>Ga0136559_1000637_pt1 | contig 11991 bp, 10 predicted proteins | sample AntRauMeHopE1496_FD_104633 | JGI IMG/M metagenome (GOLD analysis project Ga0136559, IMG submission 104633) | Saline lake microbial communities from Rauer Islands, Antarctica - Metagenome Hop E1 #496 | ecosystem: Environmental > Aquatic > Non-marine Saline and Alkaline > Saline | place... | reverse complement strand
TTGCAGTACTGGCCGATAAGAAGGTACTTGCCGTGGGCACGATGGATGAAATGCTGAAGGTCGATCACCCTTGGGTGCATGAATATTTCCACGGACCGCGCGCGCGGGCGGCACTCTCCTCTGCCGGAACAGACCCGGCCAAACAGACAGGAACGCCATAATGGAAACCCGCGCAAACTATATCCTGATCGGGGCCTTCACGCTGGCGGCCATTCTGGGCACGCTGGGGTTTTTCATCTGGCTGGCCAGTGTTCAGGTCAACCAGCAGTATCAGACCTATGGCGTGCTGTTCGAGGATGTCTCGGGGCTTGATGCCTCCGGCGATGTGCTGTTCAACGGCATTTCCGTGGGCCGGGTGATCGGGTTGCAGATCGCGCCCGATGATCCCGCCCGCGTGCTGACCCGAATCGAGATTGAGGCCGATATTCCGATCCGCTCCGATACGGTGGCGCAGCTGCAATCCCAGGGGGTCACCGGCGTGTCCTATATTTCGCTCTCGGGGGGGACGCCTTCGGCACCACCACTGGTGGCCAATGCCGCAGGGCTGATGATGATCCCCTCGCGCCGCTCCACCGTGCAGGCGCTGGTGGAGGATGCGCCCGACATGCTGCTGGAGGCGACCAGGCTGCTGGAGCAGTTTCAACTGCTCACAGGTCCGGAAAATCAGACTTATGTCACCAATATCCTGCGCAACCTCGATAATTCATCGGGCCGTCTGGATCAGGCGATCACCGATTTCTCGCAGATCACCGGGACTGTGCGCGACGCAACGGCCCAGATCACCCTGTTCACCGACCGGTTGGATGTGATCGGTGCCTCGATTGTCACAACGCTGGATCAGGTGGACACGACGCTGGCGGCCGCGACCGGCGCGTTCGAGACGGCGGACACGGCGCTTGCTGGCTCCGTCACCGCCATCGACAGTGCCGGCGCCACCTTTGAGCAGGCCCGCGGGATCCTGAGCGTGCAGGTCCCTGAAATCCTCGATCAGGTGGCGCAGGCGGCCACCCTGACCAACACGGCCATCGCGGATCTGCAAAGCCGTTCCGGTGCCACGCTGGACGGATTCAGCGAGACGGCAGCGCTGCTCAACGCCCGTCTGGCAGAGCTGGAGGCGACGCTGCAGGAGGCCAATACCGCCTTTGTCGCCGTGACCGGCGCCTCTGACAGCTTTGACGCACTTGTGGAAGGCGACGGTGCGGCGCTGATCGCCGAGGCGCGTGCGGTGGTGGCCGATACTGCCTCTGCGGTGGCGGTGATCCAGACCGTGGTGCAGCAGGACGTGCCCGCCATCATGACCGACATCCGCAGCGGCGTGACTGCCGCGCGCACAGCCGTTGACGCGGTCGCCGCCAGCGTGGAGAATATCACGACCCGTATTGATCCGGCGGTGGCCCAGGCCGAACAGGCGATTGAAGCCGCAGGCGGGCTGTTTGCCCGCGCGCAGACCAGCCTCGGCCTGCTCGACACCACGCTGGAAACGGCGACTGGAACGCTTGGCTCCGCCCAGAGCAGCTTTGACGCAGCAACTGTCGTACTTGAGACGGACATTGCCCCGATGATGACCGATCTGCGCACGGCCTCCACGCAGATCAGCGCCTCGGTGGCCGATGTGGCCCGCGACATGCCTGCCATCACCGCCGATCTGCGCGCGCTCATTGCCCGCAGCGATGCGGTGGCCCGCGACATACAGAATGCAGTGTCCCAGAGCACCCCCGGCATCAGCGATTTTGCCGCGCGCGGCCTGCCGGAACTGACCCGTCTGGCCGCCGAGGCGCGCGGCCTGCTGAGCACACTTGGCGATCTGACCCGCAAGATCGAGCGCGATCCCGCGCGCTTCTTGCTGGACGGTCGCGTCCCCGAATACAGGAGATAGCGCCATGACCCCTCTGACCCGCCGCACCGCCCTGCTGGGCAGCCTGTTCGCCTTGGGCGGTTGCAGCACGATCAGCGCGCTGAACAGCGCGACACAGGCGCTCGATACTTATGATCTGGTGGTGCCTGCCCTGCCGCAGCGGGGCGCGCGCAGTGCGCAGACCCTTCTGGTGGCGCGCCCGCAGGCCTCTGCCGCGCTGAGCAGTGACCGGATCATGATCAAACCGGATCCCGCATCCATCACCTATCTGCCCGATGCCCGCTGGAGCGACGAGGTGCCCGCCCTCGTGCAATCGCTGCTGATCCGCAGCATCGCCGCGACCGGGCGCATCGCCTATGTGGGGCCCAGCGATGCGGGGCCGGTGCCGGACAAGGCCCTGTTGACCCGTATCGACGCGTTTGAGGTCAACGCCCTGCCGGGGGGCCTGTTCGAGGTGGTGCTGGATATGGAGATCACGCTGGTGAATGACGCCGACCAGCGCATCGTCGCCAGCCGCCGCTTTGCGCAACGCGCGCCTGCCGCGTCGGACGGGATCACGCAGGTCGTGGGCGCGTTCCAGCAAGGGATGAACGCGGCGCTGCCCGAGATTGCCGCCTGGGTGATCGCGCAGATCTAGGCGCGGCCTCCCGCTCAAAAACAAAAGCCTGCTCTTTCCGCCGAGGAATGGAAAGAGCAGGCCTTTTTCGGGGTGCCGCGCGGTTGCTGGTTTCAGACTGGTTTCAGGCCTGCGCGGTCTTCCCCCGGGTGAGCTTGGCAAGAAAGAACAGCGCCACAGCCCCGGTGATGCCCACCACATCCGACAACAGCCCGCCTTCGATCATGAAGAGGGCGACCAGCACCAGCCCGATCCGGACCACCATCGAGGCGCGCGCGCCGACCCACCAGCCCTGAATGCCCGCCGACAGCAGGAACACCCCGAAGACCGCCGTCGCGCCTGAGCGCAGGATCTCATACCACGCGCCGTCCATCAGCAGGGCGCTGTTGTAGAAGAACATGAAGGGCACGATGAAAGCGGAGATCCCGATCTTGAAGGACGCCACGGAGGTGGACATCGGGTTCGCGCCCGAAATCCCCGCCGCCGCGTAACTGGCCAGCGCCACAGGCGGCGTGATCGCGGAGACAACGGCAAAGTAGAACACGAAGAAATGCGCGGTCAGCGCCGGGATGCCCAGCTGGATCCGTCCCGGTGCAACCACCGATGCCGCCACCGCATAGGCCGCCGTGGTAGGCATGCCCATGCCCAGCAGGATCGAGATGCACATGGCGAAAAACAGCGCCAGCAGCTGGTTGGTATCCGCAATGTCCAGCAGCACGGAGGAGAACCGCGCGCCTACACCGGTGAGGGAGATGACGCCCACGATGATCCCCGCGCAGGCACAGACCGCGATGATCTGGATCGACATGATGCCCGCCAGCTCAAAGGCTTTGGAGATGGATTTGATCCCCATGCGGTAGGGCGTGAACCAGCTGACCACCGCCGCCGAGGCCGTGGCGAGCGTGCCTGCCCGGATCACCGAATAGCCCATGAACAGCGCCGCAATCAGGATGACGATCGGCAGGAACAGGAAGACCCGGCGGATCATGTCGCGGAACTTGGGCAGGTCTTCGGGGCGCATGCCCTTCATGCCCAGCTTGGCCGCCTCGAAATCCACCATGAAGTAGATGGACACGAAATAGAGCACCGCCGGAATGATCGCAGCGATAGCGATGTCCTGATAGGGGATGCCGGTGATCTCGGCCATGATGAAGGCACCTGCGCCCATGATCGGCGGCATGATCTGCCCGCCGGTTGAGGCCGCAGCCTCCACGGCGCCCGCTGTCTGGGGCTTGTAGCCCACCTTTTTCATCAGCGGAATGGTAAGCGAGCCGGTGGCGACCACATTGCCCGCCGAGGTCCCGTTGATCATCCCCATCAGCCCCGAGGCAAAGATCGAGACCTTGGCCGGACCGCCGCGCGCACGCCCTGCGGCGGCAAAGGCGAAGTTCACGAAGTAATCCCCCACCTTGGAGGCCTGCAGGAAGGCGGCAAAGATGATGAACAGGATGATGTAGGTGGAGGACACGGCCGTCGTGGGCCCGAGGATGCCAGCATCGGTGTAGACCTGGCTGAAGAACCGGTCCCAGGCGATGTTTGGCGCATTCAGGAACCCGGGCAGCAGATCGCCCACAAAGACATAGACCAGAAACACGCCCGCGATGATGATCAGGGCAAGGCCCGCGACCCGGCGCGTCAGCTCCATGATCAGGGCGGTGCCTGCGACGGCGGCAAGGCTCATCCCGATGGGGGCAAAGGGGGTGCCGGTTGAATTGCGCATCAAGGTGCCGAAAATGGTGATCAGATAGATCGCCACACCGACCGAACAGACCGCCAGAACAATATCGGCAGAGGAGATGGAGCCGCGCACGCGCGGGCGCATCCAGCCAAGGATGATTCCCGCCGCCGTCGCCACGATCAGCGGGATGCCGAAATGATAGATCTCGGCGCTGCGGATGCCTGCGTCGATGCCGTTCCACATCACCCCTCCGGCGATCTGGTTGGCAAAGCTCAGCGCGGTGTAGCAGGCATAGAGCGCGGGCAGCAGCATCGCATAGGCCAGCAGATCCAGCGGATGCCGGGCGCCTGCGTCACTGTCCGGAAAGGCCCGCGCGGAATAGAGCATGAAGCCGAGGATCAGCGCCCCTGCCACATGCACGATGCGGAAATTCCACGTCTCCATGGGAAAGGAAGGCAGGCCGGGAATGTCGATGCCGGTCCAGCTGTTGATGGACCAGCCGTTCAGTGCTGCCATATGAAACAGGGCATAGAAGGCGGAAACCGCAGCAATCGTGAGATAGGCGCTGCCGGAAAAGATGCGGCGGTTGTTCTCCACCGGCTCGTCGTCCACGCCATGCGCGAGGAGGGGGCCTTCGGTCTGGTCGTCGGTCGGTGTGGTGCTGGTCACGGGCGGTGTCCCCTCATAACGCGAAAAGCACCCGTTGGCGGGGCCCCGCGTGCATTGGTCTGGTGTGAACTGGGCGGCTGTCCGGGGCCACGCGCGTGCAGCGCGGCCCCAAAGCCAGTTTTAGTTTTAACGCGTCTTATCTTTAACGCGTCTGGTTTTAGCCGGTTTGGCCTCAGTTGCCGAAGATCTGATCAGCCGGGATCACAGCGCCTGCGTTCTCGATGAACCATTCGGCCGCACCGGGGTGCCACATCATGACACCGGTGTTCTTGTCCCAGTTCTCGGGCAGGGTCTCTGTGGCGGCGCTGTGGATGGTGACCATGCGCGCATTGTCGGACATGACCACATCGACGGCGGCCTTCACAAAGCTGGCGGGCAGCTCGCAGTTGGCAATCGCGAAGTTCCACATGGAGACGGAGCGCGCATCGGCGGTCAGCGTGGTGTAGGTATCCGCCGCGATGTCAAAGCCTGCGACCGGGAAGGCCGCGATGATCTTTTCCTGCTCTTCGGGGGTGAATTCGATGATGTTCACATCAGTCTGCACTTCGAGCTGGCTGACCGCGGGCACCGGCACACCGGCGGCAAAGGCGATCACGTCCAGCAGACCGTCCTGAAGCTGTCCGCCCAGATCGGCCCATGCGCCATTGCGGCGGTCAAAGTTCACGCCCAGCTCTTCCATCATCAGCGGGAAGTAGGTGTCCGAGGTGGAGCCAGCAGGGCCAAAGCCGATGCGCGCGCCGTCCGGGATCTCGGAGATGGAGGTGATGCCGGAAGACGACAGTGCGGTCACGGAGAAGGGCGTCTGGTACATCGGGAACATCGCGCAGGCATTGGTCATCTGCAGGCCGGGCGCGATGGGGTTGGTGCCGGCGATGGATTCGGCGGCGGGGCCCATCGTGGTCATGCCGAACTGTGCGTCGCCGGTGTGCACCAGCGCCATGTTCTGCATCGGCCCGCCGGTCACTTCGCCGCCGCCGGTCAGGCCCAGCTCTTCTGCCACAAGGTTGGCCCAGCCAGAGCCGTAGGAGAAGAACGTACCGCCCTGGGACGCGGTGCCCACGGTAAAGCTCTCGGGCCAGCCGGTGCGGTCGATGTCCTGAGCGAAGGCTGTGGTTGACGTGAGGGCGGTTGCCGTCAGGGCGGTTGTCGCCAGAAGCGCTGCGAATTTCATGTGTGTTCTCTCCACTGTGTTGGACCCTCCCGTAGGGGCGGGCCGTAAATCAGACAGTCTGTGTTGTCTTGACCGGGGTGAACATCTTAGATCGGGGCGGTAAAGTGCAAGTGTTAATGTGGGTTTTTTTGCCCGAAGAGGCGAAATAACCGCCCCCGGCGTCCGGTTCGGGGTGCTGATGGGGGCATGTGGACGGATCAGGCGTTCCAGATCACCTTGCCTGTGTCCGCGGTATCATAGCCTCCGGTGGCCTGCGCCCGCGCGGTGAAGGCCTCACTGGTGCAAAACGCCAGCAGCGTCTGGAACGGCGGCTCGAACCAGGCCTTGCGGTCCACCAGCAGGGCGAATTCCTCCTCGATCACCGGCACGAACTCCAGCCCGTAGCCGCGCGCCACTGCCTCCAGCCCGAAGGCCATATCGGCCGCACCGCGCCGGACGGCCTCGACCGCGTCATCTTCGGTCCGGGCCACATCGCAGAGCGTAAGCGCCGCCAGATCCAGACCGCTGCGCGCGGCAAGCTCACGAAACAAGGTGTCGGTGCCGGATTCAGGCTGGCGCGGCACGATGCGCCGGCCCGCCATGTCACCCAGGCCCTTCGGCGCAGGATCTGTGGCGCGGTAGACAATCCCGCGCTGGCGGCGGGCAAAAGCCACCAGCACGGCGCTGTGCCCCCGGGCCGCCTGCGTTGCCGCAGCGACGTTCCAGCTCTGCGAGGGTGCATCATGGATGTGCAGGCCCGTGGCCACCCCTTCAACGCGGACGAACCGGTCCAGCCCGTCGAGCGATCCGTCATACTGCGTGGCCAGCCCGCAGCGCGATTGCCGCACGGCCCAGTCCAGCAGGGGATCATGGCTGCCCAGCAGGATCGGGGGGCGCGGGGCCTGCGCCGGGGCGGTGGTGCCCGATTGCGACCGCGCGATCCAGTCGCGGATCGCGCCCGCCGGGAACAGCAGCTTGCCGGTGGCGCGGGAACAGGGCACCGCACCCGAAGCGGCCAGATCGTAGATCTTGCGTTCCTTGAGGCGCAGCAGATCCGCCAGCTCCTTCACTGTGAGGAACTCAGGGTCAGGGGCGCGGGCGTTCGCAGGAGTGTCTTCGGGCGCGGTCACGTGGTCAGGATCCATCAGGTGGGGGCGCGGCCCAATGTGTCCGCCCCGCCCTCCCTATCAGTTCTGGGGTGCGTTTGGAAAGAAAAGCTGCTGATCCGCGATCTTGAACTCCGCGATCGTGGCCTGCCCTTCGCCGGAGACCAGCCAGTCGGTGAAGGTCTGGGCGCCTTGCGCATTCACCGAGGGGCATCTGTCGGCGCTGATCGGGATCACGCCGTATTGGTTGAACAGATCCGCATCGCCCTGCACCTGAATCGCGAAATCCTGCTTGTTCTCAAAGCTGATCCAGGTGGCGCGGTCGGTCAGCACATAGGCGCCCATGCCGATCCCGGTGTTGAGCGTGGCGCCCATGCCCGATCCCGTCTCACGGTACCATTCGCCCGAGGCCGCCAGCGGGTCCGTGCCGGTATCGGCCCAGAGCGCCATCTCCATCTTGTGGGTGCCGCTGTCATCGCCGCGCGAGGCAAAAAGCGCGCCACTCTCGGCAATCCGGGTGAACGCCGTCTGGACATCGTCCATGCCCGCCACACCGGCAGGATCCTCGGCCGGGCCGACAACGATGAAGTCATTGTACATCAGATCGGTGCGCGCGGTCCCGAAGCCTTCGGCCACAAAGGCTTCCTCATCCGCTTTGGCGTGCACCAGCAGCACATCGCCATCGCAGTTCTTCGCGTTGTTGATCGCCTGACCGGTGCCCACGGCCACGACATTGACCTGAATGCCGGTTTTTTCGGTGAAAATCGGCAGCAGGTGGTCAAACAGGCCGGAGTTGGCCGTCGAGGTGGTGGATTGCACAAGAATGGACTGCTCCTGTGCGCTGGCGGCACTGGCCAGCAGCAGCGCAAAGGCGGCGGCGGTTGCGGAGGTGAGGGGCTTTGTCATGGGGATACTCCTTTGCATGAGGGGTCAGACGGCGATGATGCCGTTCAGATGGTTGCGGGCGGCCTGCGTTTGCGGGCCGTCGAAAAACGCCGGTGCCGGTCCCTGCTCGGCCACGCGGCCGCGGTGCACGAACACCACGTCATCGGCCATGCGGCGGGCCTGCCCCATGTCATGGGTCACGAGGATGATGCGCATGCCGCGCGCCCGGGCCTCCGAGACGATGGCCTCTATGGCGAGAACGGAGGCCGGATCGAGGCTGGCTGTCGGCTCGTCCAGAAACAGCACCTGCGGGTCCGTGGCCAGCGCCCGGGCAAGCGCCAGCCGCTGCGCCTCGCCGCCCGACAGCAGGCGCGCGGGCTGTGCGGATTTGTGCGAAAGACCGACATGTGCCAGCAGATCCGGCGTGCGCCTGCGGTCCAGCCCGCGCGCCTTGAGCACGAAGTCAATGTTCTCGGCAACCGAGCGGCGCAGCAGTACCGGCTTTTGAAACACCAGCGCCTGCTGCGCTGTCGCCTGCTGCGGCGTTCGGCCCGCCCAGTCGATCCGCCCCGACGTGGGCAGCATCAGCCCGTGCAGCAGCTTGAGCAGCAGGCTCTTGCCCGCGCCATTGGGCCCTATGACAACCGTACAGCCGGAGGGGCCCAGATCCAGCGTGACCGCGTCCAGCACCGTCACATCGCCAAAGCGCAAGGTCACATCGCGCACCGTCAGCGGCAGCAGATCGCGCGCCTCGGTGCTGCGGGGCAGGGGCACCGCCATGAGGCCCGTCGCATCAGACATAAGCATGGCGCGCCGCCGTCATCCGCACCGATTGCACCGCCGCATTCACCCCCAGTGCGACCACCAGCAGCACGATCCCCAGCGCCAGCGCCAGCGACAGATCGCCCTTGGACGTCTCCAGTGCGATGGCCGTCGTCATCACCCGCGTCAGATGGTCGATATTGCCGCCCACGATGATCACGGCCCCCACTTCGGCCACGGCCCGGCCAAAACCCGCCAGCCCGACCGTCAGCAGCCCGTAGCGCCCGTCCCACAGCAGCGCCTGCACCCGCTGCACCCGGGTCAGGCAGAGCGAGCGGAACTGCTCGGCATACTCGACATGCAGCTCCTCCAGCACCTGCCGCGACAGGGCGGCCACGATGGGGGTGATCAGGATCGTCTGGGCGATGATCATCGCCGTGGGCGTATACAGCAGCCCCAGAAACCCCAGCGGCCCCGAGCGCGACAGATAGAGGTAGACCACCAGCCCCACCACCACGGGCGGCAACCCCATGAGCGCATTCATCACCACCAGCACGGCGCCCCGCCCGCGAAACCGCGCGGTGGCCACAAGCGCGCCGACGGGCAGGCCGATCAGGCAGGCGAGCACGGTGGCCGTCAGGCTCACCTGCAGCGACAGGCCCACGATCTCCAGCAGATCGGGATCGCCGGACAGCACCAGCGCACCCGCGAGACCCAGAGCTTCGGTAATGTTTTGCAAAATTTCCCCCGACTGCGCATAATTTAACAATCGATGTTCATTATGCAGTCAGCTGACGGAAAGTTCAAGGCTGGCTTTATCTCGCAGGCTGATGCAAAATGGGAAAAAATCCCTCACCAAGGCGGTGATCGATGTGGTTTTCCTTGCATATTTTCCCGAGGCGCATCTGAGCATGCCCGGCGGTGCCCCCGACAGCACGCATGAGGACGGGCTGCGCACAGGAGAGCGCGCAGTCGCTCTGCCCCCGGCGCAGGATGCGCAGCTGCGATTTATCGGGCATATCCGTACACCCTGGACAGACCGCAGGGACTGCCCGCGTCAGGGGCGCGCCGATGGTCCTGAATGCCGTCTGGTGCTGGATCCGGTCTGGTGCTGGATCCGGTCTGGCAGGATGCGCTGGAAGGGCTCTGGTTTGAAGGGCTGGGGGCGTTCGGCACGATTGAGGTGCTCTATTGGCTCGACCGCAGCCGCCGCGATCTGATCCTGCAAAGTCCCAAGAGCGACGGGCGCATCGGACGGGCGCATCGTGGGGACCTTTGCGCTGCGCTCGCCGGTGCGGCCCAATCCCATCGGGCTGTCGAAGGTCACTCTGGTGCGAATCGAGGAGGGGACGGTGGTTGTGCGCGGCCTTGATTGCCTTGACGGCACGCCGCTCATCGACATCAAGCCGGACCGCTGCGCCTTCAGCCCGCATGCACCCAAAGAACCCACGGACCGCGCCGGATCCTGACGCGGTTCCGGAAGGGTCAGTTTGATCTGCATCAAAGCGCGGGCCGCCGGGTTCGGTATTCTCTGACCCAACCGCACCCGGGAGATACCATGACATCCGTTCTTGACCGCTACGCCCGCCGCACCACGCCGCGCTACACCAGCTATCCCACAGCGCCGCATTTCCAGACGGAGTTCCCCGAGGCGCGCTACCGCGAGTGGCTGGCGGATCTGGATGTCGCCACCCCTCTGTCGCTGTATCTGCATGTGCCGTTCTGCCGTCAGGCCTGCTGGTACTGTGCCTGCAACATGAAGCTGGCCTCGCGCTACGCCCCCGTGGCCGCATATGCCAAGACCCTGCGGCGGGAGATCGCGCTGACGGCGGCTGCCTTGCCGGGGCGCACGACCATCTCGCATCTGCACTGGGGCGGGGGCACGCCCACAGCACTGAGCCCCGATGATCTGGAAATGCTGATGACAGAGGTGCGCGCGCATTGGGATTTCGCCCCCGACGCCGAGATCGCCATCGAGAGTGATCCGCGCACGCTGACGGCGGAAATGGCCGCGCGGATCGGGCACTTGGGCTTTACCCGCGCCAGCTTTGGCGTGCAGGAATTCGACATGAAGGTGCAAAAGGCCATCAACCGCGTGCAGCCGCCCGCCATGGTGCGCACCTCCGTTGAGCAGTTGCGCGCGGCGGGTGTCACCGGCATCAACTTCGATCTGATCTACGGTCTGCCCTTCCAGACGGTCGAGAGTCTGGTGGAGACGGTCCGGCTGAGCGCGCAGATGCGCCCGGACCGGGTGGCGCTCTTTGGCTATGCGCATGTGCCGTGGATGTCCAAAAAGCAGCGCATGATCGACGAGGCGACACTGCCCGATGCGGCCGCACGCAGCGCACAGGCGCAGGCGGCAGCCGATGCGCTGCTGGCGGAAGGCTATGTGGCCATCGGGCTGGACCATTTCGCCCTGCCCGATGATGCGCTGGCGATTGCTGCCGCCGAAGGGACGCTGCGGCGCAACTTTCAGGGCTATACCACCGACCGCGCCGAGACGCTGATCGGGATGGGTGCCACCTCCATCGGGCGCACGCCGTCGGGGTATGTCCAGAACATCACAGAGACAGGCGCATGGTCGCGCGCGGTCGAAGGCGGGCAGCTGCCTGCGGCCAAGGGCCTGCCCTTTGTCTACGATGACCGCCTGCGCGCCGAAGTGATCGAGCGTTTGATGTGTGACGGCCATGTGGATGCTGCGGCCATCGGGCAGCGCCATGGCGCACCGGATGGCTGGTGGGCAGATGCCTTCATCACGCTGACAGAGCTGGAGACGGACGGGCTGGTGGTGTTGTCAGCGGGCCGGGTGCGGATGACCGCGCAGGGCCTGCCGCTGGTGCGGATCGCTGCGGCGGCATTCGATGCCTACCTGCCGCAAAGTGCCGCGCGCTATTCCGTAGCGGTCTGACAAGCCTGGAGACCGCCTGCCGGGGCGCTAGGATTTATCCTTTGGCTCTGGCAGGTAATCCGCCGCAATGCGCACGCGGCGGACCTCCAGATTGGCATGCGGATCAAAGCCCTGGTTCACGATGGCCTCCACCCTGCAATCCTCGCACATGCTCAGCACGGCCATCCGCTGCGCCCCGACCTCACCGGCAAACATCCAGTGATCGGCCAGTTTGGCCTGTATCCGCTCGATCCCCGATCTGGTGGCAAAACCGGTGCCGCAGGTGGTGCAGCAGAACGGCTCCTCCTCATGCAGGATGCGGCGCGGGCTGTCCCACGCGGCAAAATCCAGCTGCGGCACCAGCGTGATCGCGTCTTCGGGGC
>Ga0136559_1000635_pt1 | contig 12004 bp, 12 predicted proteins | sample AntRauMeHopE1496_FD_104633 | JGI IMG/M metagenome (GOLD analysis project Ga0136559, IMG submission 104633) | Saline lake microbial communities from Rauer Islands, Antarctica - Metagenome Hop E1 #496 | ecosystem: Environmental > Aquatic > Non-marine Saline and Alkaline > Saline | place... | reverse complement strand
ATTTCTTTGAAGGAGGCGAATTTTTGGCGAAGCGGATGAATCTTCCGGTTTATTTTGGGCAAATCACCAAACTCAAACGCGGCCATTATCAGTTTAAATTTACCCAACTCGCTGCACCGCCTTATGAGGCCGACTCCAAGCATAGCATTACAGACGAATTTTGCCGAAGGCTGGAAAATAATATCAGAAATCAACCCGACTTATACCTTTGGAGCCATAAGCGATGGAAGATTTGATTGGGGGAAATTTGGAGTGAATTTTGAGTAAAATTAAAAAATTGGAAGATTTGAAAATTTTGAATATTGAGTCCACTTCAAAAGGCATTTCTACTTGAAATTAGTACTATCTGGGTTAATAATGAGGATATGTTTCTAAAAAAAAACAGTTGTGCGAAAGGACTCAAAAATGACTTAATTTAAGATTAAAAATATAATCTTTCCGTGAATTCAAATTTCCAATACCAATTGAAAGTCTCGCCGGAAAGCAAAAGCTAAGACACTGAAATCGATTTAATCTCTTTGAGCCAATTTGAACTTTTTATCTCTATTGCGGCTATACATTAAAGAGTTCAAATTAAGTAAAAAGGACACTTGGCACTTAATAAGCTATAAAATTAACTATGAATTACCTAGAAAACCTCAATTCCGAACAACGAGCCGCTGTAGAGCATACCGATGGCCCTGTGATGATTATTGCCGGTGCTGGTTCTGGCAAAACTCGTGTGTTGACCTACCGGATCGCTCACTTGATCTATGAAAAAGGAGTTGATGCCTTCAATATTCTTTCGCTGACGTTTACCAACAAAGCCGCCGCAGAGATGCGCCATCGTATCGAATCGCTCGCAGGCCTGGAAGCTAGAAACACCTGGATGGGGACTTTTCACTCGGTTTTTGCCAAGATCCTACGCGTGGAAGCGCCTAAAATCGGCTATCCCTCCAACTTCACCATCTACGATGCCGATGACTCCAAATCGCTACTTCGCACAATCGTCAAAGAGATGCGGTTGGATGACAAAGTCTACAAAGCAAATGCAGTACTCTCCCGAATCTCAGGCGCAAAAAATCGGCTGATTTCATGGCAGGCATATCAAAGCGACCCTTTTGTAAAAGCGGATGATGAAGCTGCAATGAAACCGAAAATGGGCGAGATCTACCAAAAGTATCAAGACCGCCTCTTCAAGGCAGGCGCGATGGACTTTGACGATTTGCTGTTCAATACCAACATACTGTTCAGAGATCACATCGATGTCCTTAATAAATATCAGCAGCGCTTCCGCTACGTGATGGTGGATGAGTTTCAGGATACCAATCTCTCCCAATACCTAATCACCAAAAAACTGGCTGCTGTCCATCAAAACATCTGTGTGGTAGGCGACGATGCCCAAAGTATCTACGCCTTTCGCGGGGCGGATATCCAGAATATTCTCAACTTTGAAAAGGACTATCCCGATCTTTTCGTAGTCAAACTGGAGCAAAACTATCGCTCCACCAAAACCATCGTACAAGCCGCCAACTCCATCATTGACAAGAATAAAGCGCAGCTCAAAAAGCTGGTCTGGACCTCCAATCCCGAAGGCGATCTCATCGAACTGATCAAAGCGACCTCTGACAATGAGGAAGGGAAAATCGTAGCCACGACGATATTCGAAGAGAAAAACAACAAAAAATTACTCAATAGCGACTTTGCCATCCTCTACCGCACCAACTCACAATCGAGATCGATGGAAGAGGCACTTCGCAAAATGAATCTAAACTACAAAATCGTAGGTGGGCTTTCGTTTTACCAACGAAAGGAAATCAAGGATCTGATGGCCTACATGCGATTCGCTGTAAATCCGATGGACGAGGAAGGTTTCAAGCGAATCATCAATTATCCCAAACGCGGGATCGGCGACACTTCGGTAGACAAATTACTGGTGGCGGCATATGATCACGATACGCCACTATGGGATGTAGTCCAAAATGGACCCAGTTTTCTTGGTGGTAGAGCCGGTGGATTGGTGATGGACTTTGCGACTATGATCAAGGCTTTCCAGATTGAGATCGAGCGTAAAGATGCATTTGAAGCAGCAAGCACCATCGCAAAGCAAAGCGGTCTATTGCGCGAACTCTATGAGGACAAAACTATCGAAGGGCTCAACCGCTACGAAAACATACAAGAGCTCCTCAATGCGATCAAAGAATATGTGGATAATGAGGAAAATCCTGATAAAAGTCTGGGCGCTTTCCTTCAGGAAATTGCGCTGCTCACCGACAACGATCGGAATAAAGACATGACGGATGCCATCACGCTGATGACCATTCACTCTTCCAAAGGTTTGGAATTCAAGCAAGTATTTGTAGTAGGTATGGAAGAGGATCTTTTTCCCTCGCAGATGATGATGCAGAGTCGTGAGGATCTCGAAGAGGAACGGCGACTGTTCTATGTGGCCTCCACCCGAGCGATGGACAAACTCTATTACACTTACGCTTTGACTCGCTATCGTTTTGGAAGATTATTAAATTGTGAGCCGAGTAGATTTCTCGAAGAGGTAGAGCCCAATTGCTTAAAAGTAAACAAGCGGATGACCTCCAAGGAAATGCCCGGTGCCTTTAGAAGTGAGGGCTTGCCAGGCAGTTCGGGCTTTATCGGAATCAGAAAGAAACCTGACGCTCGACCGGTCAGTGCCATGAAATTACACACGCCAAGTCCTGACTTTAAGCCGTCCAACACCAACAATCTTCAAGCAATGCAATTGATAGAGCATCCAAAATTTGGATTCGGAAAGGTTCAAAAAATTGAAACCGAGGGACTTAACAAAAAAGCCACAATCGAATTTGAACATTTTGGGGAGAAAACATTATTACTTAGCTTTGCAAAGCTCAGAATTATAGACTGATTATCGGCCTTCTCGCCCTTTGGTAATTTTTTCATTACCTTTTAATGCGCAAAACTCAGGAGGCAGCACCGAGCATATTGAACCTGACAAACAAACACTTATTTTGAAAGAATACGGCAAAAACATTCAACGTCTGGTGGATCACATCTCCGGAATTGAAGATCGTGAAAAGCGCACGCAAAGTGCTTTCACGACGATTGAGATTATCAAACAGCTCAATCCAACCTGGAAACAGGAAAATGATCAGAAACTTTGGGATGACTTACATATCATGTCAGACTTTAAACTGGACGTAGATTCTCCCTTCCCCATACCGGAAAAAGAACTGCTTGGCAAAAGGCCTCTCTCGATCGGCTACCCAAAAGGCGAAGTGAAATTCAAACATTATGGTAGAAATATCGAAAAGCTAATCGAAAAAGCTATTGAGATCGAGGATGATGAAGAGCAAGAAACTGCCATCATTTTCATCGGTCAACTGATGCGGAGTTTTCACTCTACCTGGAACAGAGACAACTTCGACGACGGGATTATTCTGGATGATATCAAGACGCTCTCCAAAGGAAAACTTCACATCGACTTGGACAAGGTAAAAGAGAATAGCCTCTTCGAATCCAATACCCGACGGGATTTCAAACTTCCGATAGCCGTCGAGCCACCTGGAAAAAACAAACGCAACGTCATTCACAAGAATCGCAGAAATATAGGCGGCAACAACATTAATAAGAAACGAAGAAACTAATGGGATCATTTCGGGTCGTCGGAGGCAATAAGCTCAAGGGTGAGATTACCCCGCAGGGAGCAAAAAACGAAGCACTTCAGATTCTTTGTGCGGTCCTCCTCACTCCGGAGAAGGTGACCATTAATAAAGTTCCGAACATTCGCGATGTCAACAAGCTGATCGAATTGCTTGCAGATATGGGTGTCAAAGTGGAAAAGCTTGGCCCAGAATCATACAGTTTTCAAGCAGATCAAGTCAATTTGGAATTTCTGGAAACAGAAGAATTTTTGGTAAAGGCCTCAGCCTTGAGGGGTTCTGTGATGATCTTGGGTCCATTGTTATCTCGATTTGGTACTGGAAAACTCTCCAAGCCGGGCGGAGATAAGATCGGACGCCGCAGAATGGACACCCATTTTTTTGGCTTTCAAAAGCTAGGTGCAAAGTTCCACTACGACGCTGCCAATGAGATTTTCCACATAGATGGCAAAAACCTGAAAGGTGCCTATATGCTTCTCGACGAAGCCTCGGTGACAGGTACTGCAAATATTGTCATGGCGGCTGTGATGGCTGAAGGTAAAACTACCATTTACAACGCGGCCTGCGAACCCTATTTGCAGCAGCTATGTGATATGCTGAACCGAATGGGTGCCAAAATCACCGGAGTCGGCTCAAACCTCCTTCACATCGATGGGGTAGAAAAGCTGGGCGGTACAGCTCACACCATGCTTCCGGATATGATTGAGATTGGATCATTCATTGGCTTAGCGGCCATGACACAGTCAGAGATCACGATCAAGGATTGTCAGATTCATAGATTGGGTATTATTCCTGAGACTTTTCGAAGAATGGGCATCAAGCTGGAATTTCGGGGAGATGATATCTACATTCCTGCACAAGACCACTACGAGATCGAGACATTTATTGACGGTTCAATATTGACAGTAGCGGATCAGATTTGGCCTGGATTTACCCCGGATTTGCTATCGATTATTTTGGTTACGGCTACACAAGCCAAAGGCACCGTGTTGGTTCATCAGAAAATGTTTGAGTCCAGATTATTCTTTGTGGATAAGCTGATTGATATGGGCGCGCAGATTATCCTTTGCGATCCACACCGGGCGACTGTGATCGGCTTGGACCGGAAGTACCCGCTTCGCGGCATTCGGATGACTTCGCCGGATATTCGAGCGGGAGTTTCGCTATTGATCGCGGCACTTTCTGCAAATGGCACTTCGGTGATCGATAATATCGAACAGATCGACCGAGGATATCAATTCATCGATGAAAGATTAAACGCACTGGGAGCGGCTATCGAGCGAATCTAACTATTAATTAAGCGGGACTCAGTATCCCGCTTTTTCATTGCTCTCAAAAATTCCAACTTAATCGATATCGCTTTGGTTGAAGAAATCACAGTCAGAAGAATGCTTCCAGAAAATCTAACTCCTGGAGATCGAAAGCTTTTTGATCTGGCTTTGGTAGCAACTTTTTTTGTGCTTCCCACTGTGATTTTAGAAAAAGCAGTGATTTTTCAGGACACCGCCTTCTCTTTGAAGGAATTTAGATTCTATTCGGACTACACTCATGTCAACGGATTGAGCTTTCTTCCAAAAGCAAAACGACTAACGGCTTGTTCCTTGAAATCCTGGCGAAAAATCCCGCTTGGAGTATGGATCAAAGACGAATGGAGTGCAAATTATTTTCATTGGATGACCGATTGCCTCCCGAGAATCTGGAAAGCGATAGAAGCCAATCCAGCCGCCAGAATTCTCCTCCACGACACCTTTCAGCATCTGAGCTTTGTCACGGAGTCACTCGCTCTTCTAAACATTCAGCCTATTTATTTCTCCTCGAGAGAAAATCTATTCGTAGAAAAACTTATTCTAACTTCCCGAACAGCCAATTTCCCAAATTTCAACGAGCCCCTGACGAGGCTGACGAGAGAAAAACTTGCCCCAAAAGTTTCCAATATTCCTTTCCGAAGGGTATACATCAGTAGAAAACTGGCGGATAAACGAAAAGCACATAATGAGTTGGCAGTCGAGCTTTTGATGCGAAAGCATGGATTTGAAATCGTATATGCAGAAAATGTTTCGCTCAAAGCACAAATCGAATTGATGGCTGAAACACAGATTCTGGTGTCCCTCCATGGTGCTGCTTTGACCAGTATGCTATTCATGAAAGAGGGACAGCAGGTCGTCGAACTTCGCAATCATGGAGATAGCAAAACCCAATGTTATTTCAATCTTGCGGCCGCGCTTGGGCTTCGGTATTTCTACACGCTAAACCGAGGCGACAATGTAGATACCATTATGAGCGATTTCACCATCGATCTGAAAGCACTGGAAAATCTCCTGCTCACGATGGAAAAATAAATCTCCCTACTCTCACTTCTCAACTAGTGGGCTGTCAATTTTTTTGGTAAATTCTCGCTTGAACAAGCCTTAAAACCCATGACTAAAAAGAAACTTCGCAGCCAAGAATGGTACGGACGCACTGGAAAAGACGGATTTATCTACCGCTCTTGGATGAAAAACCAAGGATTTCCCCATCACCTTTTTGAAGGCGACAAGCCTGTAATCGGGATCTGTAATACTTGGTCCGAACTCACACCTTGCAATGCACACTTTCGCGATTTGGCGGAAGCGCTGAAGCGGGGAATCTGGGAAGCCGGCGGGTTTCCCTTGGAGTTTCCAGTGATGTCCCTTGGCGAATGCTCTATCAAGCCTACGGCTATGCTTTTCAGAAATCTGGCGAGTATGGATGTGGAAGAGAGCATCCGAGCCAATCCAATGGATGGTGTCATCTTGATGTGTGGTTGTGATAAGACTACACCATCACTCGTCATGGGTGCAGCCTCAGTGGACATTCCTACTTTGGTGGTTTCGGGTGGACCGATGCTGGTAGGAAGATTTAAAGGAAAGAAAATCGGCACCTCCGACGTGTGGAGATTCGCAGAAGATTTTAAAATGGGAAAACTTTCCCAGGAAGATTTTATTGCAGCAGAGGCTGCGATGTCCCGCTCAGTGGGGCATTGTGCTCCTATGGGTACAGCCTCCTCAATGGCTGCCATGGTAGAGGCCCTTGGTTTGGCCCTACCGGATAATGCAACTATTCCGGCAGCGGACTCACGGAGAAAAGTACTTGCTCACATGGCAGGAATGCGAATCGTAGAGATGGTCAATGAGGACTTGAAAATGTCCAAAATATTAACTCGGGAGGCATTCGAAAATGCGATTATGGTGAATGCCGCTTTGGGCGGATCGACTAACTTTATCCTTCATCTGACTGCTATTGCAAAGCGGATTGGAGTAGAGCTCGACCTGACTGATTTTGACCATTTTTCTTCAAAAATCCCTTTGATCGCTAATGTGCAGCCTTCGGGAGAATACTGGGTAGAGGATCTATTCTATGCGGGTGGCTTGCCGGCAGTAATGAAAGAGATCGAAAAGCAACTGAATACAGATGCCATCACAGCCAATGGAAAAACGATTGGTGAAAATATTACAAAAGCCGAATGCTACGACCGAAACCTCATTGGTACTTTTGAAAATCCCATCAAACCGGAATCCGGCATCGCCGTACTGAAAGGAAATCTCTGCCCAAACGGAGCGGTCATAAAACCCTCGGCAGCGAGTCCGCACTTGCTCACGCATAGCGGTCGCGCGGTGGTTTTTGAAAATATCGATGAATACAAGGCTATAATCGACTCCCCAGATCTGGACATCGATGAAAACTGTGTGATGGTCATGAAAAACGTCGGCCCAAAAGGGTATCCGGGAATGCCGGAAGTGGGAAATATGGGCTTGCCCAAAAAGCTATTGGAAAAAGGGGTCAAGGATATCGTCCGCATCTCTGACGGGCGAATGAGCGGAACTGGCTATGGCACGGTGGTACTTCACGTCTCTCCGGAATCTGCGATAGGAGGACCATTGGCATTCGTGCAAAATGGAGATACGATCGAATTGAATGTCCCAAACAGAACGCTGAACCTCCTGATCTCAGATGAAGAAATGGCAAGAAGAAAAGCTGAATTTAAGCCGATACAATTGCCGTACGAGCGAGGATATGTGAATTTGTTTTTGGATAAAGTCAATCAGGCACACGACGGAGTTGACTTTGATTTTCTCCAAGGAAGCTCAGGATCGGAAGTAAAGCGAGATTCGCATTGATGAGCATGAAAACCAAAAAAACGGCCATCATCACCGGTGCAGGCCAAGGGATTGGCCTGGCGATAGCTGAGAAACTAGCCGCTCAAAGCGTTAACCTCGTATTGAATGACATTGAAGAAGGCTTAATTACAGACGCTTGCAAGAATATTTCGCATAGCTACGGTATGAATGCGATCCCCGTGGCCGGAGATGCCAGTGATCAAAAAATCATTGATTCCCTCATTCAAACTGCAATCTCAAATTTTGGATCTGTGGATATTTTAATCGCCAATGCAGGAATCACCCTTTATGGAAACTTCCTAGACTACGCTAGAGAGGATTTTATGAAAGTCACTCTTGTCAATCAGGTTGGTAATTTCTTCCTCACCCAAGCTGCTGCAAACGTCATGAAAAACCAGAAAACAGGAGGCTCAATTTTACTGACCTCATCAGTCACAGCACATCAAAGCCATGAAAATCTAGCTGCCTATGCCATGAGCAAAGCGGCTTTGGAAATGCTCGCAAAAAATCTGGTCATCGAATTGGCTCCGTTGGGCATACGAATCAATACCATTGCTCCCGGCGCGACTTTGACCAACCGAACCACAATGGATCCAAACTACCACGCGACTTGGTCCAAACTTACCCCGCTGGGCAAGCCTGCAAGGGTAACCGATATTGCCGATGCCGCTGCCTTTTTGGTATCGGATTCGGCAAGACATATCACCGGACAGACACTTGTCATTGACGGCGGCTGGACTAGTATTAGCCCTTCCCCTTATGCCTGATACTACGCGGATGATTATACACCCAGAGAAACTGCTTCATCAAGCTCCGCCCCCTTGGAAGCTAAAAGGAGAAGGTATTATTCTTGTTTATAAATTTTCGAAAGACTGGGTAAATCAGCATGGACAATTGCCTGCTCATCTTGAGGGGAAATTCAAAGGTGGCCTAGGTTATCTCATGCTCGTAAACTACGCAGAGTCTCCAGTGGGTCCTTACCGGGAGCTACTTTTGATTCCCGGGAAATTTAATCCGAATGGCAAACAGGCCATCACAAAAATCTATGTGGATTCTGAAGCCAGTACCCAGAATGGTCGGGCGAACTGGGGAATTCCGAAAAACACATTGCCCTTTTCATGGGTGGAAGAGAAAGGGAAAACATCTATTCAAATTCACAGCGAAAATAAGCCGGTGTTTTCATGCGAAGTCAGCACCATCGGATTTCCTTTTCCCACTAGCACTTCACTTTTGCCTATCGATCTTCATCAGCAATTCAACAAGGTAAATTATTATACCAAGCCTACCGGAAGTGGTTGGGGAAAACTAGCCAAGGCGAAAATCAAAGAAATCGATACCGATTATTTTCCTGATATCCGACTGCAAAAACCACTTTTCGCTGTCAAAATCAATCCATTCCGAATTACTTTTCCAGTTCCGGATTATGATTTATGAGGTCTTTTCCAAATCCAATTGCATCATCACAGGTGCTGCTTCCGGAATCGGATTGGAACTCGTCAGACAAATTTCAGGATCAAACCCGAATCTTTTGCTGGTAGATATCAATTTTGAACAACTAGAGGAGTTAAAAAAGGAATTTTCGACGATCCAAGGAATTGTTTCATGTGATTTAAGCCACAAAAGCGGAAATGAACAGGTTATGGATTGGGTCGCCGCCAACTGGACTCACGTGGATTTTTGCTTTGCAAATGCCGGAAAAGCAGAATACGGTCCTGCGGAAAATCAAAACTGGAAGATATGGATCGGTTATTCCAACTCAACGTCCACAGTCCAATTCAAATTGGGTTTATGCTTCGAAAAGTATTTCCCGGAAAGCCATTTCGCCTGATAATTACTGCCTCAGCGATGTCTTATTGGTCTATTCCAGGCTATAGTCTTTATGCCTCTACCAAGTCAGCTTTGCTCCAATGGGCAAAAACGATTTGGTCTGAAAAAACCGGAAATTGGGTCACCTTGGCATTTCCAATTGCGACGGATACAAAATTCTTTGATTCTGCTGGCACTACTATTCCCAAAGCCTTTCCAAAGCAAACTGCTGCATGGGTTGCAAAAATAATTTTGACGGGAACTGCCAAAAAGAGGAGGAAAATTTTTCCCTCGAAGCTTTTTCTGGGAATGCTTATTCTCACGCGATTCTTCAGATTTCTCAAAAAAATTTATGGAGCCGTCGAATACCAGAAGTATAAAAAATGGCTTGAAAGACAAATAGAATTCTGATTCTGTTAACTTTGACTAAAATCTAGACTATGAAAAATTTAATTTTAGCTTGCCTATTTATTGGATTTTTGGTTGCCTGTCAGCCAAAAGAAACCACCCCAGATACACTACCGATGAAAGTTGCCATGGCCTATGGTTTTGATAAATTCGACGAGGTCAAATCAATCGCTTACACTTGGAATGTGCAAGTGGATTCCGCTCGAGTCCTTTCCAGAGATTGGAAATGGAATATTAATGACCGAACAGTCTATTATTCCGGACCTGACACCTCCTATACTTACTCGCTGGATATGCCATCAGATTCGCTACCCACAGCAGACAAAGGTTTTATCAATGACAAATATTGGATGATGATGCCTTTCCAGTTGGCTTGGGATTCAGGTTATACTTACGAATCGGAAGAAAATGTAGCTTCCCCAATCGCTGGTAAAAATTCCACCAAATTAACAATCGTTTACAGCGGCGAAGATGGCTACACACCCGGAGATGCTTATGACTTGTATTTGGACGAAAACAATATGATTTTGGAGTGGGTATTCCGAAGAGGAAACGGCCCAGACGGTCGACCAACGACTTGGGAGAATGTACAGCAGTTCGGTCCGATCAAACTCGCCACTGACCATGCCAATGCAGCAGGCCAAAAATTCATCTGGTTTACCAATATTTCGGTGAATTGATAGAAATTACTCTGATTGTCTGCATTGATGCAAAACGGTTTAATTTCTTTCGTTTTGCAGACTAAAGTAGGATGACAGATGAAGTTTCGGATATATACTAAATAAAAAAAGCTGACCATATCGGTCAGCTTTTTTTTAACAGAGTTTTTTATTTTTAGTTCTTTTCAAAAGCTTTATCTACTTTGATTTTAAACTCTTGCCATTCGTTATCGACGTCTCTGGTGGTTTTATTAACTCCAGTTTTAACATCGCTCCAAGTGTTTTCAGATGCGCGCTCCAATTCATTCATTGCTTTCTCCAACTCAGATTTATCATCTCTAAGCTCAGCTTGCATTGCGTCGATTTCAACTTTCATCTCAGCCGAAGCATCCACACGTTTTTCCTCCAGACGCTGAATTTCGGCATCGATTTCAGATTCTAATTCTCGGATATCTCGCCGCATTTCACTTTGCTCCTCGGCGAAGTCTTCCTGAATTTCCAGCTTTTCTTCCCTTATTTCTTCTACTTTGTTCTCGTTGCACGAACTTGCCATGAATCCGAAAGTGATGATTCCTGCAAATACAATTAATTGGTTTTTCATAGTGATTGGTTTTTGGTTTAACATCTCAGCAGTATTCCAATCTAGATGCCAAGCCGTAAAAAAGCTACTCTGGACCCTTTTTCGAAAATTTTGGAAAATGTTATTGGGGAGAAATACACGCAGAATGCGGTGAAGCCTGCACAGAGATATTATATGAATAGGCCTTTCTTTCCAAATTTGGCTGATTCCATGATTGGCATTTTTATTTCAGAATATGTAGAAATATATCTTCAACCATAAACCTTAAAAACTATGTTACGCTGGGCAATAGGATTCTTTATTATCGCAATTATTGCAGCCATTTTCGGATTTGGCGGAATCGCTGCTGGAGCAGCCTCCATTGCAAAAATTCTCTTCTTTATATTCATAGTGCTGTTTATACTCACTTTGATCTTTGGAAGTAAACTTCTCAAAGGTTAAAACCAACTGAGATAATCAAAAAAGGCTGAGAAATTTTGAATTTTTCAGCCTTTATTTTCCCAATACTTTTTAATACTTACAAATCTTTTCTTCGCGCTCAGGAACATCCACATGGCGAACATATACTGCTGGAAATCGAACATATTCGAATCGGGAAATCAATATGCTCCATCGCAAATTGAAATACAGATCGCGCCTTCAGCGCTCGGGACACAGAACATTCATTTGACCCCAAATTTCATTTGGGGCTGTTACAGGACGCGCCTTCAGCGCTTTTCCGAGACAATACCAAAATAATATCATCCATTTAGATTCCAATTGACCGGGATTGCTCAAGGCAAT
>Ga0136559_1000633_pt1 | contig 12010 bp, 7 predicted proteins | sample AntRauMeHopE1496_FD_104633 | JGI IMG/M metagenome (GOLD analysis project Ga0136559, IMG submission 104633) | Saline lake microbial communities from Rauer Islands, Antarctica - Metagenome Hop E1 #496 | ecosystem: Environmental > Aquatic > Non-marine Saline and Alkaline > Saline | place... | reverse complement strand
CGAGCAATCGATCTGGCAAATAAGCATCATGCTAGACTGCATATTCTTCATTTGACCACGGAAGCAGAGACGCATCTATTCCAAAATGAAATTCCTTTAAGTGAAAAAAACATTACCACAGAAGTATCTGTACACCACCTATGGTTTTGCGATAAAGACTATCAACGCCTAGGGAATTTGATCAAGTGGAACCCTGCCATTAAAACAGCCAAAGACAAAGACGGTCTATTGAAAGCATTATTGGACGATAGAATTGATATCGTGACTACCGACCATGCGCCACATACCTTGGAAGAAAAACAAAAGCCTTATTTTCAATCTATGTCTGGCGCTCCCATGGTGCAGCATTCATTGAACTGTATGTTGGATTTTCATCAAAAAGGTCTTATTTCTCTGGAGAAAATCGTTGAAAAAATGTGTCATAGCCCGGCTTTACTATATCGTATTGAGAAAAGAGGATTTATCAGAGAAGGCTATTATGCAGATTTGACTTTGGTTGATTTAGATTCAAGTTGGACTGTAAGCAAAGACAATATCTTGTACAAATGTGGTTGGTCGCCTTTGGAGGGAACTACATTTACAAGTAAGGTGATCCAAACTTTTGTGAATGGGAATTTGGTTTACGACAATGGTAATTTTGACGATCGAGTCAAAGGATTAGCCTTGACAATTCAGTCAGAATAGAAGATATTGATTTTAAATGTTCCAAAACCGGAAATTAATCATCGCCACTAAGCATGATAAAGAGAAAGTGATTGCGCCGCTTTTGGAGGCTGCTTTGGGTGTGTTTTGCTTTTTAAATAAGGATTTTGACACAGATACTTTAGGCACATTCACGGGCGAGATCACACGAGAACTTGACCCCATTGCTACCGCTAGAAAAAAATGCCTAATGGCTATGGAGTTGGCAGATTGCGATTTAGGGATAGCAAGCGAAGGTTCTTTCGGCCCACATCCATCCCTGTTTTTTGTAAATGCCGATGATGAGTTTTTAATATTTATCGATAGAAAAAACAACCTGGAAATCATTGCACGAGAGCTGAGCACCGAAACCAACTTTAATGGTCGGGAAATTAAAACGGAGCAAGAATTATTAGACTTTGCAGAATCGGTTAATTTCCCTTCACATGGACTAATACTTCGGAGATCAAAAAATGATACTGGTGATCTCATCAAAGGAATATCAGATGCGATTCAGTTGAAAGAAGCCTATAGAACATTGAAGGATAAATCTGATTCTATTTATGCAGAAACAGATATGAGAGCGATGTACAATCCTTCTCGCATGAAAGTGATAGAAGCTGCAGCAAGAAAATTAGTGGACAAAATAAACTCCTTGTGCCCTCAATGCAACATGCCAGGCTTTGGTATTACAGATGCCAAAAGAGGATTAAAATGCAAGCTATGTGGATCAACTACCAAGTCAATTTTGAGCTACATCTCTGTTTGTCAGCACTGTCACTTTTCATCCGAAGAACTCTATCCAAATAACAAAACCACCGAAGATCCGATGTATTGTGACTACTGCAATCCTTGAAGTAATTCGACGGAAAGGCCAGTCAAAAAAGCTTTTATCGGTGATAAATAGCATGGATAGAAATAGGCTGTCATTCATTCATCCTAACTTGACTACCTGACTTCTTTGATTAGGTGCAAAGCGGATTACAAAGAGCGATATATTTGGAGACGTGTTTTTTTATGTCCCCACCACCACTACGGGTCGACATTTCATGGCCATGTTTTATCACTAACTTGAAGTCAAAACCTCAAAATCAATTCTGATTTGAAACCAAAAATTCCTAAGGAGAGGTGGAAAAGGCGCTTTCAATGTTATATTTTTCGACGTTCAGCTCTTTTCTCCTACTCTACGTTCGAGCCATCAAAGCCTCAAAAATTCAGTTCGAATTGTAATCAGCATAAGTAATGATAATTTCACGGTCAAGTGATTTGCGCTAGCATAACAGTGATAATTCGGCCTTTACATCAAGAATTATATACCCATCATTTCTTCAAATCGCAAGATTAAAGTAGGTATGTTGTAAATTGGGATTAAACAGAATCCAATTCATGCATATTCCTTTACTGCAAGACATACTCATTTTATTAGGCTTTTCGGTAGTTATCGTTTTTATACTTCAGCGATTAAAGCTGCCCTCGATCATCGGATTCTTGCTTACCGGTGCTATCATCGGACCTTATGGACTGAGTTTGGTCAATGCCGTAGAGCAGGTGGAGATTTTATCTGAAATTGGGGTGATTCTATTACTATTTGTGATTGGTATGGAGCTATCGATCAGCCAATTGGCTTCCATCAAAAAAACCGTTTTTATCGGAGGACTTTTGCAGGTTGGACTCACCATACTTGTATCTGGGTTGGTGTATTATTTCTTGGGCAATCCTTGGAATGAGTCAGTTTTCGTCGGTTTTCTTTTTTCGCTATCCAGTACAGCTATTGTGTTGAAAACACTGCAAGATCGGCAAGAGATCTCAGCACCTCATGCGCGAAATGCATTGGCGATTTTGATTTTCCAGGATATCATCGTTGTACCCATGATGTTGATTACGCCGTTAATGGCTGGAGAATCTACCAATATTGTGCTAAGTATCTTGGAATTGGTCGGAAAATCTATTGCATTGCTGATCCTGACTTATGTCAGCGCAAAATTCATCGTACCTAAACTGATGCATGCCGTCGCTAAGACCAACAGTAAAGAACTTTTTCTTTTGGTTACGATTACCTTGTGTTTTGCCATTGCCTTTTTCACCTCTGAGGCTGGATTATCATTGGCTTTAGGAGCATTTATCGCAGGATTGATTGTATCCGAATCAGAATACAGCCATCAAGCGACAAGTATCATCCTGCCATTTCGAGAGCTTTTTACCAGTTTCTTCTTTGTATCGGTAGGCATGTTGCTGGATCTCGATTTTTTCTTCAGCAATATTCCGGTTATTCTACTTTTGGTTTTCTTAGTGTTTATCGTCAAATCTACACTAGCAGGTCTGGCGGTGGCTATACTCAAATATCCTCCACGGACTGTCATCTTGACTGGGTTATCACTTTTCCAAGTTGGAGAATTTGCCTTTATTCTGTCGAAAGTAGGTATCTCATACAATCTATTAAGCGCAGCAACTAATCAATATTTTCTAGCTGTATCCATCGTGTCGATGATTCTGACGCCTTTTGTGATTATCTATTCGGAAGGGATTGCAAGAGGTCTGATGAAATTGATGAATAAAGTAGGCTTGCTCTCGAAAATCACACCTGACCTCACGGATACCACTGTGAGAGATCTCAACTTAGAAAATCACTTGGTCATAATCGGCTATGGAGTCAATGGAAGTAATCTGGCTAAGGCGGCTGCATCAAGCAATATTCCGTTTGTAGTCATTGAGATGAATGCAGAGACGGTAAAGAGAGAAAAGAAGAAAGGATTACCGATCCTATTTGGAGATGCCAGTCAGGATCATATATTAGAAACTGTCCAGCTCCATCGGGCAAGAGCTTCGGTGATTGCTATCTCCGACAGTGCGGCTACTAAGACTATTATTAAAAATATCCGCTCGCATTCTGATTCACTTTATTTGATGGTGCGAACTCGATATGTCAGAGACACGTCCGAGCTGCTTGCGCTTGGTGCAGATGAAGTTATTCCTGAGGAATTTGAAACTTCCGTGAAAATCTTTACTCACGTCTTGCAAAACTTTCTGGTGCCAGAGGATGATATCGATCAAATTATCGATCGGATTCGGGCTGATAATTATCAACTATTTAAAGGAGAACTCAAGCTCCCTAAAACTTATCGCCCAAGCAATCTTGCTGATTTCAACATCACCTCACTTCGAATCAACTCAGACAGCAATCGCTTTTTAGGGAAACCCCTATCGGAATTGAATCTTCGTGGGAAGTATGGCATCAATATTTTGGTCATCAAAAGAAGAGATGAGTTACTTGAAAGCATTCAGCCAGACGATATTTTGCGGCAAGGCGACATTTTATACATTCAAGGCAGTCAAACGAATATTGAAGAGTTTCATCAGTTGATAAAATAAAGTACGACGGGGTTAGATGTATTTCAGTCTTTTATTCTCCCAATATCGTCAGATTTGTCCTTAGCAGTTGGGTTTCATGTTGGCCTTTGAGGCTTTCAGCATGAAAATCAGACAGGTAGGCAGTGAAAGCACGCACGGCTGGTAAATGAAGTATTGGTTTTCTTCCAGAATAAAAATTGTGAGAAAAGACCTCAAAGTTCGCCTCTGTGGGCTTTGCAAGAACTTTGCGCTCTCCTATGTTAGCAAAAGTAAAAAAAAGAGTTAACCCACTAAGGACACGGAGGAAAAAAAAGAAAAAACTTTGTGCTCTTGGTGGTCTTTGTGGTTTAAAAAAAGGGTTAAACCACTAAGGACACGGAGGAAAAAAAGAAAAAACTTTCTGGTCTTTGTGCTTTGTGGTGAAAAAATATCCAACCGTTTTGACAAACACTTAATTTCCCGATTTGGCGTCATTCCTGCCAAAACCCGGAAACATTCTGACCCTTTTTCTATAATCAAAGCGCACGGTTAACGAATGAAGTATTGGTTTTCTTCCAAAGAAAAATTGTTAGAAAAGACCTCAAAGTTCGGCTCTGTGGGCTTTGCAAGAACTTTGCGCTCTTGGTGGTAAAAAACTCAAAAAACTAACTGAAAATACCCCGTCTGATTCGCTATACCCCTTCCAAGCTTTTTCCCTACATTTGCCCTTTCGTAAGTTTTCAAACCAACCCATTGCCAAATGGCCCTCAAAAAAATACAATCTGCCTTAATTTCAGTCTATTACAAAGACAATCTTGAACCAATCATCGCTCTACTAAAGCAACATGGCGTAAAAATCTACTCCACCGGTGGCACTCAGAAATTCATCGAAGAGCAAGGATCTGAAGTCATTCCTGTAGAAGACTTGACTAGCTATCCTTCCATTTTTGGAGGTCGGGTGAAGACACTTCACCCAAAAGTATTTGGAGGAATCCTTTATCGAAGAGACAATGAAGGCGATCTGGCACAGGCCTCTGAATATGACATTCCGGCGATTGATTTAGTGATTGTAGACCTATATCCTTTTGAGGAAACGGTCGCTTCCGGCGCTTCCGAAGCTGATAGTATTGAGAAGATTGATATTGGAGGAATTTCGTTGATCCGAGCAGCAGCAAAGAATTTCAAAGATGTAATCATCATTGCTTCCAAAGATCAATACTCCGAATTAGAGCAGAAACTAGCCGCTCAGAACGGCGGGACCACTATTGAAGACCGACGCTATTTCGCAGCTCAGGCTTTCCAAGTTTCTTCTCATTACGATACCCATATTTTCAACTACTTCAATCAGGTAGAAAATATTCCTTCTTTGAAAGTGTCTGAAAACAAATCCAAAGCCCTTCGATATGGGGAAAATCCACATCAGTCAGCATTTTTCTTTGGAGACTTGGAAGCACTTTTTGATCAGTTGAATGGCAAAGAGCTTTCTTACAACAACCTGGTAGATGTAGACGCAGCGGTCAATCTTATTGCTGAATTCAAAGGCGAAACGGCTTTTGCAATCCTGAAGCATACCAATGCTTGCGGAGTTGCTTTGGCGCCAACCGTAAAGGAAGCGTATCAGAAAGCATTTGCAGCAGATACCACTTCGGCTTTTGGCGGGGTTTTGATCACCAACCAAACCGTAGACCAAGAAGCAGCGGAAGAGATGCAATCGCTGTTCTTCGAGGTGCTGATCGCTCCGGCTTTTACGGAAGATGCTTTGACCGTATTGAAAGGCAAGAAAAACAGGATCCTTTTGGTTCAGAAAATGGAACTTCCAGGAACTAAAATGATGAAGACCTTGCTCAATGGAGTAATCGAGCAGGATAAGGATTTGGCTACAGAATCAAAAGCTGATTTCACGGTAGCGACGAAAAAAGCGCCAACCGAAGCTGAGCAAGACGCGTTAGTTTTTGCAGGGAAAATCTGTAAGCATACTAAATCAAATACAATCATCCTGTCCAATGACACCCAACTTTTCTCCAGCGGAGTTGGTCAAACCTCCAGAGTAGATGCTTTACTTCAGGCAATCGCCAAAGCAAAAGCTTTCGGTTTTGACTTAAATGGCGCTGTAATGGCTTCTGATGCCTTCTTCCCTTTCCCGGATTGTGTGGAGATCGCTCGTGAAGCTGGAATCACAGCGGTAGTTCAACCCGGCGGTTCGATCAAAGATCAAGACAGCATTGACTATTGCGATGCAAAAGGAATGGCGATGGTGATGACGGGAGTAAGACATTTTAAGCATTAAATCTAGAGACTAGATTTTAGAGTCAAGAATCAAGATTTTTGAGATTTCGAAAGAAGTATCAAGATTTTAGTAGTTAGTATCAAGACCTTTGAGGTTTCAAAAACCTCGAAGGTCTTCTTTATGATTAATTTCTACTGTCATCCGACTAAATTCTAAAAGCCTTCAAAAACGCCTTAATTGCTCAAATTAAGGGGGATTTTCCTGAATTTGAAAAACACCCCCCTGCATCAGATTGAACAAATCAAATTGTACTATTTCTAGATCTCTGTCCAAACCTGATAATCTGCCCGACCTGAGCAGCTTTATTAAAGAGACGTAAGAGCACATATTGATTGCGGCCATATTTACCACCGTTACAAATTGTTCAGACTCCTTGCACAGCCGATGAATCACAGTAAACAGCAGATTAGCAATAAGTGCTAACCATACTTGGGTTTTGATTCCTTCTGAGCTGTCCGAGTAAAAATACCCTAATTCGAAGTTTTGCTTTAGACGCTTAAACAGCAGCTCAATGTTCCATCTGTACTTATAGAGTAGGATGATTGTGGTGTCCCGATGGTCAAACATATTGGATACAAACTTTAGTACTTGTCCGCTTACAGGGTCCTTATAAACGATCAACCGTGCCTTTAAAGGGGTATTTGATGGATCCAAGAGTATGATCTGATCAGAAATCACCCCGCCGTCAGCGTATTCACTGATGTGGTTTGGCTGTCCGGACAAAACCTGATAATCTGCATTATCATTGAGCCGGGTTACAAAGTATACACCATTTCCCGACCATTCCTGCCAAGTTTGATACTTTACATATCCTTTGTCAAAGACATAAATGGTTCCTTTCTCCACCGGCAGCTGTCCGAGAAAAGATTTGTCATTACATGCGGCTTCTGAAATATGTATCAAGTCGGGGACAAAACCACCCAAAGGCAGTTTTGCATGAATTTTAAGGCCTCCCTTCTTTTTACCGGTAAGTGGATTACGTCCAGCTCCTTTGAAAATATCCACAAATAATGAGATCGTCGATGAATCAAAAATCACAACTTTACTGGTATCTTCTTCATCGGTCAGAAAGCTACATTCTACAGGGTTAAGTACGTCTTTGTAATGTTGGTAGAGCTGCCGGTAGATCGAAGCAAATACACCACTGTCTCGGTTCATATTGGCATCACTAAGCGTACTGACTGCGGGGAGCTTATTGATCCCAAGATAGGTCAGGCGGTCTTCCAGGAAAAGTAAGTTCTTGCACAGACTGTTTAGGGAGTAACATTTAGTGACAACCCCGTAGAGCATAAACACCAATTGTTTCCAGGTAGTCATCGTTTTATAGTATCGATCACTCTGATGATCAGAGACACAATCGTCCACAATTTGACGTGGAAGAAAAGAAAGTAACTGACAAATTACGGGCTGACCGGTAAGATTTGTATTTTTAGCCATGATGTTATAGAGTGTGGTAACTTCAAACATCATGAAATTTAGCGAGGCTTCCAAGCCTCGCTTTATTGATTTTGTACTATTCCAAGAAATAATAAATCAAGAGATTTTTTTTTTCCTCGGATGACAGTAATTAATTTCTATCTAATTAAACCCTTAAAAAGTCTGGATTTTTGTAATTATTCCAAATTCGCAGCACATACAATTTTGATCCATCAATCTTATAGTACAAGGAAATTTGCTTTCTGATCACCGCTTTTCTAACAGATGGAATCTCAGTTAGAGTATACAGCTCTGTATTTAATTGGATCATTTCGATGACAGCATCAATCTCTTTGATCAAGTTACTTGCAGATTTTTCTGACCACTCTTTAATCAAATAATTAAGATTTTCGATTAAATCCGCTTCTGCATCGTCAGTCCATATGACCTCCATATTTGATCAAAAAAGTGTAGGGAAAGTCGCTTTTATAGTACCCATAACCGTGTGATGGGATTTCACTTTACCTTCTTCAATTTGCTTAAGACCTTTTTCTATTGCTCGTTTCTCATCTGAACTGAGGCGATAAATATCTAACGCTTCGTTCTCGAGCTGAATAGCCTTGATTTGATTGATCACTTTAGTGTCATTGATCTTTGACAACCAATAAATCAGATTTATTTTTTCTTCCTTTATATCCATGACTTTAGGGTTTATTCAAATTAACGATTTCGCCTGTGGTTTGTGCTATATCAATTAAATTAAGTACAAAGATAAAAAAACACCTTTGCGCAAAACTCTGGAACCTCAACAGATTAGTAGAAAAAGATCAATCCTTAAAAAGGAAAGACCCCCGTTGATCCATTGTAACTCATGGCATCTCACTAGTGATTTTTAATCTCTTTCATTTCCTCCCTTCAATCATTTACCCTCCACCTCTATGACTTTATAAATCACTTCTCCATCCATACTCCTACCCTCTACCTTAATTCTGAATCGGTTGATTCCATAAGGGACTCTGACCTTTACTTTGAATATTCCATCGGTCGTTTCAGCAAGTGGCTCCCAATAGATCGTTGGTTTTTTAGAAAGGTATTTATCCACGGGAGGATTTTTGGTAAACTCAGGAAAAGCGGTAAAGCCAGGGACAGAAAAAATTTGAAAGCCTTCTGATTCAAATTTCGTTTCAATTTTTGGCCCTCGCCTAGAACCTCTATTAGTTTCTACCATTATTACTCCCGCATAGCCTGCCATTACGAATATAGTAGAGCTAAATGTGTACACTTTTATTGACTTTAATTCGGTTGGAAAATAATTTCCAAAAGCCTCATAAGGAACTTGTGCTCCATCCATAATTAATAAAGGCGGTCCTGTTTCTTGCCCGGAATTATAATTTCCGATTCGATCTCCTCTTATGCCAAGTCGTTGAGCAATCGCAGGCCAAGTCATTGTGGCTAATTGTTCTTCATTTACTTCTCGATCAGCTGGGCCATAGCCGTAATTTCGATCAGCCATAGTCTCTTTTATTTTTAACTCTTCTTTGACAAATTCTTCCAACAAGATATAATCACCTGATAGATCCATGAAATATTCTTCGGTGGAAACGGCAATTTTCTGATAGTCAAGCTTGGGGAAGTTGGTTGGAAATGTTGGCTTATCCACAAGGACTAGCGCTACAGAGCCAAAAGGCCTTCGTTTTTCATTGACCGCTGATATCGCTATCTGCGCAGTATCTTGGTAGATCAAACCTGTAGCATAAAAATTACCCGAAGAATCTGGCATCACTTCCCCATAATCTTCCAAATCTCCTCGGACAATGGTGATTGGGGTGATCAAGGGTTGGCGTTTAGTATCCGGAAAATAATTACCTTGAATGGATATTCCATACTCTACCGAATAGTAAAAATCACTTTGGTAGTTTTCAGCCAAGTTTTCATCCAACCAGTTCATCGCCTGTTCCAGTTGGACTCCAGGATTTATTTTCGCCACTTGATCCATATCAGTAATTGAAAGTACAAAATCACCATCAATGGGATTTTCGAACTCGTCAAGAAAGTCCAATTTTAAATCCATCAATCGGTAGTTTACCGAATCAATAATCTCAAAATTAGCCTTCACCTCGATGTCTCTAGGAAAACTTTCCGTTTCTTCAAGCTTTACAGCAGGCACAAGTCCTTTCTCCATCACTACAAACGGCGCAATAAACTGCTCACTTTCCGGGAAATTTCGATTCCATTGGGTATAAGCTCGAAGGACATAATCTCCGGGAATCATATCCTCAGGCAAGAGTAAGGCCCCGGTGATTTTCCCTTTTTGGATAGGGAAAGTAGCCGATTTCACAACATCTGAGTTTTCACCGAGTAAATCCAAGTAGACCACTCGACTCAGGGAGTCAGACAAAAAAGGATCTTGGTATTCTACACGACCTCCAATCCATGCAGTCCCACCAGGATAGAAATAGGATTTACTGGTTGTGAGCCAAACTTTTTCTCGAAGTCGATTTAATTTAAAAGTAGGATTTTCAAATATTACATCAGCCCGACTGGAGTCTGCGATAAAATCAGGTTTTGGGATAAAGTCAAGCGGCAACGCTCGGGCTACTCGCTGTCGCCCTAAATATCCCGAAAGGATCAACTGGGTAGGGTTAATCAGGGTGCCATTTCGATCTATATCATAAAATCCCTCTGGAGCCTGAATCCAACTGATCGGATGGAAAATACTCGTGTAGTAGTCGTTTACCCACTGCCTTTTCAAATGGTGCACCTCGATTTTATCGGGAATAAAAATCCGAAATGTTCCATCACCCAAAGGTCGCCGTAGGATGGAATCACTCTTTATCGGAATGATCGTTTTGTTGAGTTCTTCGAGAAAATTATTAGTTCTACTTTGGTCTACGGAGTCAATGGGGATTCTAAATAAGGCAAAATCAACCGAATCAGGGGAATTGAGTAAAATAGATTGATTGAGGTATCGAATGGAGCTTAAGTAGTTGGCTTGCCTCGCATTTTCCCAGCTTGATTCTTCCAATAAGTCAAGGGATGATATCGGGTCATACAGTACTTGACCGAAATATCTAGACCCATTTCGTAGCAAGCGAAAGTCCTGGAGGTAATAATCAATCCGATAGCCAAGAGCCCAGTTAGTTATTTTTAGCGGTTCTTGGGCTGAAGCCTGAAGATAGTTCGGTCCTTTCTTAACTTTGATTTTCTCAAATTCAATAATCCAAGGATTTTCAATACCAATCTGGGATCGATAAGGATCATCTGACAAAGCCAAGAAAATCTCTTCAAACTGCAAATAATTCCGCTCCCAAGACTTATCCCGCTTGGCTTTGAGTTCGATCTCAGAAAGGTTGGACTCGTTAAATGCCAGTTCAAAAACCACCTCTATTTCGCTTTTTCCTCCAAAAGATATGGTCTTCACCTCCGTCACATAGCCCACAAAAGAGGCAACCAGCTCAATCTCTGCCGGGAAATTACCAGATAGGCTAAACTTACCTTCTGCATCGGTGGCTATTCCCTGCGTGGTATTATTCACAAAGAGATTGGCATACGGAAGCGGCAAACCCGTGCCTTTCTCTTTGACCAGGCCGCTGATGGTCTGGGCCGATAGGCTTCCAAATGAAAGCAAAAAGAAAAGCAAAAGTATATGCCTCATAGCCAGCTAACCAATAAAGTGAACTATCGAAAAATGAGAAAAGTTATTCACGATTTAACCTTTAGTAATAGAAAATAAGTGTTATTTCTAAAATCGCCAATGAATCTCGCTAGACGAATAAAGATTTTAGGAGATTGGATCAAGATCATTGAGCTGTCATCCCAATTAAAAGGAGGGATCTCGATGAAGGTCTTTTATTACTGCCAATTATTTTAAGCCGTTTGCGGCAGCCATAAACTAATTTTTTCCTAACCATAATTTAAAGAGCAGGGCTGAAAGCCTCAAATATATCAGCTCAGTCCGTAGGGCTGGGTGACAATAGAATCAACCGATATCAAAAGCTCTGAAAGAGCGAAACAAAGCCTGTACGGGGCAATTCAAGTTTACACCGACTATCCCGGCTAGATTTCATACTATTTCTTGATCTGAATTATGATATTTTTTTACTGGCGTCCGAGTAAAACTAAAACTCTGAAAAAACATGCTTCAGTTAGCTCAAAATGAATATTTCAATGTCTTTCTGAAAACTACCCCCTTTTTGACCATCAGGGGTACATCACGTAGGTAGGTACGGGGAAATTTCCAAATACTCATTTCTAAGCCGCTTGATTTCCGAGTCCGAAATTTTGTCGGACGCCAGTAAT
>Ga0136559_1000631_pt1 | contig 12036 bp, 10 predicted proteins | sample AntRauMeHopE1496_FD_104633 | JGI IMG/M metagenome (GOLD analysis project Ga0136559, IMG submission 104633) | Saline lake microbial communities from Rauer Islands, Antarctica - Metagenome Hop E1 #496 | ecosystem: Environmental > Aquatic > Non-marine Saline and Alkaline > Saline | place... | reverse complement strand
GTGTGATTGAAATATCGCTGAGCTGAGTGTCCTGGGAGGATGAGTTCTGAACGATCATGTCGATGTTCACTCCAGCCTCTGCCACTATCTGGAATACCTCAGCTGCCTTGCCTGGGATATCCGGTAGGCCAATGATGGTGATTTTGGATTGGGTGTCATCGGTTGTGACCCCTGAAACAACTGGTTCTTCCATTTCTTCTCCTGGCTTTGTTGTGTAAACAAGTGTTCCTGAATCGGCGCTGAAGGTGGACCTCACTCGAAGCGGCACGCCGTGTCTTCTTGCAAATTCCACCGCGCGAATATACAAAATCTTGGCCCCCGAGGAAGAAAGCTCAAGCATTGACTCAATATCGATCTGGGCCAGCTTCCTAGCCCTGGGAACGATCCTAGGATCGGCGGTGTAGACACCGTCGACGTCCGAGTAAATCTCACAGACATCCGCATTCAATGCCGAAGCCAGAGCAACTGCCGTGGTGTCAGACCCTCCGCGGCCCAAAGTCGTGACATCGCCAGTTTCGAAACTGAATCCTTGAAATCCTGCGACAATCGCAATTTCCCCAGCGTTTAGGGCCTCTCTGACACGTAAGGGCTCGATCTTCGAAATCCGGGCTGAGCCGTGGTCAGAATCTGTTGAGATACCGGCTTGATAGCCGGTGAAAGACTTCGCCTTGCCACCTTGTTCCTGAATTGCCATCGCGAGCAAAGACATTGAAATTCGCTCGCCAGCAGTCAGCAGCATGTCCATCTCGCGATTATCGCGCTTGGAAGAAACCGAGTCTGCCAGATCGACTAGGTCGTCGGTTGTGTCCCCCATTGCAGAGACCACGACACATATGTCATTACCTTGGGCCTGGGCTTCCAAGATGCGCGCAGCAACGTGCTTGATCTTCTCAGCGTCAGAGACGGAAGATCCTCCGAATTTTTGCACGATTAGTGCCAAGGGGGGCTCCTTGGAAAATTGGGGGTGAGCTGCCTGCATCGGCATAGCCCAATAGTCTAGTTGACTCTGCGCCTACCCTCGAAGGCTCTTCCGAGAGTCATGTCATCGGCATACTCCAAATCCCCGCCAACAGGCAAGCCAGAAGCCAGCTTGGTGACAGAAATTTCCATAGATCCAAGTAACCGAGCCAGATAGGTGGCGGTAGCTTCACCCTCAAGGTTTGGGTTGGTAGCCAAAATCACCTCGCGAATATCGGGATCAGCTAATCGCTTTAAGAGGTCCTTTATTCTGAGCTGGTCTGGGCCAATCCCCGAGATTGGGGATATCGCCCCGCCCAGCACGTGATAGCGGCCACGATATTCTCGAGTGCGCTCTATCGCATTGATGTCCTTGGACTCTTCGACAACGCAAATCAGACCCATGTCACGCTTTTGATCCAGGCAGATTCCGCAGGTGTCGCTCTCGGTTACATTGCCGCAGACTTTGCAAAAGCGAACCTTTTCTTTGACCTCGCGCAAGATGTCAGAAAGTTTATGGGCAACATCAACATCTGCCTCAATCAGATAAAAGGCAATCCGCTGAGCCGATTTTGGGCCAACACCCGGAAGCCTTCCGAGCTCGTCCATCAGTTCTTGAACTACGCCGTCATACATTATTTATCTTCACCTTTGATTGGGGTGGCACCAAGAACCTCGCGGAGAATGAATTCTCCGGATCGCTCCGATTGTTTTTCAGGCTCTGGCACGCTGTTCAATATTTCAGTGTGGGGCTCTTCGTAATCCTCTGGTTCGGTGAATTCCTCTGGCGCAGTTGGTTCAATAATCGCAGCCAGTGGTTTTTGTTCAGGAGCTTCTGCAACCTTTGCCTTGTATTTCACCTTTACGCCGAAGCGCTCGGAGATAGCGGTACGAAGCACCTCGGCAGCCCCCTGCTGGTTCTTAAAGGCATCAACATCTTTTTGGCTCTGGAACAAAAGGGTTAGAACATCATCACTAAAATCAAGGACCTTGGTGGTGAAGGCTACCGCCCAAGCCGACCTGGATTTTTTTGCGACCTGCTCCATGATCTCCGGCCAATCGTTCCTAAATGTAGAAGACGAAAGATTCGTAACTGCTGCTTTTGATGGCTGGGTCGGTTGGGGGTCAGCGGCTTTTGCCGGAGCCTTATCTGAGACTTTCTCCTGCGTTTTGACTGCAGCGGGTGCCTGAATTGGGGCCGCGGCTGCGGGTGGAGAATCAGAGACCTTGTTTGCTGGCGTGCGGGGTGTTGCATCAATCGCCGGAGCTAACACTCTGGCGCAAAGAAGCTCTAACTGAAGTCTTGGGTTTGAGGCGGCACTTGTATCACTCAGCGCCTTGGCGGTTGCCTCGGCGGCTTGGGTCAGTTGATTCAAACCGAAACGATTAGCTTGAATCACTAGGACCTCAAACTGCTCTGGGCCTAGACCGCGCAAGATTGCCTTGGCGGAGTCACCCAGTGAATTCACCAACATCAGGTCTCTGATTCGCTCGAGCAAGTCTTCTAAAAACCTTCTGGCGTCTTGGCCAGATTGAATCACCTTATCCACCGCGCTGAATGCCTTGGCGGCATCAATCTCAGCAAAGGCGTCAATCACCTCTGACATCAACTGGTCGTGAGTGAAGCCCAAAAGGTTGACCGCTCGCTCGTACTCAATCTCTTTGGATTCCGTGCCAGCAATAAGCTGATCAAGAAGCGATAGGGCGTCGCGAACCGAGCCGCCAGAAGCTCTAACCACCAGTGGCATTACCCCGCCTTGGGCGGTGTAACCCTCGGAGCCCAAAACTTGAGTCAAATACTCAAGTAGTTCCCCTGGAGGAACAAGCCTGAATGGGTAATGGTGGGTGCGGGATCTAATGGTGCCAATAACTTTTTCGGGCTCAGTGGTGGCAAAAATAAACTTCACGTGGGCCGGCGGCTCTTCTACAATCTTGAGCAACGCGTTAAAACCTTGAGGCGTTACCATGTGGGCCTCGTCGAGGATAAAGATTTTGTAGCGATCGCGAGCTGGCGCAAAGATTGCTCTTTCTCGAAGATCTCTGGCGTCATCGACGCCGTTGTGGCTCGCAGCATCGATCTCGACCACATCTAAAGAACCTGAGCCGCCTTTGGCGAGCTCAATACAGCTTGGGCACTTTCCGCAAGGCGTATCAGTGGGACCCTCGGCACAGTTCAAGCAGCGCGCCAGAATTCGGGCCGAGGTGGTCTTGCCGCAACCCCTTGGTCCAGAGAACAAATAGGCGTGATTCACCCGGTCTGCGCGTAGCGCAGTCATCAGTGGTTCGGTGACTTGGGTTTGGCCAATCAACTCGGCAAAAGACTCCGGGCGGTATCGACGATATAGGGCTGTGGTCACCTTGAAAGCTTAACTTACCTGACTCACAATGATCCCTAGAGATCAAGACCTGTGGAAAAAGCGACTCCCCGTGCACCCATCAGAGCTCAGTTACCCTTGCTACCTTTCGGTCCTGGGGGATTAGCCAAGATGACGCCGCACGAGGAGTCATAAGAAGTCTATCCTGCATATTTTTGGCGCAAAAAACTGCGCTTGATAAGGGCTGGCACTGACTAGTTATCCCGCAGGCTGAACAATGTGCCCGTTAGTTCTGGGGGAAACCTAGATTGATGCCACCGTGCGAAGGGTCCGGCCAGCGCGAGGTAACAACCTTGGTTTGGGTGAAGAAGCGGAATCCTTCTTCGCCGTGTGCCCTGGAGTCGCCAAATAGCGAGTGCTTGAAGCCACCGAAGCTGAAATAAGCCACTGGGACCGGGATTGGCACGTTGATGCCAACCATTCCAACCTCAACCTCGTTCTGGAAGCGCCTTGCTGCTCCCCCATCAGAGGTGAAGATCGCGGTGCCATTGCCGAATTCGGATGAGTTAATCAAGTTGAGCCCCTCATCGAAACTCTTTACCCGAACAATCGACAACACTGGCCCGAAAATTTCTTCGGTATAGACCTTTGAGGTCAAAGGAACTTTGTCAATCAAAGTCGGGCCCAGCCAAAAGCCATTGGCATCGCCATCGGGGTTCACTTCCCGGCCATCGACCAGCACATCGGCACCGTCTTTAATGGCTATATCAATATAAGAAGCCACTTTGTCTCGATGCTGCAGGGTCACTAGTGGCCCCATATCGCAAGATCGGCGGCCATCGCCAACCTTGATCTTGGCGATGCGCTCTTTTATCTTTTCAATCATTTCATCGGCAATTGGCTCGACTGCCACCACGACCGAGATTGCCATGCAGCGCTCTCCTGCCGAACCGAAACCGGCGTTGATTGCCGAATCTGCGACCAATTCCAAATCGGCATCTGGCAAAACCAACATGTGGTTTTTTGCTCCGCCAAGTGCCTGGACTCGCTTACCGTTTTTGGCTGCGGTTTCATAGATGTATCGCGCAATTGGAGTTGATCCAACAAAGCTGATTGCCGCCACATCCGGATGATTCAATAAACCGTCAACAGCCTCTTTATCTCCCTGCAGAACATTGAACACGCCATCCGGCAGGCCAGCCTCACTCCAAAGCTGGGCCATCCAAATTGCGGCCGATGGGTCTTTTTCGCTTGGCTTGAGAATCACGGCATTGCCGGCAGCAATCGCAACCGGGAAAAACCACATCGGCACCATTGCCGGAAAGTTGAAAGGGCTAATGACCCCCACCACGCCCAGTGGCTGCTTGATTGAATAGACATCCACCGAGGTTGAGGCGTTCTCCGAATACTCGCCCTTCAAAAGATGCGGCATCCCGCAGGCAAACTCAACCACCTCTTGACCACGAGTGATTTCGCCCAAGGCATCAGACAGCACCTTGCCGTGTTCTTCGGTAATAAGTGCAGCAAGCTCTGGCTTTTTTGCTTCTAGAAGCTCACGGAACCTAAAAATGATTGCCTGGCGCTTTGATAGGGACTGACTCTTCCAACCATTGGCCGCCGCTTTTGCGCTAGCTATAACCAGATTAATTTCAGCCTCATTGGCAAAACCAACCTGGCGGATCTCGACCCCAAGGGCTGGGTCAGAGACCGAGCCATACCTGCCGGATTTGGATTCGAGAATTTGGCCATCTACATAGTGCCCGACAAGGTTCATTTAAGACCAACTAACTGTTTTGGATACCTTTTATGCTAACCAACTAAACCCGAGCGTTAAGCCAATCCAGCAGGTCTTTTGTAGCCTCTGTTTTCACCAAGTCATTCAGTAGCTCGTGGAATGCACCGGGGTAGATCTTTAATTCCTTATCAATCGATGAGATTTGCTCAAATAAAGCCTTTGAAGAGTTCACATCAGTTGAGGTGTCTTTATCTCCGTGCATAATCAGGGTCGGAACTTTCCAGTCCCCCAATTTTTTCCAAATATCATCCGAAAGTTCAATCACCGTCTTGGCAACCAGGTTCTTGGCTTTGCCCGGGTAAAAAAGCGGGTCATTTTCGGCATCGATCATGATTTGCGGGTCTCGACTCAATGCCTCAAGTCCGGGCCTTGGCACGGCTATGTCAGCATTAGGAGCAATCCTTCCCATAATGCCGCCTAATACCCGTTCCCAAAGCTTTGAGGGCAAATGCAGTGCAGAGCTTCCAATCACAGCCGCAGTGATTCCCGAAGGGTTTGCGATCACACTCGCAGCTGTAACTAGACCCCCAAGGGAGTGTCCGTAAAGAAAGGTTGGCAACCCCGAGTTGGGCATTAAGCCCCGGGCCATCAAGTGAGATTTCAAGCCCTCGTGCAAATCAACCAGTGCGCGCTTACCTTCGCTTCGGCCGTGGCCGGGAAGATCAATGGCATAAACATCAAAGCCGTTTTCTAAAAGCTTTGGAATCAGTTGGTTGTATTTATCTACGTATCGCTCGGAGTATTCACCTAGGCCGTGCTGCAATAAGAGCTGCGCTTTTGGTTTAGGGGCTTTCCAGAAAAAACCGGTAATACCTGTTGCGACGACCCAGGGTGTCGAAGTAAGTTCGCTCATGTAAATAGATTAGGGGCGCTAGACCAAAACGGAGCGAGCAGTAAAGGACTATTTCCAGTAGAGTTTGAGGCTGGAGAATTCGCCTAGTGGCCTATGGCGCACGCTTGGAAAGCGTGTTGGGTGCAAGCCCTCGGGGGTTCGAATCCCCCATTCTCCGCCAGCAACTCCCTTGATTTAGAGCCTCGAACGGCACTTTTGAGAGGGGGTTTTTCTTGGTCTGGGAGATTTTGTGTGCCAGCCCGAGGGTGTCCTTTGCAAGGCACTCCGAACTGGCGTTTCTAGCCTTGGCTAATCAGTGGCAAATTTTTTACAACAGCAAAGCATCAGCGGAACGATGTCGATCCGCATCCTCAACGTGGTGAGCCTCCTATTTCTTTTCATCCAAGGCTATGTTGCCGAGGCTTTAGAGTCTTGGGCAGCGCTACTAATTCACCTTTCAATAAATGAGGGCCCGGGAAGCGTACTTTTAATTCTGAGCTCGGCTGAGCTCGTTCGCTTGCATCCCCTCATGCCATTGATTTCAACGTTTCTTTGACCCAGTCGCAGCAATATTGGACTGTCCCTGGGCACCTGGTCCTCCAAGTTGCGCACCGCTACGCAAGGGCTGACTAGGATGCCCCTCACGAATAAAGTGGCTCCTCTTGCACTAGAGATTGAGACGCCAGCAAAGGGCTGTGGATAACCCAAACAGTGCATGAGCGCAGGAATCTAGACTGCCCAAGTGACAGGAAGAAACGGTTACTGGAAGCGGCACCCCAACAAGGACCTCCAGCTTTTTTTATATGAAATGCATCTGAATGGCTGGAGGATTGAAAACCCGCCGAAATACTACAAAGCCCTCTGCGCCTGCCCTGATAAGCACAGAACCTACAGTCCATATCACTCCCAGCGGGAGGTACTATTTGAAGAACAAAAGACAACACCTCGAGAACGCAACATGTTTCAAAAGACCAGGAAGGAGATCACATGGCAGCCATACAGATGAGGCTGACCTTTGAGTTCTCCTCCGACTCGAATCCTGAAGAAATCTTTGACTCGGTTTCAGAAGCGCTTTTCGATCTAGAGGCGATTAGCGATAACCTTTATGATGCTGACGTCACAGGGATTCTTGAGAATTCAACTATTTCCCTGGCGATAGTTGGTACTGGTGAAACTATTGAGGCTGCGTCTTCAAATGCCTCCAGCGCTATTCGCTCAGCTATTCATTCGAGTGGCGGCGCAACTCCGGGCTGGGAAGAGACCATCGAGGTCGCTCGTCACAAGGCGGTCTTCAGGTTCGTGGAGCAAACTTCTATTCCAGCCTAAACTCTGTAAAGTTATCAAGCCCCTCAGGGCTGGAGCTAAGCCAGTTGGATTCGGACTGACTCCAGTTGATCCTATGGAGTGACAAAGACGCGACTGATTACTTCAATTGTTTTGGCCTGAACGGCAAGAGCCGGGCCCAAGTCCCTAGTTTTTCAGCCTCACTTTCCCAAGACATTTACAAATTCGCATCCGATGTGACCATGCTCCGAGTGGCAAAGCATGAAGCAGCGACCCTTGGTGCTTCGATCAATTCCTGCTTTTGCAAATCAAGCAAGACACCCTTATTCCTCCGGAACCAACCAGAGTCTGCTTTTTGTGGGGAAATGTAAATCTTCGTTCTGATTTCATCAACCTTGCCAGGCAAACTATCTATCCAGCCAAAACATAGGCATTCCTCAACTATCGCCTCCCAGCTCAGGTCGCTCAAGCTAGGGGACTTCTTGGAGGGGGCAGTCGTCCGCCTCCTGCGTGGTTGGCAGTAGGTTCACGGGCGCCACAATTACTGCCTTCACGTCTTGCATCGCACTCACGACACTGAGCAACACCTCGCAAACCTCAGTGGGAAGCGCTACCTCTCATTACGTCATCAAATCGAAAATAATAAAATAAACAACGTAACCGAAACCAGCCCCGGCGAAAGAGAAGACCTGCGAATCGACAATCTCTAGCGAGCAGGCTTGGGTCCAACCCGGGACATAAATTCAGGTGACTGCAACCAAAGAAGCATCTTCATATCGCAGGATTTCTCCTGGCTGGCATTCCAGTGCCCGGCATAGTGCTTCTAACGTCGAGAAACGTATTGCTTTTGCGCGATTGTTCTTGAGCACGAGAAGATTGGCCTAAGTGTTGCACTTTTCTTGTGAGTGCTACACTTGGCCCATGCCGACAACAAGACCCCGCCACATGCTCACGGAAACCGAGCAGGTGCTAGGCGCCCTAGCGGTTGCCGAACAAGCCTGGCCTGAGCTCAAAGGCGACAAACCGGCACTCCTCAAAAACTTGATTGCCGCGGGTAAGCAGGCCATTGAGGACACTGCCCAGGCAGCTCGAAATAAGAGACTTGACCAAATCACGGGGGTTGCCGGCTCCATGTCAGAGACTTGGCCGGGCAATTGGCGAGCAGGCTTGTTGGATGAATGGCCGGCTTAGTCGTGCTGGATGCAAGCGCGCTGATTGCGCTCTATGACGACAAAGATGCCCACCATGTCTGGGCCCTAAATATGTTCATTCAAACAGTGGACGCGTCATTGCAGATGCATCCCTTGACCTTTGCCGAAGTCTTAGTCCACCCGAGTAGATCTGGGAATTTGGAGTTGTTTCTAAAAGGTATTGAAGGGCTCGACATTGAGATTCCAATTATGACCAAGGAGCACAGCATGAAGCTTGCCTCAATTCGACATGAGACTGGGCTTAGGATGCCCGATGCCGTGGTTCTAGAGCTAGCGGTCCGCACCGGTGCAGCCCTCGCCACCGCGGATGCAAACTTGGCCAAGGTCGCAAAGAAACAAGGCATTGAGGTTATGTGCCCGCAATTTTAGTTACCAAAGCCCTAACCGACAGCTGAATCAAAACGTTCTCTGAATGCCTTGATTGGCGATTGCAGGGATGGCTCTAGAGCGAGAAACCAGCCTTTGGTGAAGGGCCATATTTGTTTTGACTAGACCCTGATTCAGTGACTGTGAAAACCAAAAGGACGATGGCTCCAACCACTGGAACAAAACCAATCAGCATCCACCAACCACTTCGGTTGGTGTCGTGCAGCCTGCGAGCTAGAACTGATAGAGCGGGAACGATTGTGGCGAGGATCCAGATGAGCCCCACAATGCCGCCACCGCCATTGGCGATGAACCGGTCCACATCACTACCCAAAAGGACAAAGTCAATAATTGCCACTGCCAGATTGGTCAGAAACAAGAACAGGGAGATAAACCAGTACTCTGACCTGCGGGCTCTGCCCTTGAAATTCGCGTAATTGGACCAAAAAGACCTAACTGCTTCTCCAAAACCCATGCCCTGCTCCGCTCTAATTTCTTATTCGCTAATTAACTTTTACTACTTGTCTTTCTTGCCGATTCTGAACCAAACCTTTAGCTTGGCCACTATCTTTTCAAGCCCCTGCAAGCCCTGCTTATTAACCTCCCTGGCCCACTCGAGCTCGAGAGCCAAGATCGAAAGTCCAAAGAATATGAAGAGCAGTCCGGGCCCGGGGGTCACGAGCATGATCAAACCGATTAGCAGAAGAGTGAAGCCCACGAGCATCGATAGCGCCCAGCGAACCGGGTAGGGCATCTTTGCCAAAAGCTTTTTGATTTTTTCCAAAGGCGCCTCATCGAACTTAAGTTTGTAAAAGCCTAGCTCAGCAAAATCCACATTTACTGGCAATCTGGGCCACCTTGACCACTTAGTTTCGCGTGATTCAGACTCGATCACACTGACCCAAGCAGAAAACCCGCCAAGCGAACCTGTTGGCGGGTTTTCTGATTATCCTTTTGGCTTGAATTTATGGAACTAATTCACAGCGCCTTCGTCGGCGAGAGTTCCGCCGTCGATGATGAACTCTGAGCCGGTTGAGAAACTGGCGTCATCACTGGCCAGAAACAGCACCATCTTGGTTACTTCTTCGGAACGGCCAAGTCGGTTGATCGGGGTGCCAGGGCTCTCGCCACCTAGTCCGTCAGTCATCGGGGTTGCAATGCCACCCGGGTGAACCGAGTTCACTCGAACGCCCTGAGCGCCAAGTTTCATCGCGACCGACTTGGTGAGGCCACGAAGGCCGAACTTAGACGCCGTGTAGCCGTGCAGGGCTGCATAGCCCTGCATGCCCGCGGTTGATGAAATGTTCACAATGGCGGATGATTTGTTTTTTATAAGCTCAGGGGTTACCGCCTTGATGCCCAAAAATGCGCCGGTTAGGTTGATACCAATGATGAGTGACCAGTCTTTTTCGGTATAGGTGTCGAGGGTGCCAAAGTTTGCGATTCCTGCGTTATTGATAAGAGCATGCAAGCCGCCAAAGCGCTCCACTGCAAGACTTACCGCCTTATTCCAATCCTCTTCCTTGGTGACATCGAGGTGAGTGAATACAGCGTTTTTCCCAAGCTCATCGGAGAGCGCCTGTCCCTCTTTATCAAGAACATCAGAGATGACGACCATGCCACCTTCGGCTATGACGCCGCGGACGTGGGATTCGCCCATTCCGCGGGCTCCGCCACTTACTAAAACAACTTTTCCATCGAATCTAGACATTATTTTTCCCTTTCAGACCCAAATCGGCTTGACCCAGAAGGGGTACTCGAAAGAGTTTTATGCGGTTCCAGGTGCAGACCTAATGAAGATTTTCGGAGTCTTATTTTGGATGTCCTTTGATTCCGTGCACCGCTGACGGAGTCTGTCAACTCGATCTGCGCGGGAACGCTCTTAACGAGTCTCTTTTCTCTGTTGGGGCAATAACCCAGTGAATTAGATCTCTAAAAACAGCTTCGCTGCGGTTGCTGAGGATTGCAGCCGGGAGGGGTATCGAGAAAACATCACCGTGACGCAGTGGGAACTTTTATTAGCTGCCGGTTCGAAGATCCGGGACCTTCCAGGGTCTGGTGATCAACATCAAGCTAGCCAGTGACACCACGAACAATAGCCCGATCAAGATGCCAATATCCCGGGTGTCCTGGGTATTCATGAAGCCATAAGCAATTGAAACCAAGCTGGCGGTGGCGAAGTTCACCACTCCCAACAGGGAAGCGGCGGTGCCAGCCTCAGAACCGTGGTTATAAAGCGCGATAGTTGGAATGGTCGTTATGCCAGCGCCAAATATAAATAGCTGAAGCATGAAAAATGCCTCTGCCACAACCAGCCCAGAGCCGGCGGTCAAAAATAGCCCAGCACCAATCAACACTCCAATGCTGGAGTAAAGGGCAAGTAACCACTGACCCTTGATGTGCCTGGCGGCATAGGCACCAACTTGGACGCCAATATATGAAGCTAGCGAATTCGCTGCTATCCAGAACCCAAACTCACTCGGGCTCAGACCAAAACCGTCTTGGAATAAGAACGGAACGTTGTTAAGGTACGCAAAAAGTGCTGAAATTTGGAATGCCCCATAAATCAAAAGCCCAATGTAGACCCGGTCCCGCAGGACCGCAAGGTAACCCCTGGCCAGCCCCAGCGGGGTGCTACTTCTTCGTCTTGATAAGGGCAGTGTCTCAATAAGCAGTCGGGATGAAAAAAGTGCCAAGACGATTCCACCGAATCCGAAGATCAGAAAAATGGCTTGCCAGTTGCCCGCTTGAGTAACCTGTGCACCAACGATTGGTCCAATGATTGGCGAAAGAGATTGAATCAAAAAGATTTTTGCCAGCACGCTCTGCATGCGTTGACCGCGATAGAGATCTCGCACGATTGCACGGCTGACCACATCGGCGCCAGCTGCAAAGAACCCCATCGCGAACCTAAGCCCAAGAAAAGTTTCGAAGTTGGGTGCGAAAAAGGCCAGAACTGCGCTCAGACCAAAGCCAAGGGTGGCCAGTAAAATCAGAGGCCTTCGACCAAAGGCATCCGAGAGTGGCCCGATTATCAACTGGCCGAGCGCAAGACCGATTGTCACGCCAGTAAGAGAAGCTTGAACGGTTCCATTTGGCACGCCAAAGTAGGTCGATATATCTGGGAAGGCAGGAAGGAAAGGGTCAATTGAGTAAGGCACCAGGCTCATTGAGAGTGCCAAAATTACGATAAAGCTAAATAGTAATTTTTTGGAAAGCTGATCGCCGGAATCTATAACCCTGCCGCGAATGCGGTTTGGCTTGGGTTCTGACACT
>Ga0136559_1000630_pt1 | contig 12047 bp, 15 predicted proteins | sample AntRauMeHopE1496_FD_104633 | JGI IMG/M metagenome (GOLD analysis project Ga0136559, IMG submission 104633) | Saline lake microbial communities from Rauer Islands, Antarctica - Metagenome Hop E1 #496 | ecosystem: Environmental > Aquatic > Non-marine Saline and Alkaline > Saline | place... | reverse complement strand
TATAAATTACTTAAAGGAAAATAACCCGCTACAATCCAACGTGACCCTAGAATAAAAAATAAAAGACCATTAGCAACTATAGTACTAAACCTACCAATTTTGACTAATATATTAGAGTTACGAAATAATGCTAAATTAACCCAATAAGCGACTAATGCAAATAATAGAATTCCAAATACAATATTTGATGAAAAGTTTTGAATTTCATTCCAATCCATGAAATCTCTCCAATAAAATTTTTTACATAAATTATTTTATACTATACCATTCTACTAAAAAAGTACGTTATTTTGGCTACTTTATTTATGAAAGTTTCCTTTTTATTGAAAAAAGTTTTATCACTCAAAAACTTCAAAAAAGCTTACCTGGATAATTTTAAATAAACTTACAAGTGATTAAAATTGTAAAATAAACTTTATAAAAATGCACTAAAATTACAATATAATATTTAAAATTTACTCTACTTTTACACTAATATGGGTAGAAATAAATCTAATACCTCACCTTTAGACTACTTGGTGTGAAAAAATGGGATTTGGTTGATAAAGTTACTAAATATACTGTGAATGCTATTAAAATGCTCAAGAATGATAATAAATCAAGTTCATCTTTAGAAATTGATAAGAGTTCTAATGGAAGTTTCTTTCCTTATTCATCGAAATATTTTTGCATGTTGTAAAAGATTTCTTTAATAGATTTTTTGAAGTATTTTTCATTATATTCCTCCTCTTCCTTAGATTCGGGTTCGAAATTTTCACAAGAGCTAAATACTTTTCCTATAAGACGAGAAAATTCTTCTGATACTGTGTCTGGTTCAAAATTCATTCTGCTTACATCTTAATCGGCAATTATTCCGTCATTAAGATCAAGGTGTGGAAGATTCCTTCGTTAGAGTAGAATCCTGACTCATTTATTTAACTGTATTTTGATTTCCATTAAATTACTCTTGGTTAATTTTTACATTATTTCGATAAGATAAGTGTTTCTCGATCAAACGTGGGCCATATTATAGCTGGGGAGTAAAACCCCTGCCCTCTACAAATGTACTGCTACCTCCAGTTTTTCTTGAGTCTGCTTTTGCCCATGGTCCAGACAATCGATTACTCTTCACAAAAAGTTTCATCTTTTACAGCATGAGTTTGAAGTCTTATTGTCTTAAAGGCAGAAAATCATAGAAACTAGACAATACTTCTAGTCTCAATAGACTTTTTCAAATTTTTCTATGAAGTAATTCGAAATATTCTCGTTCTATTTATTATTTTTATTGCTTTAGTAAAATTCGAATAAAAAATTATTATTGACATTAATTTCCTTTTCAAAGTACTATAAATTTAATTTTAACAAATTTAAACTAGTATGTCAGTACAAAGAAAATATGAAGTAATGATTCTTCTAACGGAAGAGTTTAATGATAATGAACTAAAAGCATGGGTTTTCAATTATGCTAAAAATTTACGGAAATTTAGCGTTTGTGATATCTCAGTAATTTCACGTGGTAAACATAATTTAGCTTATCCTATTAATGATAAAGGCAAAGGAAATTATATTCAATTAAATTTTGCAAGTATGCCAAAATATATTAGTAACTTTTCTAAAATTTTAAAAATGGATGCAAATGTTTTAAGATTTTTAGTTTTTCAAAAACAAGGATAATTTTATTAAAATTTTTTAATAAAATTATCCTTGTTTTTGAAAAAAATTATGGTATATTCTATTTAATTAATATATCCTCAGTAGCTCAGTGGTAGAGCAATCGGCTGTTAACCGATTGGTCGTAGGTTCAAGTCCTACCTGGGGAGTTATAATTATTATAAACTTAAAACTAGTTATGAAGACAGATTTAGATATTTTAAAAATTGGAAATAAAGTCTTTAATTCACGTTTGCTTCTAGGAACAGGTAAATACCGAACATCCCAAGATGCAATCGATAGTATTGAAAATAGTAACTGTGAGATTATAACAGTTGCTATTCGTCGCCTCCCACTCAATTTAAAAAATGATACCACAAATTTTTTAGGTAAATTAGATTGGAAAAAATTATGGTTATTACCAAACACTGCTGGTGCTCAGACAGCCGAAGAAGCAATTAGAATGGCTTTTTTAGGTCATGCACTTGCTTGTCAATTAGGTCAACCTGAAAATTTTTTTGTAAAACTAGAAGTTATTTCAGATCCCAAGTATTTATTACCCGATCCAATTGGTACATTAAAGGCTGCGGAATTTCTAGTAAAAAAAGGATTTACAGTTATGCCTTATATTAATGCTGACCCTATGCTAGCTTTACATCTTGAAGATTTAGGTTGTGCTACAGTAATGCCTTTAGCCTCACCTATCGGATCGGGACAAGGTTTAGCAAATTTAAATAATATACAAATTATAGTTGAAAATGCTAATGTGCCTGTGATTGTAGATGCAGGTATTGGAACACCTAGTGAAGCAGCCCAATCCTTAGAGTTAGGAGCAGATGCTGTACTTCTAAATACTGCCGTTGCACAAGCAAAAAACCCATCTCAAATGGCAACTGCTATGAATTTAGCGGTTCAAGCTGGGCGTTTAGCTTATCTTTCTGGACGAATGGAAAAAAAACATTATGCCAGTCCAAGTTCACCTTTAGAACAAATAAGTCGTCTAACATAAAAGTACCAATCTTTCGCTTTTTCAAATTCGGAATAAATTAGAAAATAATCAAATAAATTAATTCTATTATAATGAAAAAGCAAATAGGCTTTTTCATTATAATAGAATTAATTTAATAAGCTAAACCTAAACTTCTTGTTGTTTCAGCTCCTAAATAAACACGAACACTTAAAAAATCAGTTGGACAAGCTGTTTCACAACGTTTACAACCAACACAATCTTCTACACGTGGTGATGAAGCAATCTGACCTGATTTACATCCATCCCAAGGTACCATTTCTAATACATCTGTTGGACATGCACGTACACATTGTGTACATCCAATACATGTGTCGTAAATTTTAACCGTATGAGACATAATTTTTTTATAATTTTATTATTATTAATACTATGAATGATTTGATGATCTTTTGCGCAATGAACAATTATCGAGTTAAACGTTGAATTTGTTGAAGCGCTAAACGACCAATATTAAATAAAGCCCATGATGCTGCTACTAATAATGGTGCAGCAATTACTACTAAACGAGTATCCATAAGTAATAATCCTTTTAAACTATTTTAATTAAATACACATTATATTATATATAATTTTTCTGATTTCCATAAGTTAAAATCTAATTAAATTTTAACGTTTTTATTTAATTAGATTTTCTGGCTCTCGAAGTTATTTTTTAAAGAATTTACTTCCTACTCCAACACCTATAGATTTGGGTTTATCTGTTCCTAAACCAACACTAGGCTCATCATAAAACTCTTCTGATGATTTTGAAGGAGAATCAGTTGATTCTATAGAAGAATCTATAGATTCAATGGCTGTTTCAGAAGATTCATCTAAAAGACTTGGATCAACATCACTAAAATCGACTTCGACTTCTAATTCATTTGTATAAGTCATTAGTGTTCCTTCGACTTTTTTTCTTCGCACATGAATTTTTGTGTTAGGATATAAAGTTTTTGATAAACACTGTTCAGCAAGTGTATCTTCTAAGTATTTCATAATTGCTCGGCGTAATGGACGAGCGCCATAGATTGGATCATAGCCTTCGTCTGTTAAAAATGCTTGCACCGATAATTCAACAATTAAATTAATCCCTTTGTCTTTTAATCGATTTTGCACTGACTTAATCATTAATTCACAAATTTCCCAAATATCAATTCGTGTTAAATGATTAAAGACAATAATTTCATCAATACGATTTAAAAATTCTGGACGGAAGAAATTCTTTAATTCTTCATTTACTAAGCGAGTTACGCGCTCAAAAATTTCAGGGTCTTTAATTGGTTCTGGAGCAGGTTGCCAACCAATAACAGCATCTGGAGTGATTTTAAATCCACCTTCTCCTTGTTCTGACTTTGATTTAATTCCACTTTCACGTTCAATAATTTTTGAACCTAAGTTAGTGGTCATAATAATTAACGTATTTGTAAAATCAATAACTCTTCCTTTTGAATCTGTTAAACGTCCATCATCTAAAATTTGTAGCATTAAGTTAAATACGTCTGGGTGAGCTTTTTCAACTTCATCTAATAAGACAACTGAATATGGTTTAGAACGGACAGCTTCTGTCAATTGACCACCTTCATTATATCCAACATAACCAGGTGGTGAACCAATTAATTTAGCCACCGTATGTTTTTCCATATATTCAGACATGTCTAACCTGATCATACTTTCTTCAGTACCAAACATGTACTCTGATAATGTTTTTGTAAGTTCTGTTTTTCCTACACCAGTTGGTCCCGCAAAAATGAAACTTGCAATAGGACGGTTTGGATTTCGTAAACCTACACGAGCTCGACGAATTGCTTTAGAAACAGATACAACAGCATGTTTTTGTCCAATAAGACGTTCGTGAAGCGTATCTTCCATTTTTAATAATCGTGCTGATTCTGATCCAGTAATTTTTGCTACAGGAATACCAGTCCAGTTTGAAACAACATCGGCCACATCATTTTCTGTAACCATATCTACATCACGACGACTAAATCCTCTAGCTTCACTTGTTAAAGCTGATTGTTTCATAATTCGAATATGTGTTCGAACTTCCATTTCATGATCTAAAAGTTGTTTTGCTGCTTCAAAATCATGTTCTTTAATACAATCTTCTTTATCTTTAATTGTTTCTTGTAATTCATGCATTAAACTTCTTAAACCAAGAGGTAATCGTCTATTTTCTAAACGAACACGAGCACCCGCTTCATCTAAAACATCAATTGCTTTATCTGGTAAATATCTATCAGCAACATATTTATCAGAAAGAATTGCTGCCTGCTCTAAAGCTTTATCATGATAACTTAATGTATGATGTTGCTCAAATTTTGACCGTAAGCCTCGTAAAATTTCAATTGTAGTTCCTACACTAGGTTCTTCTACATGAACTGGCTGGAACCGTCTCTCTAAAGCTGGGTCACGTTCAATATATTTTCGATATTCGTCGTTAGTTGTAGCTCCAATACAACGGAACTTTCCTCGTGCTAAAGCTGGTTTTAAAATATTTGCTGCATCAACCGCACCTTCTGCTGCACCTGCTCCAACTAACGTATGAATTTCATCAATTACAATAATAACTGCTGAATCATTTTGAGCTTCTTCTACAATTCGTTTTAAACGTTCTTCAAATTCACCACGATATTTTGTACCTGCTAAAATTGATCCTAGATCTAAGGCCATAATAAGACTACCATCTAAAAAATCAGGTACTTTCTCAGTTAAAATTAGCTGAGCTAAACCTTCAGCAACTGCTGTTTTTCCTACACCGGGCTCCCCAATCAAAACTGGGTTATTTTTAGTCCGACGTGCTAAAACTGCAATTACGTCATCAATCTCTTTTTCGCGACCAATAACGGGATCTAAGTTTCCATCAATAGCTTCTTTTGTAACATTTTCCGCATATTCATCTAAAGTTGGGGTAGGACTTCCTTTCTTATCCCGCTCTAATAAGAATTTTTCTGCTTGTGTTAATGGACGTAAGATTTCTTCTTGAGTTTCTTCAATATAAGCAAAAATTAGACTTCGTAATTTTTGAATATCGATATTTAACTTATCTAAAGTTCGCATCGCAACACCATCTGACTCAGCAATTAACGCTAATAGAATATGCTCTGTTCCGACGAAATTTTGATTTAAATCTTTACTCTCATGAACTGCCATTTCTAAAACACGCTTGGCTCTTGGAGTAAATGGAATTTCTGAAGCAACAAAACCTGTTCCGCGACCAATATACAATTCAATTTCCTTTCGAGCTTTTTTTAGTGTAACTTTCATTTTTTTTAAAGCTCGGGCACCAATACCATGACGTTGTCCTATTACACCTAGTAAAAGTTGTTCTGTTCCAACAAAATTATGACCCATTCGACGGGCTTCTTCTTGGGAAAGCATAATAACTTTTATTGCGCCCTCAGTAAATTTTTCAAACATAAATATTTTTCCTAGTTAAACTAGATAAAGTTCTGATTCTATTCACTCTATTTATAATTATATAGTAATAAAATATTTTTTGGTATAGTATTCAAAGATAATTAGATTATAAAATATCAATTTTTAACAAATGGGAACGGAGGGACTTGAACCCTCACACCTATCACTAGGCAACGGATTTTAAGTCCGTCGTGTCTACCAATTTCACCACATTCCCGTTAGTAGAAGAAAATTCTTCTTAAGAATATCTTCTAAGTTTATAGCATATATTTAATAGCTAGTAAAAACAATACTATAGTAATATATAATTAGGCGGCACCCAGATTCGAACTGGGGATAGAGGATTTGCAATCCACGGCCTTACCACTTGGCTATACCGCCGTTTCTTAATTAAAAGAATTATAGCATAGATATTTTTTTAATTTTGATTGCTTTTTTAAAAGTAATTAACAAATAAACACTTTATGAAAAATTTAGGCAAAGTCGTTTATCTTAAGTAAATAAATTTACTTAAGATAAACAGATGCGATAAAAAACTCCCGGAGGTAAATCTGCTTCTGATAATAAATCAACAATCGGTACTTCGGAATCATAATAAATTTCTAGAATTCTTTTATGAACCCTAATTTCAAAATGTTCTCGCGAATCTTTATCAACGTGTGGTGATCGTAAAACACAGTAAATGCGTCTTTTTGTAGGTAACGCAACTACCCCAATTGAATTTAAAGGAGTATTTTGTAAAATTTCTACGATCTTTTTACACGATGAATTTAATAATTCATGATTAAAAGATTCTAATCTTACACGAATTTTTGCATTCGTTTTTATTTCCATAAAATTTTTTATTTATTTAACAATTTTAGAAACTACGCCTGCCCCAATTGTTCGCCCACCTTCACGAATTGCAAAACGCATCCCTGCTTCAATTGCAACAGGGTAAATTAATTCTGCTGTCATTTTAATACGATCACCTGGCATTACCATTTCAACAATTGTTCCATCATCAGCTGTAAATTGAGTAATAGCTCCAGTTACATCAGTTGTTCGTACATAGAATTGAGGTCGGTAACCTGTAAAGAATGGTGTGTGACGACCACCTTCATCTTTTGTTAAAACATAAACTTCTGATTCAAAACTTGTATGTGGAGTAATTGTACCAGCCTTAGCTAGTACCATACCACGTTCAATATTCTCACGTGTTACACCACGTAGTAAAATACCAACGTTATCGCCAGCATATCCTTCTTCTAATGTTTTTTGGAACATTTCAATCCCTGTGATAGTCGTCGTTTGAGTTGTAGAAATACCTACGATTTCAACGTTATCCCCTACTTTTACAACACCACGCTCAATACGTCCTGTTGCAACAGTACCACGACCTGTAATTGAGAAAACATCTTCAATTGCCATTAAGAATGTTTTTTCTGTATCACGTTCTGGTGTTGGAATATAGTCATCTACGGCATCCATTAATGCATAAATTTTATCAACCCATTCATTTTCACCACGCGTAACAGTTGGATTAGCTGCAATTGCTTCAAGAGCTTGTAAAGCAGAACCAGGACAAATTGGAATATCATCACCTGGGAAATCGTAAGCTGATAATAATTCACGAACTTCTAATTCAACTAATTCTAATAGTTCAGCATCATCTACTTGGTCTTCTTTATTTAAGAATACTACAATATTTGGAACACCTACTTGTTTTGATAATAAAATATGCTCACGAGTTTGTGGCATAGGACCATCTGCAGCAGATACAACTAAAATTGCACCATCCATTTGTGCAGCACCTGTAATCATATTTTTCACATAATCAGCGTGCCCTGGACAGTCTACGTGTGCATAATGACGATTTGAAGTTTCATATTCAACGTGCGCTGTGTTAATTGTAATACCACGTGCTCGTTCTTCAGGAGCACCATCAATATCAGAGTAAGCTTTTGCTACTGCACCACCACCAACAGCTAGAGTTGCAGTAATTGCTGCAGTTAACGTTGTTTTTCCGTGGTCAACATGACCAATTGTACCAATATTAACGTGCGGTTTTGTACGTTCAAACTTTTCACGTGCCATTAGAAAATTCCTTTTTATTTTTAAAAACTTTGATGTTTATTTTTTAGCTTTTAGCGAGAGTAAATTTTAAAATAAACTAATATCTAAAATGAGCAAAAGCTTTATTTGCTTCGGCCATTTTATGAGTTTCTTCTTTCTTTTTAATAGTATTACCTATATCATTAGCTGTGTCAATGATTTCATTGGCTAATTTGATTGCCATACTTCGACCAACCCGTTGGTTTGAATAGCGAATAATCCAACGTAAGGCTAAGTTTGTTGCTCGGAAACCACTTACTTCTATCGGTACTTGATAAGTAGAGCCACCTACTCTTCTAGCTTTTACTTCGACAATTGGACTTGCATTTCTAATTGCTTTTTCAAAGATTGCTAAAGGATCTTCATTCGTTTTCTTTTGAATAATATCAAATGCTTGGTAAACAATATTTTTTGCAATTGTTTTTTTGCCAGATTTTAAAATTCTTGTAATTAATAAACTAACTAAATAACTACTATATAGCGGATCAGATTGTGGAAAACGTTTTTTGGAGATATTTCGACGAGACATAATCTAATTGATAAAATTATTTATATTTCTTTTTTATTTCTCAGCCTTTGGTTTTTTAACACCATATTTCGAACGGCCTTGAGTTCGATTTTTAACACCACCAGTATCTAAGGCTCCTCGAACTATATGATAACGAACCCCTGGTAAATCTTTTACTCGACCACCTCGAATTAAAACAACTGAGTGTTCTTGTAAATTATGTCCAACACCTGGAATATAAGCTGTAACTTCAAACCCTGATGTTAATCTTACACGTGCAACTTTTCGAATCGCCGAATTGGGTTTTTTTGGTGTTGTAGTGTAAACTCGTGTGCAAACTCCACGTCGTTGAGGACAATTAACCAATGCTGGAGATTTTGTTTTTTTCTTAATTTGTATACGTGGAGAGCGAACTAATTGTTGAATAGTTGGCATAAATTCTATACTGTTTTAATTTAATTATTCTTCGTTTGTATTTAAGCGATATTTTTTCATAAATTTTTCAACTCGACCTTCACTGTCAATCATTACTTGTGAGTTTGTATAAAATGGATGGTTAGCTAACCAAATATCAACTTGTAATTCTTTTTTCGTTGAACCAATTAAACAAAGTGGCTTCCCACTGTAGAAAATAGGGGCACTTTGAAACCAGTTAGGGTGTATATCAGATTTTGGCATAGTTTCTTTAAAATAATATAAAAATAGACAATAATTAACGTTTTGAATATTGTGGCGCTTTTCTTGCCTTTCTTAAACCATATTTTTTACGTTCTTTAATGCGAGCATCGCGCGTTAAAAATCCAAATGGCTTTAAAATAGGTCGATTTTCTTTATCCATACGACAAGCTAACCTTGCCACGCCTAATTGAATGGCTTGTGCTTGGCCTGTTAGACCTCCACCATTGACTAAAGCTACAATATCAAATTGATTTTGAAGACTTAATTTTTGTAAAGGTCCCCAAACAGTTCTTAAGTAAGTATCATTATATTGTAAATATTTATCACCAGGAGTTTTATTAATTAAAATATTTCCTGTCCCAGGAATTAAAAATACTCTTGCGGTTGATTGTTTTCTTTTTCCAATACCAATCTGGTCTTTTTGAAAGATTAATTCTTGTTTTGAATTCATAAATTTTTTAATCTAATTAAGTATTTTCATTGTTAAATGCCAAATTTGAATAAAAATTTGAAAGATCAATTTTTATTGGTTGTTGAGCTTGATGTGGATGCTCACTGCTATTATAAATGCGTAATCTGCGCATTAAGCGTTTTGTTTCTGTTTCCGATAACATGCCTTTTACTGCACGTTGAATCGTAAATTTTGGAAGACAATCTTTTACACTTTTAATTTTTAATGAATGACCTGGACGACCTGGGTTATTCACAATGAAATGTTTACTGTCTTCATTCACAATAATTGAGTCAGCATTCAAAAGAATAATATAATCCCCAGTATCCATTGATGGATGGTAGTGAGGTTTAATTTTTCCGCGTAATAATGCAACTAAAATTGTTGCAAGTCGACCCAGTTTTTGCTCTTCGCAATCGATAATAAACCAATTACGATTTTTGGAATCGTTTGTTGATAAAAATGTTTTATTTAATGAATTCATAATTTTTGTGCAAATAAATAAAGAAGGTTATTAATTAATTAAAAATATTTTAACTAGTCTATTTAACTATGTAAGACTAATACCCAATTTGTTTTTCAATGTTGAAAAAACTTCATCAGCTGATTTTCGGCCAAAATTTTTAAGCTCTTGTAATTTTTCAGGCGAATATTGTAATAAATCCCCTACCGTATTAATTTTGGCTTTTTTTAAGCAATTATATGCTCGAACAGACAATTGTAACTCTTCAATAGCAATATTGTTATAAGGTTCAATACTCATTGAATCACTTTTTGCATCTTCCGTATTCTTTTCAGTTTTATCTGTATTGTGAATCAATGCTGCAAATAAGTCAATAATAATCTGTGAGGCAGATTCTAACGCTTCGGTAGGTAAGATACTTCCATTAGTCCAAATATCTAGAAATAAACGTTCCATAATATCATTTGAAGAATCATAGATATTTTCAATTTTAAAATCTACTTTTTGAACTGGCATAAAAATTGTATCTAGCTGTAAATAATTTTCATCTTCTTCGTCAAAAATTTGAGACGCTAATTTATAACCAGTTCCATATTCAAATTTAAATTCAATTTCAAGAATACTCGAAGTCGAAAGTGTTGCAATATAATGATTTGGATTGATGATTTCTAAATCATCAGGTAATTGAATTAAATCAGCTGTTACAACATTGGGTCCTTGTATTTTTAAACGACCAAATTGAGTCTTTTGGGTTTTACTTTTTAAGACAATACCTTTTAAATTCAGTAAAATTTCAAGAATATCTTCGCGAACTCCAGGAATTGTTGAAAACTCATGAGTTACACCTGCAATTCGAACCGCAGAAACTGCCATTCCTCCTAAATCACCTAACAACACTCGTCGTAATTGATTTCCAATAGTAATTCCCTGTCCTGGCTGCAATGCATTTACTACAAATTGACCGTGACAAGCACCCGATTGAATTTTTTCAGAGTTCAAGCATTTTATAAAAATATTATTCATAGTTCCTAGATTTCAAAATAGAAATTCTAAACACGACGTTTTTTTGGAGGACGACAGCCGTTATGTGAAACTGAAGTAATATCTTGGATTGATAAAATATCAAACCCAGCTCCTTCAATTGCTCGAATAGCTGTTTCACGTCCAGATCCTTGTCCTTTCACTAAAATTTCAACATTTTTCATTCCTGTTCCTAAAGCATCTAAAGCTGCTTTTTCTGCTGCTGTTTGTGCAGCGAAAGGTGTACTCTTTCTAGCACCTTTAAAGCCAGAACTTCCAGCGGATGACCATGAAACTGTATCACCAGCTAGATTTGTAATTGTTACAATCGTATTATTAAAGGTTGATTGAATATGAACAACCCCACTCGTAAAGCTAGTTTTATCTTTTGTCGATTTTTTTGTTGTTTTTGCCATGTAAAATTTTAATAAGTCTATAAGATTAATATATAGTTATTTCTTTTTATTAGCTACCGTTTTTTTAGAACCTTTTCGTGCGCGTGCATTTGTTCGAGTTCTTTGACCACGAACTGGTAAATTATTACGATGACGTTTACCGCGATGGCAATTAATCTCATTTAATCGTTTAATATTTAATCCATTAAATCTACGTAAGTCACCTTCTAATTTAAGATCACTTTCTTCTAATGTTTGACGTAATATACTAGCTTCTTCTGTTGTTAAATCGCTTGTTTTTGTATCTGGATTGATATTGGCAAGCTCAATTATTTTTTTTGCAGAAGTAAGACCAATTCCATGAATGTAAGTCAGTGAAT
>Ga0136559_1000629_pt1 | contig 12049 bp, 11 predicted proteins | sample AntRauMeHopE1496_FD_104633 | JGI IMG/M metagenome (GOLD analysis project Ga0136559, IMG submission 104633) | Saline lake microbial communities from Rauer Islands, Antarctica - Metagenome Hop E1 #496 | ecosystem: Environmental > Aquatic > Non-marine Saline and Alkaline > Saline | place... | reverse complement strand
GCATCGCCCCCGGCATGGTCCAGATCGGTGAGATCACGGATGCCGTGCCCGCCGATGTGAAAGAAGAAGCGCTGGCGCTGAAAGCCGCGATCTCGGACGGCTCCTACCATCCGTTCACCGGCCCGCTGATGAAGCAGGACGGCACGGAGTTTCTGGCGGACGGTGCTGTGGCCGATGACGCCATGATGACCAGCATGAACTTCTTTGTCGAAGGCATCGACGCCGAAATCCCGCAGTAAGCGCGGCGTCCTGATGCATGGAAGGCCCTGCCTGTCGGCGGGGCCTTTTTTTTGCGCCCGCAAAACAGCGGCCCGATCCCCGCCGCGTCATGCGCAAAGAGCGGCTTCCCAGCCTGCCGTTTACCGCCTAGGCTGTGACGATGATCACACTCCATCACCTCAACAGGTCCCGCTCCCTGCGCATCCTCTGGCTGCTGGAGGAGATCGGCGTGCCCTTTGACTTCGTGCTGCACCAGCGCGATGCGCAGACCAACCTCGCACCGCCTGCCTTGCGCGCGGTCCATCCCCTGGGCAAATCGCCGGTGTTGCAGATCGACGGCGACACCGTGATCGAGAGCGGGGCCATCACCGAGATCCTCTGTGCAAAATATGCGCCCGCGATGATCCCTGAACGCGGCACCTCTGCGCACAACCGCCACCTCGAGGCGATGCATTTCGCCGAAGGCTCTGCGATGACGCCGGTTCTGCTCAACCTCTATGTGGGGCGTCTGGGGGAGGCGGGCGCACCGCTGCATCCGCGCATCACTGCGGAGCTGGACAATCATTTCAGCTATATGGAGAGCATCCTGCGCCCCTCGGGCCACTTCGTGTTGGATGAGCTGAGTGCGGCGGACATCATGCTCAGCTTTCCGGCGCAGATCGCCCAGCGGCTGGGGCGGCGTGACTCCTACCCCAGGCTCGCCGCTTTCGTCGATGCGCTTGAGGCGCGGCCCGCCTATCTGCGCGCGGTGGAAAAAGGCGGGGTGTAGCGCATCGGCCCCATTGCCAAGGCCGGGCGGGGATGGCACCAAAAGCGCATGAAACACACCCTCACCAGCCTTGATGGCACCCCCGCCAGCCGCCTTGTCTTTGGCACCATGCAATTTGGCGGCAACGCCGACCGTGCCGCATCGGAGGCGATGTTCGATGCAGCCCTTGATGCAGGGATCACCCATTTCGACACTGCCCACATCTACACCGGCGGTGCGTCGGAACGGTTTCTGGGCGAGATGATCCAGCCCCACCGCGACCGGCTGTTCATCGCGACCAAAGCCGCCTTTGACGGCGGCGCCACGCCCGACAACATCCGCACCTCCGCGCAGACCTCGCTGGAGCGTATGGGCATCGAGGTGATCGACGCGCTCTATCTGCACCGCTTTGACCCGGAGACGGACATGCACCTGAGCTTTGAGGCGCTGGCCGACCTCAAGGCGCGGGGGATCATCCGCACGGCAGGCATTTCAAATTTCGCCGCATGGCAGGCGGTCAAGGCCGCAGGCATCGCTGCCAAATTCGATCTGGAGATCTCACTGATCCAGCCGATGTACAGCCTTGTGAAACGGCAGGCGGAAGTGGAAATCCTGCCGATGGCACAGGATCTGGGGATGGTCTGCGCGCCCTATTCGCCGCTGGGAGGCGGGCTGCTGACCGGCAAATACGCAGGCGGCGGGACCGGCAGACTGACCGAGGATGCCCGCTATGCCGCGCGCTACCGCTTTGCGCATCTGTACACCGCCGCCGAACAGCTGAGCGTGATCGCCGCGCGCGAAGGGGTGCATCCGGCCACCCTCGCCGTGGCTTGGGCCGCTGCACATCCCACAGCCCCCACCCCCATCATCTCCGCCCGCTCCGCCGAACAGCTTGCCCCCTCGCTGGCCGCACTCGGTTATACCATGTCGCCCGCGCTCTATGCAGAGCTTGCCGCACTCGTTCCGGCCCCGCCCCCCGCCACGGACCGGGCAGAGGAGCAATGAGCGACATCATCGTCATCGGGGGCGGCATCGCGGGCCTGTCCGCCGCCGCGCGTCTGTCGGCCGACGCACAGGTCACCGTGCTGGAGATGGAGCGCGCCACGGGCTACCATGCCTCCGGCCGCTCCGCCGCCCTGATCGAGGAGAACTACGGCGCGCCATCCGTGCAGGCCCTCAACCGCGGGAGCATGGCGTATTTCCGCGAGGGGGGTTATCTGAGCCCGCGCGGCCTGCTGATCGTGGCGCGTGCCGATGAGGAGGAGGCCTTCAGGGCAGATCTGGCCCATATGGGTGTCGGTCAGATTTCTCCGCGTGAAGCGGTGGAGATGGTGCCGGTGCTGGATCCTGCCACACTCGGCTTTGCGGGCTATCACGCGGAGGCGTTCGACATCGACACCGACCGGCTGATGCAGGATTTCATCCGGGTGATCCGCAGCAATGGCGGCCAGATCGTCACCGATGCCACCGTGACGCAGATCCGGCGCGACGCCCATGGCTGGCATGTGAACGCAGGCGGTGAGTTCAGCGCGCGCACGCTGGTCAATGCCGCAGGTGCCTGGGCCGATCTGGTGGCGGGCCTCGCGGGGGTCGCACCCTTGGGCATCGTGCCGCACCGCCGGTCCATGGCGCGGATCGCGGCACCGGGTGGCCATGATACCCGCACCTGGCCCATGTTCTTCGGCACCGGCGAGAGCTGGTATGCCAAGCCAGATGCGGGCGCGCTGCTGGTCTCTCCGGCGGAAGAAGTGGCGAGCTATCCGCATGATGCCTATCCCGACGACATGACGCTGGCCGAGGGGCTTGACCGTTACGCGCAGATGGTCACGACGGAAGTGACACGGCCCATCGCCACCTGGGCCGGGCTGCGCAGTTTCGCGCCCGACCGCACGCTGGTGCTGGGCCGCGATCCCGATGTGCCCGAATTTGTCTGGTGCGCGGGGCAAGGCGGCTACGGCTTCCAGACCTCGCCTGCCGCCTCTGTGCTGCTGGCCGATCTGGTCAACGCGCGCGCGCCGGCACTTGATCCTGCATCGGTGGCCGCCCTGCGCCCTGACAGGCTGCGCCAGAACCGGCTGCGCGCATGACGCGCCTGCCGCCCAGCGCCAGCATCGCAGAGCCGCTGGAGGGTGCCAAGCTGCACGCCCCCTCTGCCGCGCGCAACGCCGCAGCGATTGTGGATCTGCTGCGCGGGATCGCCCCCGCCACAGGCCGCGCGTTGGAGATTGCCTCGGGTACGGGCCAGCATGTCCTCGCCCTCGCCACTGCCCTGCCACACCTCGACTGGCACCCGAGCGAGATTGAACCCGCACGCCTCGCAAGCATCGACGCCCATGCCGCAGACGCCCGGCTGCCCAATCTGCGGCGCGCACAGCGCCTTGATGCCACGCAGGAAGGGTGGGCGCGGGATCACGCCCCCTATGATCTGATCCATCTGGGCAATCTGCTGCACCTCATCTCCGACCGCGCAGCGCATGCGCTGCTGGCTGAGGCACCAAACGCACTGGGCCCTGCCGGCGTGTTCACGGTCTATGGCCCTTTCCTGCGCGCAGGTGTCCTGACCTCCGAAGGCGACGCCCGGTTCGATGCGGAACTGCGCGCCGCCGATCCCGCCATCGGCTACAAGGACGACCTCTGGATCACGGAGATGCTCACATCGGCGGGCCTGCTGGTCACGCAGCGGGAGATGCCCGCCAACAACCTCGTCTTTATCGCCCGCAAGGTGCTCCGATGATCCTGCGCCGCGCTCTGATATTGGCGTTGCTCGCGACCCTTGCCGCCTGTGGCGCTGTGCCGACCGTCCCCATCGGACCCCCTGTCGCCGCCAATTTCTCCGACGCGGATCCGGTGGATTTCAATGCCCCCGCCCCCGCCGCCTATCCCGTTCACGGCATTGATGCCGCGCGTTTTCAGACCAGCATCGACTGGCCGCGCGCCCGCGCCAATGGCGTGAATTTCGCCTTCATCAAAGCGACCGAGGGCGGCGATCTGCTGGACCCTGCCTTTTATACCCATTGGCGCGGCGCAGGGCAGGCCGGTGTCGCGCGCGGCGCCTATCATTTCTATTATTTCTGCACCACGCCCGAGGTGCAGGCCCGCTGGTTCATCGAAAATGTGCCGCGCACCCCCGGCATGATGCCCCCCGTGCTGGACATGGAATGGAACGCCTTTTCGCCGACCTGCGCGCATCTGCGCCCCGATGCCGCCACCATTCAACGCGGCATGCGCACCTGGCTGCGCATCGTGGAGGCGCATTACGGCCAGCGCCCGATCATCTACACCACGCCGGGGTTCTATGAGGACGCGGATCTGGCCAGTTTCAGGGGCTATGAATACTGGCTCCGCACCACAGCCGTGACCCCCGCCGAGGCCTATCCGGGCCAGCGCTGGACCTTCTGGCAATACTCCATGACCGGGCTCATTGAGGGGATCGCAAGCAAGGTGGACCTCAACGCCTTCAACGGTAGCCGTGCGGAATGGGGCGCATGGCTGGCCTCGCGGGTACATCCCTGAGGCTCAGGAAATCCGGCCCAGCCCCATTGGCAGAATCCACACCGGCAGGCGCGCATCCTCGATCTGGCAGGCAGGCGCATCCACGATCAGCGCCTTCAGCTCATGGGTAGCACGGGTGGCGACACACGCGATGTTGCCGTCAAAATCAGGCAGGTGAAAAACCACCACCTTGCGGGTCTTGCCAAAGCGCATCTGCGTCAGGCTGATCTGCGGGGCGGCCCGGTCATGACAGGCATCCCAGCACAGCTCCGCAATGTCCGGCAAATGCTGCAAGCTGTCCCAGCGGTTCAGCAGCACGATGGTCACCTTCGCGTCTTGCGCCTGCGCCACACCCATTGCGCTGCGCACGGCGTCGGCATGATCCCCGATTACCGCCACCGTAGGGTCGTGGCGCGGCGAGAGCAGGACCCCAAGCGCGAACACCACCCCGAGGAAGCCCCCCGCGATGGCGATCCTTCCCTTAGCCGTCCACGCGGATCGTGGTGTTTTTGGGATCATAGGGGCTGTCCTCGACAATCTCGGCGTCCCACAGCTGGTCAAACATCTTGACCTTGAGCATCATGCCCACGACTGCGGTCTCGGGCTTGACATAGCCCATGCCGATGGACTTTCCAAAGGCCACGGAATAGCCGCCCGAGGTCAGACGGCCCACACGGGTATCCCCGTGATAGAGCACCTCGCGCCCCCAGGGATCGGCGTCCGGTGGCCCGTCAATCAGAAGCGTCACACATTTCGCCCGGATCCCGTGATCGGCCATCGCCTGCTTGCCGTGGAACTCTTTGCCAAGGTCCACAAACCGCGGCAAATCGGCCTCCAGCGGCGTCGCATCACGGCCCAGCTCAGTGCCGAAGGCGCGGTAGGATTTCTCCTGCCGCAGCCAGTTCTGCGCCCGCGCGCCCACCAGCTTCATGCCGTGCGGCTCCCCCGCTGCCATCAGCAGATCGAACAGGTGGTTCTGCATCTCGATGGGGTGGTGCAGCTCCCAGCCCAGCTCTCCGGTATAGGCGACACGGATGGCGCGCACAGGTACCATCCCCAGCTCGATGTTGCGCATGCTCAGCCAGGGAAACCGCTTGTTGCCCAGCACCGTATCCGGCTCCGCATCCTTGACCACCTCGCGCAGCACATTGCGCGATTTGGGGCCGGCAATGGCAAAAACGCCCCATTGCGTGGTCACATCGTGACACTCGATATAGCCGAACTCGGGCGCTTTATCCTCAATCGCCTTGCGCAGATAATCGCTGTCATAGGCGGTCCATGCGCCCGCACTCACAAGGTAATATTCATGCTCCGCCAGCCGCACGATGGTATATTCCGTGCGTGTGGTCCCGGCACCTGTCAGCGCGTAGGTCAGGTTGATGCGGCCCACCGAAGGCAGCTTGTTGCAGGTGAACCAATCGAGGAATGCCGTCGCCCCCGGCCCCTTGACCAGATGCTTGGTAAATGCCGTGGCATCAATCAGCCCCACACCCTCGCGGATGGCCTTGGCTTCCTCGACGGCATACTGCCACCAGCCGCCACGGCGGAAGGAGCGCGCATCATGGTCGCTGAAGCCCATCGGCGCATAGTAATTGGGCCGCTCCCAACCATTCACCCAGCCGAACTGCGCGCCGCGCTTTGCCTGCCGGTCATAGGCCGGCGATGTGCGCAGAGGCCTGCAGGCAGGCCGCTCCTCATCGGGATGGTGGAGAATGTAGACGTGCTCGTAGGCCTCCTCGTTCTTGCGCGCGGCGAACTCGGTCGTCATCCAGTCGCCGTAGCGTTTGGGGTCGAGGCTGGCCATGTCGATCTCGGCCTCGCCCTTCACCATCAGCTGCGCCAGATAATACCCCGTGCCACCAGCCGCCGTGATGCCAAAGGAGAACCCTTCCGCCAGCCACATATTGCGCAAGCCAGGTGCAGGCCCCACCAGCGGATTGCCGTCGGGTGTATAGCAAATCGGCCCGTTGAAATCATCCTTCAGCCCGCAATTCTCTGCCGACGGGATGCGGTGGTTCATCGCCATATACTGCTCCTCGATCCGGTCGAGATCGAGCTGGAACAGATCGGCGCGGAAGCTGTCGGGCACGCCGTATTCAAACCGCGCGGGCGCATTGGGCTCGTAGACGCCCAAGATCCAGCCGCCCCGCTCCTCGCGCACATAAGACTGCGCATCGGCATCGCGGATCACCGGATGCTCCACGTGACCCTCAGCCCGGAACTTCACCAGCTCCGGATCCTGCTCCATCACGATGAACTGATGCTCCACCGGAATGGCGGGCATCTTGATCCCCAGCATCTTTGCCGTGCGCTGCGCGTGGTTGCCCGACGCCGTCACCACATGCTCGGCCGTGATCACCACCTGCTCGTCGGAGGCCACCAGATTGCCGCCGCGCTCGACCATCTTGGTCACGGTCACCTCCCAAGCCTCACCGTTCCAATGGAACGCATCCGCCTGCCATTTCCGCTCGATCGCCACACCGCGCTGCCGCGCGCCTTTGGCCATCGCCATAGTCACATCGGCGGGGTTAATATAGCCGTCCGTCTGGTGGTAGAGCGCGCCCTTCAGATCCTCCGTCCGGATCAGCGGCCATTTCGCCTTGATCTCGTCGGGCGTCATCCACTGATACGGCACGCCGCAGGTCTCGGCGGTGGAGGCATAGAGCATATACTCGTCCATCCGCGCGTCCGTCTGGGCCATGCGCAGGTTACCCACCACGGCAAAGCCCGCGTTCAGCCCCGTCTCTTCTTCCAAAGTCTTGTAAAACTTGATGGAATAGTCATGGATATGGGTCGTGGCAAAGCTCATGTTGAAGTAGGGCAGCAGCCCCGCCGCGTGCCAGGTAGACCCCGACGTCAGCTCATCGCGCTCCAGCAGCATGACATCGTCCCAGCCCGCCCGCGCCAGATGATAGGCAATCGAGGTTCCGACAGCACCGCCGCCCACCACCAATGCTTTGACTTGCGTTTTCATGCCGCGATTCCCTCTGGCCCGATTTTGCTCTGTTCTACCCCGCAGGCCCAAAAGCCAACGCCAACCCGCGACGCGACAGAGCAGAAAACCGACCTCCCTCCGAAGACGGCGCCCTCGCTGACGTATCGCGCCCTGCATACTCCGGGAGAGGGGTTATCCTTTGGGGGGCAAAACCGGGGCAGAGCCCCTGCAAGAGCGAACCCGGACACTACGTCAGTATCTTGCCCGGATTGAGAATACCGTCCGGATCCAGCGCCCGCTTGATCGCCGCCATCACCTCCACAGCGCCGCCCAGCTCCTTGATCAGATAGGGCCGCTTGCCCTGGCCGATCCCGTGCTCGCCGGTGCAGGTGCCGTCCAGCGCAATCGCCAGATCGTTGAGCCAGCTGACGAACGTCTCCGTCCGCGCCACCTCATCCGCGTCCGCCATGTCCAGCAAGACGGAGGCGTGAAAATTCCCGTCCCCTGCATGGCCCACCACAGGTGCGATCAGCCCCAGCTCCGCCGCCTTTGCATTGGTCGCCATCACCGCCTCTGCAAGCTTGCTGATCGGCACACAGACATCTGTGGCCACCGCTTTTGCACCGGGCCGCAGCGCCATCATCGCCCAATAGGCATCGTGGCGCGCCTGCCAGAGCTTCGTGCGTTCCTCGGCACTCGCGGTCGCCACGTAGCCCGTACCGCCAAAGTCCGCCGCCAGCGCGCCAAAGGTCTCCGCCTGCTCTGCCACGCCCGCCTCCGAGCCATGAAACTCCAGCAGCAACAGCGGCGTCTGCGGCAGCGACAGCTTGGAATAGCCATTCACCGCCTGCACCACCATCGCGTCCAGCAACTCGATCCGTGCGACAGGCAGGCCGTATTGGATCACCGCCATCACCGTCTCGCAGGCCGCCTCCACACTCGGGAAGGAACACCGCGCCGCCGAGATCGCCTCGGGGATCCCCTGCAGGCGCAGGGTCACTTCGGTGATGATGCCCAGCGTGCCCTCAGACCCCACCATCAGCCGCGTCAGATCATATCCGGCGGAGGATTTGCGCGCGCGGCTGGCGGTACGGATCACCTCGCCACTGGCCAGCACCACTTCGAGGCTCAGCACATTGTCTTTCATCGTGCCATAACGCACCGCATTTGTACCGGACGCACGCGTCGCCGCCATCCCGCCAAGGCTCGCATCTGCCCCCGGATCAATCGGGAAAAACAGCCCCTGATCGCGCAGGTGGGTATTGAGCGCCATGCGCGTCACACCGGGCTGCACCCGGCAATCCAGATCGCCCACGTTCACCTGCACCACCGCGTTCATCTGGCTCACGTCGATGCTGATGCCCCCTGCAGGCGCGTTCACGCCCCCCTCCAGCGAGGTGCCGGTGCCAAAGGGGATGACCGGCACCTTATACGCCGCACAGACCTTGACCACCTCCACCACATCCTGGGTGGAGCGGGCAAAGACCACCGCATCGGGCGGCTGGTTGATAATCCAGGTCGTCGTATGCGCATGCTGTTCGCGGATCGCGGCACCGGTCTGGAACCGCTCCCCGAACTGCTGCTTGAGGATCCCGAGCACAGCCCCGATCCCCTGCTCATTGCGCGCCAATGCCGTCGCCTGAACCATATCCTATTCCCCCAAGACGATGCCTTCGCGGCGCGGATCCGCACCACCGGCCAACCTACTGCCCGCCAGCCTGTCACCAATCGCAATCAGATGAAGCCCGGAGGTCTGCGCGCTGATGTTCGTCTCATAGCCCAGCGCCTCCAGCCCCTCGGCCAGCGCCTCAGCGGTTGTCCCCTCCTCCAGATCATACACGCCAAAGCGGTTGACCGCATGGGGCAGGCCCGCCGCCGCCTGCGGATCCAAGCCCCAGTCGATCATCGCCACAATCGCCTGCGCGGTATAGCCGATGATCCGGCTGCCCCCCGGCGATCCGGCCACAATCACAGGCGCGCCGTCCCGCATCACAATGGTCGGCGACATGGACGAGCGGGGCCGCTTGCCCGGCTCCACCCGGTTGGCAATGGGCACACCGCTTTCATGACTGCGAAATGAGAAATCGGTGAGCTGGTTGTTGAGCAGAAATCCCCCCACCATCAGCCGGGCGCCAAAGCCGTTCTCGATGCTGGAGGTCATGGAAGCCACATTGCCAAAGCGGTCCACAATCGAGATATGGGTGGTCGAAGGACGCTCCAGCGCCACATCATCCGCCCAGATCAGCGCATGATCGAACTCGGGGCTTCCCGGCGTCACCTCGGGCAGCGCATCATCACCGGCCAGCAAGGCACCGCGCTGCGCCAGATAGGCCGGATCCAGCAGCCCCTGCACGGGCACGGGGACGAAATCACTGTCTGCCACGTAGCGCCCCCGGTCTGCAAAAGCCAGCCGCGCGGCATCCCCCATCAGCCTGCGCACGGTCGGATCCTGCGGCCCCGCACTCAGGTCATAGCCCTCCAGCATGCCCAGCATCTGGCCTATCGCAATTGCCCCGGAGGAAGGCGGCCCCATGCTGCACACCTCATGCGCACGGTAGGCCGCACAGACCTCTGGACGTTCCTTGACGCGGTAGATCGCCAGATCCACCTCCCTGAGCAGGCCGGGCCTGTCCGCCGCCTGTACCGCCCCCACAATAGCGCGCGCCAGATCGCCGGCGTAAAAGGCCCCGGCCCCCTGTGCGCCCAGCAGCGCCAAGGTCTGCGCATATTCCGCGTTCACCAGCACATCGCCCGCGGCGACGGGCATGCTCCCCGGCAGGAAATAGGCCGCTGTCGTCTCAGAACTGGCCAGCCGCTCGGCATCCTGCGCCACCAGCTGCGCCAGCCGGGGGCTGACCACAAAACCCCCCTCCGCCAGCGCCATTGCAGGGGCCAGCAGGCTTTCCCATGGCTGGTTGCCATAGCGCGCATGGACCTCGCCCAACAGGGCAGGCGTGCCGGGTGTGCCCACAGACAGCCCGCCCACAACCGCGTCAAAAAATCCCAAAGGCGCGCCCGCCTCATCCTGAAAGAGCCGGGGCGTCACCGCCAGCGGTGCCGTCTCGCGCCCGTCAAAGGTGGTAAGCTCCCCGCTGCCCGCATCATACCAGACCAGAAAGCCACCACCGCCAAGCCCCGAGCTTTGCGGCTCCACCAGCCCCAGCATGACCTGCACCGCCACCAGCGCATCCGCCGCAGTCCCGCCTGCGGCCAGCACATCGGCCCCCACCTGCACCGCATAAGGATTGGCCGCCGCAACCATCCAGCTGTCAGCGACCACCGGCACCCCTGCCGATTTCGCCTCCAGTGCATCAGCCAGCGCAGGGGACATCGCCGCGAACCCGCCGCGCGCAGCACCCTCAGGTGCGACTGCATCCGCTGCCTGCTGCGCCACAGCCACTCCTGCGCCAGCCAGCCCAGCGACAGCCGCCCAGATCACGCTTGCCAGAATACCGCGCATCGCCTTCTCCCCTGCTTGTTTATTTTTCCTGTAAACCCGTCCGACCTCACACCCTGCACAAACGCAGGGGCTTCACAGCATTGACGGCACCACCTGATCCGGCGGACGGTGGCCGTCCTGAAACGTCTTGATGTTGATGATCACCTTCTCGCCCATCTCGATCCGTCCCTCCAGCGTGGCAGATCCCATATGCGGCAGCAGGACCACATTATCGAGCTCGCGCAGGCGCGGGTTGATCTCGGTGCCGTGCTCGTAGACATCGAGGCCCGCGCCCTTGATCTCGCCCGCGCGCAGCATCCGCGTCAGCGCGTTCTCGTCGATCACCTCGCCGCGCGAGGTGTTCACGATCACCGCCTCGGGCTTCATCAGCTTGAGCCTGCGCGCGTTCATCAGATGGAAAGTCGAGGGCGTGTGCGGGCAGTTGACCGAGATCACGTCCATCCGCGCCACCATCTGGTCAAGGCTCTCCCACCAGGTTGCCCCCAGCGCGTCCTCAATCTCGGGGCGCAGGCGGCGGCGATTGTGGTAGTGGATCTGCATGCCGAAGGCCGCGCGCGCCGCGCCACGGCCTGACCGATCTGCCCCATGCCAAGGATCCCCAGCCGCCGCCCCGAAATACGCCCGCCGAGCAGCGCATTGGGTGCCCAGCCGTCCCATTGCCCCTTTTGCATCTGCGCCATCCCCTCCGACATGCGCCGGGTCACGGCCAGCAGCAGCGCCATGGTCATATCGGCAGTGTCATCGGTCAGCACGCCGGGCGTGTTGGACACCAGCACGCCCTGCTGCCGCGCGGTTGAGACGTCGATGTGATCAACCCCTGCACCGTAGTTCGCAATCAGCCGCAGCCGCCCGCCCGACTGGGCCAGCAGCGCATTGTCGATCTGGTCGGTCAGGGTGGGCACCAGCACATCGCAGCTGCGCATCGCCTCGGCCAGCTCCGAGCGGCTCATCGGCAGATCCGTCTCCCGCAGGCGGACGTCGAACAGCTCCGAGAGCCTTTTCTCGACCACCTCCGGCAACCGTCGCGTGACTACAACACTCAGCTGTTGTTTTGACATTATTCAATCTCCGGTCTTGGCCTGGGTCCAGTGTTGCTGGCATGGTGAACCAAGCGGCGACGAGGCACAAGATCCACGCGCAGCTCCGAGCGGTACGACACCAACAAAACAGTGCAGGCAGCACATCATGAACACAT
>Ga0136559_1000628_pt1 | contig 12056 bp, 14 predicted proteins | sample AntRauMeHopE1496_FD_104633 | JGI IMG/M metagenome (GOLD analysis project Ga0136559, IMG submission 104633) | Saline lake microbial communities from Rauer Islands, Antarctica - Metagenome Hop E1 #496 | ecosystem: Environmental > Aquatic > Non-marine Saline and Alkaline > Saline | place... | reverse complement strand
CAGTCCGCCGCACTGTTCCTTACTAACTACCGCTGCCAGCTCGATTACCTCAGTTGCTTTACCAGCAACACTTGCTATACTAATTAACGCAAATAGTTTGCAATTAATATTTTGCTCAAGGCTATATTTGGTATACTTAATATTATGAAATTACAAACGTTGATCTGGTGTGCGCTGTTGTTTACTGTTTCCTTTCCTACAGTTGGATTGGCACAAGAAGTACACAATGAATACCAAGGCACTTGGCGCGCCAAGGTGGTCACCATCGTGGCAACCAACGAACTGGCTGTGCCTGGTACCGACACCGTCACCGAGAGGCAGACGATCGACGTCGAGGTGCTCGACGGCCCGCTCGATGGGCAGATCATTACCATCGACAACGACTTTTTGGTGCTCAGTGAAGGTGATCGATTTTATTTTAATCACAATGTGTACCTTGATGGGACGGAATCGTTTGCGGTCACTAATATCGATCGGCGAGGCCCGTTAGGGTTTTTTGTGGCGCTGTTTGCGTTTGCGGTGATCGCACTCGGCGGGTGGCAGGGGGTACGTTCACTGGTGGCGCTGGGGGTGAGTTTCTTGGCGATTTTCTTTGTGCTGTTGCCGGGGTTGCTGGCGGGCTATAATCCGCTGATGCTCAGCTTTGTAGTCGCGGCTGGGATTTTGTTTGGAGCGATTTTCTTTACCCACGGCTTTAACCGCGAATCGGTGGTCGCCTATAGCGGCACCATGCTGGCAGTGGTGCTCACTGGGATCCTGGCGATTATCGCGGTGTCGGCCAGTGCGCTGTCTGGGTTCTCTAGTGACGAGTCGGTATACTTGAACTTTAATACCGACGGCACGCTTGATTTTACCGGGCTGCTACTGGGCGCGATTATCGTCGGGGTGCTGGGGGTGCTCGATGATATCGCAGTCACCCAAGCGGCGGTGGTGGTAGAGTTGTACAACAGCAACAAATCCCTCACGCCAAGAGAAGTGTATGGCCGCGCACTGCGCGTCGGGCGTGAGCACGTGGGAGCGCTGGTGAACACCTTGGTGCTGGCGTACACCGGCGCGTCGCTGCCGCTGCTGATGTATTTCTACTTGGCACCGGTCAGCTTTTGGTCACTGGTGAACTCTGAAGTGTTTGCCACCGAAATCATCCGTGCGGTGGTCGGGAGTATTGGTCTGATTATGACGGTACCGATTGTGACTGGACTGGCGGTGTGGTATTTGAAAGATTACACTTCAAAGCACAGTCATGGCCATAGCCATGGTCATGGGCATTCTCACTAACTAAATAATCAGTGAGCAATTGCGACGCAGATTAGGTTGGTGTGTGTAGATAACGTGGGCTCGAGGGCGGCTTTGGCCGCTTGCATTGTGCTACCGGTTGTGACCACGTCATCGAGCAGTATGACTGTAGTTCCTAGAGTGTTCGCGCGCTGGGCGCTAACAGTAAATGTATCGCGCTGCTGTGATACACGCTGCGCTCTTGGAACCTGCGTCTGCTGCTTAGTGTGGGTAGTTTTTTGTAAAATATCCGAACGTACTTTCTTACGGTAGTGGCTATTGTTTACTATGAGCTCGATATGATTATAGCCCCGCTCGCGCCAGCGGTTGTAACTAACAGGCATAGGAATAATTATGAAATCAGGGGGCAGTTGCTGCAAATATTGATCCAAGTATGTCCCAAGCAGCTGCGCTGCAGACTGGTCAGCCTGATACTTGTTTTGTTTAATTGCAGATTGTATAGCCTGATCTTGATAATTTGCTAGGTAGACGATTTCTTGGAATGTACCTACCTTAGTGTGACCCAAGTTTTTCAACTTGATAGTTTGTGGTGGCCACAGTAGATTGATCATGTGCATTAAAGTTCTCACCATAGCAGCAGTATACAGTCTGTTGGTCGTGCTAGTATTTCGGTAGTACAGCTTGTTATGGGATTTTTTTCTTCTTTAATTGAATCAGCTACACCTAAAGACACTAGTAAGGTGGTTGGGGTTGATATTGGTACCTCAGCTATAAAGATAGTGGAGCTTGAAGATCGTAGTGGAGTAATAACGCTCACTACGTATGGTGAAATTCAATTGGGACCTTACGCTGGCAAGTCGCTTGGTGCAGCTGTTCACCTTGAACCCAAACAAGAGCAAGAGGCCTTGGTTGACGTGATTCGTGAGTCAGCCGTCACATCTCGCAACGGAGTGTTTGCGATGCCTTTGTCGTCCAGCTTTATTAGTACCGCCACACTGGCAGCAGAGCCTGATGCCGATCTAGCACCGATGGTTCGTATTGAAGCACGAAAGTTGATCCCAGCGTCATTAAGTGAAGTCACGCTAGATTGGGTCGAGCTAGAGCCTTTAGCTGCTGATCAGTCTGGCCGATCAGTGTTGATTGCCGCTATTCAAAATGCTGCAGTTGGGCGGTTTAATGTACTGACTCAGTTTGCTGGCTTTACTGGAGCTCCCACAGAAATCGAGTGCTTTAGTACTAATCGAACCGTAAATAAAAAAGATCACACGGTCATAATAGACTTTGGCGCTTCTTCAGCAAAAATGTATATTTCTTATCAAGGTATTTTGATGCGAATGCATCGAGTAAATGTCGGTGGATCTCAGGTAACGCAACTGTTGGCTGATAGTAAAAATATTTCTTTTGATGAGGCCGAGTTACTCAAGCAGCAGGCAACGACAGCTAGTGAAGAATATCTAGATGTCAAACAAATCTACAGCGAAGTCTATAATCGATCTCTGAGAGAATTCAGACAAGTGCTTGATCGCTACCAAACTGAAGCTGATATATCATTTTCTTATGTTGCAACCTGTGGTGGCGCGACTTTGTTTGCTGGTTTTGCTAATCAAGTCAAAGACAAACTTAATATACCAGTCGAACAAATTGATCCGTTTAATAATGTCGCCTATCCAGCTTTTATGGAAGATACAATGCGGGTGATTGGTCCTTCATTTGTCCCAGCTCTAGGCGCAGCCTTACGGAATTTTGACTAACTGTCCACACCACGCGTACATTCTACTTTTTAAACCAGTATACTAATAGCAATGCAACCAGGTTCCTCAACAAGCTCCTTTATTCCAAAGCGCGATAGCGCGGGTAGTAAGCGCAAAAAGCCCGCCCGCCAGCTGTTTCTTTTTTCAATTTTGGCCTATAGTCTTATTTTTGCATCGTTACTGGCGTCTGGCGCTAGTTACTTGTACAAAAACTACGTAACTACTCAGTTGCAAGAGCAGGTAGCCGCACTAAACTCAGAAATCAACTCGTTTAGCATAAGTGATCTCAGTCGCGTGTCTGAGTTTGATTTGACGCTCAATCGAGCTATCGATCGATTAACTAATACTGCTTCGGTGGTATCAGTGCTTGATGAACTTGATTCTATTGTTGCTGAGCCGATTCAGCTGACTTCTCTCACAATGGAACGAGTGGGAGATACTGAGTTGCAAGTAGAGGTGTTTGTTGGAGCGCAATCTTTTGATAGTGCGCTGTTCCAGCGGACTTTACTCAATTCAAATAGCCAACTATTTAGCGCTGTCACTGTCACCGATGTGTTGGTGACGCCGGTTGATCTAGAGGCCGATACCGCCTCAGTAACCAGTGAACCGATTGGCTTTACTGCCACAATAACTGTTCCACTCGATGCAATACCATATCAGCTGCAGACAAATGAAGTGCAGTTTGATACAGCTTCTGCAGTGGATACAATAATAGGTACTACAACTAACACTATTGAATTATGAAATCTTTAGGACTTTTCTCGCAAATTTCTGCAATTATTATTTCGGTAGTGATTGGTGTATTTTTTGTTCAGCCAATTGTCACTGAGATTGGTGAAATCCAAACAGACATCAGTAGTTATCAAGATGAACGTCAAAAAGTGCAAGTAGTAAATGCTTCACTAGCAGAAGATGTGACTTTTTTGCAAGGCATTAGTCCGTTAGATAGACAAAAGTTAGCCACGTATATGCCCCGAGTGGTCGACGATATTGCAGTCTTACGAGATATAGAATTTATGGTAGCTGAAGCTGGTCTAGTCTACAACTCACTAGCCTACGAAGGTATCGAGCAAGAAGTTTTATCATTTGTTGAAGATGTGGATTCAGTCCTGGGTGATAATGTACCAACTAAACACTCGTTTTCTGTTGACGTTACAGGTCGGTACACAGATATCAAAACTTTCATGAGGATTTTAGAACAAAATAACTACCCACTTGAAATCCATGCGCTAGATATTGCTGCGCTTGAAACTGGTTTGATGAGTGCTTCCATGACCCTGGTAACGTACAGTGATGATGCCGTTTTGCTAAGTAATAACCTTGATATATGAGCCCAATAGCTAAGAATTTGTTGATCGTACTTGGAATAATAACAGTGGTGTTCGCTGGATATTATTTGCTATCTCAAGGAAATTCAACTCTAATTCGGTCTTCAGAATCAAATGACCAGCTTGCTCTAATGTTGGTTCGTACACAAGAATTTGTTACTCATCGTCAAATTCTTGATGCTATTTTGCTTGATACTTCCATCTTTCAATCAGAAGAATTCCTAGCGCTTAGATCGTTTTCACCCAAACCGAACCAGTTTGAAGTCGGCCGTAGTAATCCTTTTGTACCAACCCAACCCGAACGACCGTTAGTCCCGATTACTGCCACCTCTGTATCTGAGGTTGATTTAGAATAGCTCATGGATGTATTTTCAGCCCTTACAAATAGCGGATTAGTAGCAGCTGATCAAATTGAAACATTTAAAAGCGAGGCGACTAATACAGGCCGTAGCCTAGAATCGCAACTGCTGGCTGCAGGTATAGATCCCACCGCCGTGCGAGATTTTTTTGCTTCGTATTATGAAGTTGAATCATTTGTGATCCCACAGGAATTCAGAATAACGCAATCAGTGCTAGAGTATATCCCAGACAATTCAGCAGCCCACTACAAAATGATGCCACTTCTGGTCGAGAACGAAGTGTTGATGGTAGGTGTCAATAATCCTGATGACCTCAAAATGCGTGAGGCGCTCAACTTCATTAGCACTAAGCATAATATCCCGTATCACATGGTATTTATGCTGTCACCTGAAATTGATCAGGTGCTGAAACAATACGAAAACCTAGAGGGAGATGTGGGTAATGCTTTGCAGGGTCTTGAAACTGAACTTGACGCAGAAATCGCAGCCAGTATTGAGGGTACGACAAAGCAGGATCGTGAAGCTATGGAGCATATCGAAGAAGATGCTCCAGTGACCAAGATTGTTGCCACTATTTTGCGTTATGCGGTGGATGGTAGTGCTTCTGATATTCATATTGAACCAACTCCAACCAAGGTTGGGGTACGGTTCAGGGTCGACGGCACACTGGCTACTAGTCTGGAGCTTCCCAAAAACGTACATATGGCAGTGGTAGCGCGCGTCAAGATTCTGTCGGCCATGCGACTAGACGAGCGACGCAAACCGCAAGACGGACGGTTTTCAGCAACTTTTGATGATCGTAAGATCGATTTTCGTGTCTCTGTTTTGCCCACTAATCATGGTGAAAAGGTCGTGATGCGTATCTTGGACACTGGAAAGGGCGTGTTGACCTTGGCAGACAGTGGTATTTCTGATTACAATCTTGATATCATTAAACGAATCGTCAAAGAACCGTATGGAATTATTCTGATTTCTGGTCCAACTGGTTCAGGTAAGTCAACCACTTTGCGCGGGATGATTGGTGAGGTAGACACCCTGACCGAAAACGTTATGTCACTGGAAGACCCGATTGAATATAATCTCGACGGAGTGAGTCAGTCGCAGGTTCGTCCAGAAATCGGCTACACCTTTGCGACAGGACTGCGCGCCGCTTTGCGTCAAGACCCCGATATCATTATGGTAGGAGAAATCCGCGATAAAGAAACAGCGCAGTTGGCGATTCAGGCGGCCTTGACTGGTCACTTGGTACTGTCAACGATTCACACCAACAACGCGATCGGAGTTATTCCACGTCTGATCGATATGGGAGTGGATCCGTATTTGATTGCACCGACCCTCAAGATGGCAATCGCCCAGCGCCTAGCCAAGACACTATGTCCAGGTACTGGGCGTGAAGAGGTTCTAAATGTGACTACCAAGCAGCGTCTGCAAGCGATCAAAGAAACTTTGCCAAGCACCTATCATGATCGAGTACCTGTGAGTGGGACGGTGCTGCATCCAGAACCTTCGCCTGGTTGCTCAACTGGTTATCGCGGACGAACTGCTGTTACCGAGGTGCTTGAAATCACCGAGGAAATCCAGGAACTTATTTTGCGTAATGCTTCAGAAGAAGAGATTTACGTTGAGGCCCGCAAGGGTGGATTCATGCCTCTCAAAGAAGACGCAATGATCAAGGCGGTCAAGCATGAGTTGCCGTACGAAGAAATGATTACTTTTGTGTCACAGATCGGTCTGGCTGATGATATCACTGAGCAAGAGTTTGCTGTCGATAACCAAAACCAAACTAATCAAGAGCAGGCTATAATAGATGACAATGATCAAACTATTGCTCGTTGACGATGATGCGTTTTTGCGCGATATGTACGCGATCAAATTTCGCGAACAAGACTACGATGTCTCGGCTGCAGACAGTGCGCATCAGGCGCTCACATTAATCAGGCAGACACCTGATTTTCAGGTGATCTTACTCGATATGATTATGCCAGGCATGACAGGGATAGAGTTAATGGTTGAAATCAAACACCTCTTTCCTGAGATGAATCCTTGTTTTGTAGTGTTATCAAACCAAGGGCAAGACGCTGATGTCGCCGCTGCAAAGGAAGCTGGTGCCGCAGGATATATCATTAAGGCCGAAACAATTCCCAGTGAAGTGGTGACACAAGTTGCCAAACTTATTACCCAATCTAAAAATTAATCTATGGTTACTGCCGACTACCAAAAAGAACTTGATGTAATCATTGATTTGATTTTACAAGAAAAAGCCTCTGACTTACACCTGTCTGTGGGGTCGCACCCTATGATTCGGGTTTCAGGAACCTTGATCCCGTTACTCAAAAAACCAATCCTTAACCAAGGTGACCTGAATGCGTTTGTGAAATTACTGATGAGAAAAGATCAGTACGAACGATTCATTACCTTTACCGAAGTAGACTTTTCTTACGAAAACGCAGAGGGTGTGCGGTTTCGAGGTAACGCGTTTTTTCAGCGAGGTGAGATGGGGGTAGCCTTGCGACTGATCCCGAACGTGATCATGCCGTATGCAGAGCTGGGCTTACCACCGATTCTTGAGAGCTTCACACAGCGTACCCAGGGCTTCTTTTTGTGTGTTGGGCCAGTCGGGCAAGGGAAGTCAACGACACTGGCTGCGATGGTGAACTCGATCAACCTCACTCGTGCCGATCATATCGTCACGATCGAGGACCCAATCGAATACATCTACAAAGAAGAAAAGTCTTTGATCGATCAGCGAGAAATCGGTATTGATTCTGAAAGTTTCCAGACGGCGCTCAACGCAGCCTTTCGACAAGACGTCGATGTGATCTTGGTTGGCGAGATGCGTAACGCCGAAACCATCGAAGCGGCGGTGACAGCGGCCGAAACTGGCCACTTGGTATATTCAACTTTGCACACTAACGACGCTGCTCAAACCATCAACCGCATCGTGGATTCGTTCCCTGGTAATCAGCAAGACCAGATCCGAGTGCAGCTCGCGAGTTCATTGATCGGGATTTTTTCACAAAGACTAATTCCCAAGATCGACGGAGGGTTGGTTCCGGCGTATGAACTTTTGATTAACAACTCGGCGGTTAGTAACCTGATCCGAGAAAATCGGGTGCACGAGATTCCTTCAGTGATCGAAACTGGCCTCGAGCAGGGAATGATCGACATGAATCGTTCACTCGCTCGGTTGGTCCAAAACGGTATTATCACTGTCGAGAGCGCGTTTATGTACTCTGTAAATCCTAAAGGTCTTGAGAGACTGATATAATCACACTATGTTATTTTCTTATAAAGCCATTGATCAAACCAACGTCCAGCGTGAAGGAACGGTTGAGGCGCCGTCAATTGATGCGGCTATCACAGCGGTCCAAAAACGGGGCTACACTTTAATCTCAATTGATGAAAAAGCTACCACCAATGGGATATTTAATGTCGAAATTGAACTCTTCAACCGCGTTTCAAATAAAGACATTGTGATCTTGTCGCGGCAGATCGCCACGCTCTTTCAGGCGCAGGTGTCACCGCTGCGTATCTTTAGTCTACTTTCGGCCGAAATGGAGAACGTCAAGCTGCAGGGTGCACTCAATCAGATCGTAGAAGACCTGCAAGGTGGTACCTCTATCTCACGCGCGCTGGCTAATCACCCTGACATCTTCACCTCATTTTATGTGAACCTGATCCGGGCTGGAGAAGAAACGGGCTCGCTCGAGAAGTCATTTGATTACCTGGCTGACTATCTTGACCGTGCCTACGAGGTGCAATCAAAAGCCAAAAGCGCGCTAATTTATCCTGCGTTTGTGATCGGGATTTTTGTGATCGTCATGGTACTCATGATGACGCAGGTGATTCCAAACATTGCCAGTATCTTGATTGATTCGGGGCAAGAGCTACCAATTTATACAATAATTGTGATCGGGATTTCTGATTTCTTGTCTGCGTATATTGGTTTGATTGCACTAGGTTTGGCCGGACTCGGAGTTGCGCTTTGGAAGTACACTCAAACTAAGGCTGGTAAATACGCCCTCGATCGATTTGTCTTAAGTGTGCCAGTACTTGGTGATTTGCAACAAAAGCTGATGCTTACCCGTATCTGTGACAACCTTTCAACTATGCTTGCTAGTGGTATCTCGATTGTGCAAGCGCTCGAGGTGACCGCCGACGTGGTGGACAACGCCGTGTACCGCGAAATCATCGAGACGGCATTGAGTGAAGTAAAGGGTGGGCGCTCATTTGCTGACTCGATCGCTGAATACGAAGAGATCCCTGGTGTTATGGCGCAAATGGCTAAGGTAGGAGAAGAGACCGGAAGCCTCGCCAATATCTTGACAACGCTATCAAACTTTTATCGCCGTGAGGTCAACAACTCGGTCGATACTTTGATCGGCCTGATCGAGCCGATAATGATCGTGCTACTAGGGCTGGGGGTAGGGGTGCTGCTCGCGTCGGTCCTGATGCCGATCTACAACCTGACTTCAACGGTCTAGGTCACAATAGTTGTCCACACTTACCGAAGTTACGCGCACCAATGGTGCGCGTAACTTCGTATAATAGGGTATATCTACTACAACGTAGAGAAATTGTTTGAGGCGCCCAGCTGACGCCTGAAGCAACTTATAAAATTAGTTCTATAAAGAAAGTATGAAAAATATAATGCAACGCGGCTTTACGCTCATCGAGCTTCTAGTCGTTATCGCGATCATCGGTATCCTGGCAGCAGTGGTACTAGGATCACTCAACGATGCCAGAAGTGGAGGACAAAACGCCTCAATCCAACAGTCAATGTCAAGTATTCGAACTCAAGCCGAAGTATTCTACAACGGTACAGGTGGATTCTCATACGACGATTTGTGTGCGGATATCGTGCCATTAGCACAAGGTGCACTTGATGTGGTCAACGGAGCGACACTAACAGCAACGACTATTCTCACTCCAGCAGTAAACGATGCAACTGTCGCAGGTAACCGAAAAGTTGGGTGTCGAAATAACTCGTCACAATACATCGTAGTTGCGCCACTTGCTGGAGCAACTGGAAACAACACATTTTGGTGTATTGACTCATCTGGAGGAGTGGGTGAGATCGCAGCTGCTCCTGCTGCGACTGTATTCGTTTGTCCAGCTTCATAAGCTAGACATAGTCCTGACCAAACAAAAAACCGCTTCGGCGGTTTTTTGTTTGGTATACTAATACTGTGAAAATGTCAGACGGATTTACTTTAATTGAACTGTTGGTGACTATTTCGATCATCGGAATTCTCGCGTCAGTGATTTTGCCGCGCTTGGGCACCGCGCGCGACAGTGGGGTTGAGACCAAAATCATCGCCGAGCTTGATGGGTTTAACAAAGCTGGGTTCACCGCCCAGCTGAGTACTGGCAGCTACAACATTATTTGTGGCATGAATGGTGCTGCTACCGCTACAGTGCTGCTACCGCTGGCTGACAGTTTGCGAACTGCTTCGGATCAATTCATGTGCAATAGTAATTCATCTGGATACGCCGCCTCGGCCCAGCTAAACGCCACCGAGCACTGGTGTGTCGACAGTGCATCTTTTACTGGAGTTACTTCTGCGCCGTTAGCTACTGGTGACATTACTTGTCTATAACACTATGATTACAACACTTGCGACTGCTTGGTTCCTTCCGCCTTGGCTACTGCTAATTGCAGTGTTTGGGTTGGGGATTATTATTGGTAGTTTCCTTAACGTCTATTTATATCGATTCCACACCGGCAAGTCCCTCAACGGCAGCTCACACTGTATGTCGTGTGCCAAGTCGCTTGCCTGGTACGAGTTGTTTCCGCTGCTGTCATATGTGGGGTTGCGGGGGCGGTGTTGTGGTTGTGGGTGCTACATTCCGATTCGGTATTTTGTGGTCGAGTTGACTACTGGTCTGTTATTTATACTGGCTGCTTTAACGGCGGTCACGATAGTTGAATTTGTCTGGCTCGCTGCCGTATTAATTGTGCTGCTGTTGATCACGGTCTACGACTATTACCATTTCATTATTCCTGATGAGATGACGGTGGCGTTGACTACGCTGACCGCTAGTTGGGTAGGGTACAGCTGGTGGTTGGGTCTACTTGTACCACAAGAAATATTGTGGACAGTTGGGGCTGCACTGGCTGGCGCTGGATTTTATTTTACTTTGTGGGCGGTCTCGGGTGGGCGTTGGTTGGGGTTTGGTGATGTCAAGCTGGCGATCCCACTAGGATTATGGGTTGGACCGCTTGGTGTGTTCTCGGCTGTAGTTGGAGCCTTCTGGGTCGGGGCGCTCATTAGCTTGGTGATCTTGGGTTGGCACCGCTTTGAACGGGGACAAAAACGCTTACAACTATCAAGCCAAACCCTTACAATGAAGAGTGCTGTACCATTTGCTCCGTTTATGATTATGGCTGCAGCGCTGGTGTATTTTCTCAACTTCAATGTTCTCTCATTTTTTAGCTTTGTATAATAAAAATCGCCACCTGCTGTTGAGTCGTGGTTTCTCGATGGTCGAGCTGATGGTCAGTATCAGTATTATTGTTATGGTGCTGACAATTACCATGAGTCGTCAAAGTTCTTTTAATAGCGCCGTGCTATTGCGTAGTGAAGCATTCGATCTAGCGCTGGCTATCCGTGAAGTGCAACTCAGTGCGGTGAGCGCAGCTAGTGATGGTGGTGGCGAGTTTCGTAATAGGCTCGGAGTATATTTTGACACTGATACAGCAAATACATACGTCTTTTTTCGCGACAACGGCGATAACTTTTATTCACCAACTGGCACAGATACGATGTATGGGGTGCGGGGAATTATCGACCCTCGGTTTGTGATTAGCGCTATCACACCTGATTCAGACTCGCTTACTTCCAACAATGATCTGTCGATTGTGTTTGAACGCCCAAACTTTGACGCACGATTTTTCAAAGCTGCCAACAACGATCTAACTACCAGTCGCGTGCTTATCAGGATAAGTCTGGCTGGCGCGACGGGTTCAGACTGTGGTAGTGACTTCCGAGATGTAGAAATCACCTCAGCTGGGCAGATATCAGTGGTAAACTGTCCATAGTACTTATATGATTCGCAAACCATTTACAACTGGCTTTACGTTAATCGAAATGATCGTTTCACTCGCATTGTTTTCGGTAGCGGTGACGATTTCAGTCGGGGCACTTTTAGTACTTATTGCGTCTAATCGCCAGCTGCAAGACGAGCAAAATGTCTTAACTAACCTGTCGTTTGCGCTTGATAGTATGTCGCGAGAGATCAGGACTGGAAGTGCGTATGTTTGTTTGTCGCGTAGTAGTTTAAGTGGAAGTAACAATCCATTTGGAACAAATAATCTCGATAGTCTAATCTCTAGTACGTTGGTAGCTGATTGTGCTACGGGGCGTAACCGAAACGCGTCAGGT
>Ga0136559_1000626_pt1 | contig 12066 bp, 8 predicted proteins | sample AntRauMeHopE1496_FD_104633 | JGI IMG/M metagenome (GOLD analysis project Ga0136559, IMG submission 104633) | Saline lake microbial communities from Rauer Islands, Antarctica - Metagenome Hop E1 #496 | ecosystem: Environmental > Aquatic > Non-marine Saline and Alkaline > Saline | place... | reverse complement strand
TAAAAATAGATTTTTTCACATATTAACCTTAGATTTGTTATTTATTCTCCATTTGTATTTAAAAATTTTAAAAAGTAAAAAAAATCTTCTACAATTATTTACCCTTCTAAATACAATTAAAATTGTATTTAAAAAAAATTACTATACTCACGAGTTTGAATCGTATTGGTGTCTTCTGAGAATAGATTTTTTAAAAAAAAGCATTTTTCAAAAAATAAAATTTTTTAGTGTAATAATTTTTTACAAAAAATTAGTTTCTGATATCTTTATATTAAAGAAAGAACTTTTTAAAAGAATAAGAAAACTTTTGAAATTTTTTATTCGAATTGTTTCTACACTAAAAAGTATGATACAACTCAACTTTGATGTAAAATTAGAAACTCTAAAAATTTATTTGAAAAAACTCACCTATTCAAAGAAATCTAGTACTCAAAATTTAGGGTTATATCTTTTTAAAAAACTTATTCAATACAATATTAGTTTTTTATTCACACGCCTTGAATTTAGTAAAATTGTTTTTTTGGAAATTTTTAAAAAAATCTTAAATAAGAATTACGAATCCCATCAAAATTCCTTTAGTTTTTTTCGAAAAAAAGTCATTCAAAATTATTATTTTAAAAATCTATTTAAAATTTTATTATGTACTTTAAATCTTAAAGAAAGTGAAGTACAAAAAAATTCTAAAATATCTTTATGCTCTCTAATTTTGTCAATTAATAATAAATTTTCTGTAGGAAATTCGAAAAAATTTCTTAGAAAATTATTTTTTCAAAACTATTTTAGTTCGTTTAGGTTCACTACATTTTTTTTTTTGCTTGTATCAATACTTTTAATTTTAGGGTTAAATTTGAAAATTTTTATTACTGAATTAAATGAGTTTTCGAAATATGTTTTTGGTATTAAATTTTTCGAAAGTGAATTGTATCAATTCAAATCATTTTCATTTGATTTCCAAAAAATTCAAGATAATGTGGTAAATTTTTATCTTAAACAAAAAAAAAAAACTTTATGTTGTAATAACAAAGAAACTTTTTTATATTACAATCTACTAATTAAATATAAAATATACCTAGAATTTAAAACCTCTAGTGGTTGGTCAAATTCTCTTGAATCTTTAAATCAGTTAAACATATCTAATCTTGAAGAAACTGCAAGTTCAAGAAGTCCAATTGTCAATTATTTAAAATATAGAAATCTTACTTATACTTCAACCGAATTATATCATGGTAATTTATTTTTATTGAATCTTCGTAAAATTTTTTATACATCATCGGTAATTGATTCTAATCATATAAAATTCTCACTAACGATTGAATTGAAAAATAAGGTTTTCTCTGAAATTTATTTTATTTTAGGTTATTATCCATCTTTAAACAAATCTGAGCTACAACTTTACTCCGATCACTTACAAATTAAAGGAAGAAATAAAAGAAATTTCAAAGAAGGAGTTTTTATGATAAATAATTTTTCCTTAATTATAGAGATAAGTTTTTCAATCAAAACTACACCGTCACGTTTTTTTTTTTGGATTAGAATTAATAATTTAGATATATCGAATAAAATAAACAGTGACTATAATAACCAAATTGGAGCAACACAAGCCGAAAACTTTCTAATAAACAGAGTCTTAAAATTTTTAATTTTAAAATAAACCCATTTTACAAAAGAAAAATTTATTGGCTTATATAAGAATTCTTCCAATCAATTTCTAAAATTTTTAAATACCTGATGCATTTTATTTAGTATTTTATTTAATAGTTCGAATGATTATCCCTGTTAGATGTTTTACCTGTGGAAAAGTAAGTATGAAAATTAGTTTTTATCCCTAGGTTAAATATTTTGTTAATTTAATTGTAAAGATAATTGGAAATAAATGGGAAGCTTATATTGATCTTCTAAATCAAAAATTTTCTGAAAAAACAGCACTTGATTTACTTGGATTACGTAGATATTGTTGTCGAAGAATGTTATTAACACACGTAGATTTAATAGAAAAACTATTGGCTTACAATTCATTCGAAATAAAACAACTAGAATAAGAGAGAAATCGTTAATCACTTGTTATTATAAATCATTTTTTAAAACAAATTTATCCATAATTCATCAATTGATCAAGGAATTCAGTTCTTTTTTTGATAATCTATGAATTAAGATATTTTTCTCGTGGTCAATAATAAACGTGTAAATATCAAAGGTTTTAGAAGGCAAAACATACGTAGATTTTTTTTTTAAAATTTGCATTAAAAGAGCAAGAGATTCAGAAACTCCTAAATTCAGTTTAAATTCAGTATCCAATATAACTTGATTCATTACGCTATTTTTCCCGATAGAAACAGCTTTCCAGCCAGAAAATGTCCCAGAAACATCCATCTTAATTAGCCTAAACCCAGAAAATCTATCCCATCCTGCAATAATTATAGAGCATCCTATTGGTCTCGATATTCTAGATTGTGTAAACTGTTGCTTTATATTACTAATTTCGCTCACAATTTCATCAATAGGAATATCTTCCTGGTAAATAAATTTATATTGTTGAGCTTGTGCCCTAGAATGGGTAACAATAATCTGTGAGTCTGGAATATTACCAGATACGCCTATAAGTATATGTTTATCAATTAAAAAAATATTTCTAGGATATTTTTTGTCATCTTCAACTTCTGTTTGGTTTTTTAACTCTGTTCCTATTAATAAACCTTTTGTAGTCTGAATCGCTATTAGATCGTTTGAATTTCCTACTGCTTCCAAGGCGTACTCAACTTGTTGTAATCTCCCATCAGGTGTAAATATCCCAGGACTTGCAAATAAATTGTCCATGATTTTAATTAAATTTTAAATAAAATTTAAATAACCTTTTTTTTACATTAATCTAGTATGAATATTGAAATTTGGAATACTATTTCTCTCCATTTTTCTGAAAATAATTCAAAATGTTTTTCAAATAATCCTATTTTTTTCACAACTCATTGTAAAAATATCGTTTTAATGAATAACATTTTTTTTCCACTTAAAAAACAAAATAAAAAATTAAAAAATTTAAAAAACACAATTTATTTTTTAGAAAAAATTAAAAATACTAGTAGTTTTCCGTCTCATGTTGGTATACACTTTAGAAAAATTAATTTTTTATTTTCATTGTTAACATTTTCCATTTTTTACAGTTCGTTGAAACGGCTAACCTTTATTACAACATCTTTGGTGCTTAAAGTGATCTTTATAAAAAATAAAAAAAAAAATACGGCATTTAAATCATTTAAGGAAAGTGAAATTCTATTAAATTTTAAGTTTGACACAAAATTATGTAATATTAACATGATAAATAAACTCCAGTACATTGTAATTAAAACTCAAAAACTAAATTTAATTCTTGAGTTTTATGAAAATCTATTTACATTCTTTTTTAAAAAAAAAAACAATTTTGAAATACTATTCGAAAAAAAAAAACTTTCTTATAAAGCTTCAACAGTTTTACAGGAAATTTTATCAGAAATAACCTGTGAAGGAAACTATTTCTCATCCTCCATCAATTTTTTGGCTAATTTGTTAAGGTTATCTAAAAAAATAGTAACAGTTGCACAAATGATTAATTATTCGAAAAGTATTTTTCTGAGACCTTTTAGTACTGAAGGTACAAATTTCTTAAAAATCTCTTTACTCTTAAAATTCCAAAAAATCTTTAATATTAAAGAAATTTTTAATAAAATTCCAACTAAAAAAACAGAAATTTTATTCCGACAATTTTCAAAATTTTTAATACAAAAAAATAATCATCAAGAATTTGTATTACATGCTTTAAGTAAAATCAGTTCGGAAGAAATAATCATGGGAAACATATTAATAATTTTCAAATGTATTTTAAAAATTCAAGAAAGAATCACAGTAATATATACAAGTTTATTTATTTATAACTTGATGTTATTATTTCGTGAAAATTTTGATTTAATATTGAAAACTGATGATTTTTTTCATTTTGAAACATATTTACTACCCATTAGATGTATCCAAGTTGATAAAGAGGGTCATCTTTCGATTTTAAAAAAAGAAAAGGATGTGAAAGGATCGTTTAGTTTTTTTTTTTCTAATTCAATTAGAAGTATAGGTTATCCCTTGTATTTGAAATTTTTTTTATTTAAAATATTATCTAGAATACTGAAAAAACCAAAATATACTTTAAAAAACTATTTAGTTGAGATATTGTTTAAAATAATAAAAAAAATCTCAACAGGCCTTTTCCACAACACTATTAAAAAAATTATCCAATTTCTCAAAAAACATTGCTCAATGATTTTAAGAACGTGTAATATTTCAAGACTATTATACATTTACCAAAATCAAAAACTTAATCAAAAGTCTAAAGAAAAAAAAGGTTACACTATTCAAATTAAAAAAGGGTCTGATAAAAAAAAAACTTCCAGACAAAATATTTCCTCAAATGTAAGTTTATTTTCTCTACTAGATTTTAATTAAAATTTTGAGAATTAAACATAAATTTTTTAAATTATTTAAATAACCTTTTAAATTATAATTATATATTTAAAATAAATGATATTTTTTGGCGCGTTGTTTAATTACAAAAAAAAACCACATTTTTTGAAAAATCAACAGAGAGATCACCCATATCTTAAAAATTTTGAAATGTTATATGATCATACTTTTCAACATAGAGCAAAGATAAGTATTTTAGTAAAAAAATTTAAATTTTTAACCACCACTTTGAAATTAACTAGTAATGTAATAAACTCAAAATTACCTATTTCTCAGTTAACTAGAAAAAAAATAAGTCTTTCAAAAAAAGGAAAAAAAAGGGGGGGGGGTATTGCTTTTAAGATTAGTAATTCTTTAAGAGGTAGATTTTTTTCAGATAAACATAAAAATAACCTTAAAAGAGCTTTATCGGGATTTAAAAATCCAATGTTCGGTAGATTTCATTCCAAATATGTAAAACGTCGAATAAGTAAAGGTTTGATTAAGAAAAATCCAAAATCCCTGGTCAAGAATTTTTAAAAAATTAATTAAATATTTTAAATAAATAAAATCCTAATTCTAAAATAAGTTTTTGAATATTTTTCTTATCTAAAGTAATTTTTTGTGATCCTTCTTTTATCGACATCATAATTTGATAAAATTTTAGTTCTTGAGTTGTTGAATTAAAGATAATTGCATAATATAATTCTTCTTGAATTAATTTTAATTCAAGTTTTGATGGATCAAAAAAAATCTCTTTTTTTGGTCTCCCTACACCAAATCCACTAAATATTATTTCTTTTGATCGTAATACTCTAATTTCTTTTAAACCTTGGCTTATAGCATTTAATAAAACTATTACAAGATTACCATCGTCCTCAATCAAAAAAATATTGATTGTTAGTTGATATTCTATTAAAAACTTTAATTGTTCTCCTATCATTATGTCGGTGCTTAATTTACACAAATTTATAACTTCTGGATAGCAAATTTGATCAAAGCTATCAAATTCTAAATTAATTTTTTTCCCCCCCTTTTCTGGAACTAAAGAATTAAATATTGCAACCAAAACTGTTGTAGTTCCAAAACTTAATTGAATAGAACTTGACGCAGATAATATTAAATTATTTGCTTTTCTTATCGGTCGGACCTCTGTAAGTTTTCGTCCATCAAACCTTATCATTAAAAAAATTGAAATTAGAATAGAAAAATAATTTTAATTTTATTTGTTTTTTATTATTTTTATTATTTATTAATTAAAGCTTATCGTAATAATTTTCAATTCCTGGAATTTCCTCTTTCATACCTTTTCTTTTTCTGATGCTTCTGATTATTTCGTTACACTTATCATTTGGGTCTAGTGGGTCTCCTTGAACCAATTGCCAGTGATCAAAAACACATTGGGGGAAAGCTTGTCCAGATGTTGCTGCTCTAAGATCTGCTGTAAATCCAAAAGATTCTGCTACAGGTAAATAAGCTTTAAGGTTAAAAATTGGTGTTCCAGGTCGCTGTGTTTCTTCAAATACATGTCCTCTTTTTCGGTTTAAGACACTATAAATTGACCCTACAACTTGTTCTGGACATTGGATTTCAACTAGATAAATAGGTTCTACCAACTTTGGTTTTGCCAACAACTGAGCACCGTAAAAACATCTTCTTGCAGTTGGAATGATTTGACCTCCTCCTCTATGGATTGAGTCAGCATGTAGTGTAACATCAACAATATTAAATGCTACTCCTCTCAAACTTTCACCACAAAGAGCTCCTTCTTTAGTCGCCCACTGAAAGCCTGATGCACAAGAATCTTTAATTTCTGCAACATATTGTATTCCTTTAGTTTTATCCATCAATAAATTGGGTCCATTTGTGTCTGGTCCAAACGACCATATCCGTTTAACACCATCTTCGTCCATATTATAATTATTTTTTAATTCTTTAGCTCTAACTTTGGGATCGTCTCTTGGAGTTATTTTTCCATTATCAATAGCATCTGACAATCCTTCTGGTAAAGGTTCGGCATAACAATAAAGCCGGTTATGTTTATTCGGAGATTTTGATAAACAGATCCCGTCCTGTTCTGGGTTTACATTTCCTTCTACAGTTTCCCTGTAGGTTACAATAGGTTGTGAAACCCTTATTTCCGCACCATTCATGTAATCTTCTTGTAGATCTTTTAAACATATCTCTAAATGAAGTTCCCCTGCACCGGCAATAACATGTTCCCCAGATTCATCAGTTAAACATTGGACTAATGGGTCAGATTTCGACAATCTTTTTAAACCCTCCACTAGTTTAGGTAGATCGCATGGGTGCTTAGGTTCTACTGCAACCCTGACCACAGGGGAAACAGAATATTTCATTGTTTTAAAAGGATATGCTTCATCGAAATCAGATAAAGTCCCAGACTTGAGTAGATATTGATCAAGTCCAACCAAACCAACCGTATTTCCACATGGAACTGATTCCACAACTTCTATTTTTTTCCCCATCATTATTAAAGCTCTTTGTATATTTTTTATGGCAAGATCCCCCTTCTTTCCAGGAACATAATTGGATCCCATAATTCTGACTTTTTGTCCCGTTCTAACAGTTCCTGAAAAAACTCTACCGAATGCAATAAATCTCCCTTTATCACTTGAAGGAATCATCTTAGAAATATAAACAGAGAGAGGCCCATTGGCATCACAATTACGGATTGCATTTGCAACAGCATCATCCTGTGGTCCTTCATATAAATTTTGGACACGGTAAGATTGTGCTACAGCAGGTGAAGGAAGGTGAAGGATAATCATCTCACGTAATGCTTGATCGGCAGGCAACCATTTTTGAAGTACTCTTTTCATCAAATGCTTTTGTTTTAACTGTCTATCTTCATTAGTTAATTTTAAATCAAATCCATTTAGGGCTGTTTCGATGTCATCAAGTTGATCATTCATTGACAAGTTTATAATTTTTTTTATTGGGTTGATAATAAAATGACAGAAAGATCGAATGGTTTCTTTTTTTTCCTTTTTTAACCATTTTTTATTTACTGGATCAAAAAAATTATCCCCCCAAAGTCGACCTGTTAATTTGAGTATGAATTCAGTAATTTTCTCCTTGTCGATTTTCCATTTTTTTGAATACATCCGTGCAAATTGGTTAATAGTAAACGCCCAGCCATGTAATCCAGCTGAAAATCCGACTGTTCCTTTTTCAGGGTAAACTTGAATATCACCTAATGACTCGTCTTGATATGTAGCCATTACTACATTTACATTTTCTATAACTTTTATTAGATTTTTAAACATATCTTCACTTTCAATTTGTAATTCTAAAAATGCTCTATCTAGTTTATTAATAATTAAAATAGGCTTTATCCTTTCAGTTAAAGCTTGACGAAGAACAGTCTCAGTTTGAACACACACTCCTTCTATGCAATCGACTATCACCATCGCCCCATCAGTTACCCTGAGCGCAGCTGTTACCTCTGATGAGAAATCAACATGTCCGGGTGAATCAATCAAATTAACTATAAAGCTATTTCCTTCTGAATTTTCTGGCAAAACTAACTCATTTGATAATTCAAAAAATAATGTAATTCCTGTAGATTTTATAGTTATTCCCCTTTCTTGCTCATCAGCTCTAGTATCTGTTAATCTTGTGTCCCCAGCAGAATCCATAGAAATAATTCCTGCCGAAGCTACTAACGAATCTGTTAAAGTTGATTTACCGTGATCAACATGAGCCACAACAGATATGTTCCGGATATTATTTTTTTTTTTCATAATCTCTCTGATCTGATCAATTGTAAAATTTACCATAGTATAAAATTAATTAAATTTATTCTAATTATATAAAAAAATCAAAATACCTATTTAATATTTCATTAAATTTCAAGATTATCATTTTAATTATTTTAAAATAAAACATATGTTTAGGAAAATTTTTCTCAAATCATTAGAAAAAAATAGTTGAGTATTAGTTTGGTTGTTTTGGATTAAACATAAATTGAATTTTTTATTAGAGATTTCATTCATATCATAATAAAATTTATCAAAATCTTTTGAAAATCTAATTAAAGATTTCTTTCTTTCTTCCCTTCTATATTGTTCTAATTTTGATTGGGATTTCATCTTTTCGTATCTATATAAATAAGGTAATGATGGTATGATAATCCTAAGATTTATACTGTCAATAATAAAATTAAAAAACATAAAGCTTGATATTAAAGAATGTTTTGCCCAAACTTTTTTAGAGAAAAAAAATAAAATTCCTCTGTAGTTAATTTGTTCAAAAAAAATAATCTTTGATAAAACCAGAATCATTTTATTAGGAAGGCTTATTGAATTATATTGTATAGAAAAAAAAATACCCAAGAAGATAGTCTTCGAATATTTTGGCAACAAATTTTTTGAAAAATTCCAGTGTTGACAGAAACTTGATCCTCTTTCAGATATTTTATCTAATAAACGGTGCTGCATTTTTTTTTGTAATATTGATATTTTATGTAGTTTATATCCTGTTTTTAAGTTTTTTTTATAATATCTGACTGGACAATGGAAGCAGTTATCTCGTACTTTATTTAAATAATAAGAACTAGTCCCTAAAGTTTTACATTCTTGAAATGAGAAGATTTTTGAAATAACGCTCTGAGCTAATTGAAATTGAAAACTTAATAGAAATTTCAAGGTTTTCTTTTTCCCCAAAATTTGGACTTCTGTGTATTTTTTTGGTAGTAATAAAGTTATTTTTTTTTTTTTGATTTTTATTACTAATTTAAAAATATTGTTTGTCATGATTACATTTTTCAGCTCAAGAAATTTTGAAAAAAATTCTTGAAGTTTAGTTGCTAAAGATAAAAATGATTTAGAAAAATCATAATTTTGATATAATAAGAAAGTTTTATAAAGTAATAAAAAGAGAACTGGTATAAATTTAATAAATTCTTCCATCGCCTTAGAAAAATTTGGAAATTTTTCTAAAATTAAGTCGTCGATTGAGTAAGTTGGTGTCCTGAAGTATAAATTTTTTTTTGATTTGTGTGGATTTCGGTTTTTTTTTTGTTGAATAGATTTTTTCCAAAGTAAAATGTGTTTTATTTTTTCATTTATTGGTAACGCCTTCATTTTTTTTATATTTCTTGACGGAAAATATGTAAAATTATTTCCATTTTTACAACGCCTTGGATCAATAGATGAAATTCCAAATAAAACAAGAAGCCAATTTGATACATAATTTTTTTGATTAAATTTACTTATTCCATTCGAATTTAATTTAGCCATAATCTTATTTAATATAAGTACTTGATTAATGTATTGCAGAACTTTAATAACAAAATGTTACTCTGATAACATTTAGGGTACCATCAGATATTTAGTAAATACAATATAAATTTTTCTTCAATTTTAATTGGTGATTTTTAGCATACATAAATATACGAACGTATCCAAAGACAGAGCTGTTAAATTATTTTTAAAATTTTTTTGGTTTAATTAAGTTTTTTCTGATAAATAGTATAGTATTTTATTTAAAATATTTGACCATATATGGAAATAGTCAATTTCAAAACTTAATGCAATTGGAATATAAATGTTTTTATATCTGAGAAAAAGATATATAGTATTGTTATTAATTTCGACACAAGAAAAATTTGGTAAAATAGTTTATTGATCCAATATGTATATTAATTAAATGTCTGTAGAATTAAGTATATTATTTTAACAGTTTGGTATAGCTTTTTTTATATATATTTAAAAATATTTATGTCTACTTTAGTTTTTTTTTAACTCTCAAATGATTACTGTGCCCACATTTTTTTTTCCTGCAATTTTTAGCACGTGGATGAAGTCGTGCATAACATTTCCTACAAATCATCTTATCACAATTATTTTTTCTTGCTAAAGCAACTAAATTAGGTTCAATTATCCCCCCTCTCAAACATGTATCGGATAAAAAAGTTTTGGAATTGGTATTAAAATATTTCATAATTAATAAAATTTTAATAATTTAATATGAAAACTTTATTATTTATTTTGAATATAATTGTTAGATTTATATTTTTTTTCTAAATAAAAATTTGGAAGTGGATTTTGTTATGATGTAAAGCTCATTCAAATATTTTAAAATAAGTCTGATTGAAATCTTTTAATAAAATTAATTGAGATGGAATACTAGTCAATAAACTAGAAAATTATTCAATGAAAATTCATATATTAAATTTAAAAAATCTTTAAAAAATTTCAAAAATAAAAAAAATGTAGAAAATTTTAAAAATAAAATATTAGAATCATACTAGAATCATATTAAAAAATTTGAGTTTTCTAGAGTTATTTTATTAATAATTGTTTTTTTTATAACTTAAATTCTTGATATTAAAGGTTGATTACAAGAACTATGGTGCCCTTAACATTGAATTTAATAATATTTAATGTTTAACTTTATTGTTCCCAATACAAATGGAGGCTTTTTAAGGGCCGTAATAACTAAAAACCTTAATTATAAAAAAATTAATCAATGCACAAAGATTCAAGTAAAAAAAATTCTTTTAATGAAAAATTTTGATAGCTCTATTTCAATTTTAAACGAAAAAATAAACTTAGAACCTGAGATCTGGGAAATCGATTTTTTTTCGAAACCTGTATTAAATGAAAATGGAAAAAAACTATGGGAGTTAATTATAGTTAACAATAAAGGTACTTTTGAGCACATAGAATCAATTCCAAATAATTTAATTAATTCCAAGGAGTTAAGGAAAAGAATAAATCTAATATTAAAATCTGCTAAAGTTAAACCAGTTGCAATTAAATTTTTTAGAACTCAGATGTTTAATATGATAAATATTGCTCTTTCAGAACTTGAACTAAATGTTCGACCGAGTAGAAAAACTCGTCTTTTAATGGAAAAATTAAAAGAAAGAGAAGAAACGGTGTATGAAAAAATGAATGGGTTTAAATCTTTTCTTAGAGAAATAGATATTATTCAGACACTCAAAAAAACTCCAGAAAGAATGCCTGATTTTTTAAGAGGTGACAGTTACATCTTTGCTGCAATTGACATCAAATCATTAAAGGATGTTCCTAATCAAAAACCTAAATTTTTAGAATTATTTCAACCCAGTTTTTCATCAGAAAAAGAGTTATCAATACCTGGATTAATTATAATTAGTAATAGAGCAAAATCTCTGTCAAGTTGGCTAAATAGCATCGAACTTTTTGGGATATTATGTGATATTGAAAGAAAAGATTTAATAATTGAGTGTGGACTCGATACACAATATCTTTTCGGAAAGATAAAGAATGATCAGTACAAAGAATCTAAAGTTTTTGAAGAAAATAAAAAAATATCAGGTGGGTATCACTTTATTGCCGTTCAATCTAACTCATCAAATCAAGAAATAGTTGGATTTTGGTTGTTAAAGTAGAAAAAAAACTTAAACTAGTCAAAATAAAATATAAATTTTAAAGTTAATCAATAGTCATTACTATTAACAAATGGATAAAAATGCATTGGAACTTTATGCTTAATTTTTAAAATATGTCCTCGTCCACAATTAAATTTTTAATTACTGCCGATTTGTTTTAAATCTTAGCTTAAACAATTTATATTAACTTTATTGTTTTTTAG
>Ga0136559_1000624_pt1 | contig 12075 bp, 11 predicted proteins | sample AntRauMeHopE1496_FD_104633 | JGI IMG/M metagenome (GOLD analysis project Ga0136559, IMG submission 104633) | Saline lake microbial communities from Rauer Islands, Antarctica - Metagenome Hop E1 #496 | ecosystem: Environmental > Aquatic > Non-marine Saline and Alkaline > Saline | place... | reverse complement strand
GGTCCGCTTTATATGCTTCAGGTCTATGACCGCGTTCTCGCAAGCCGGTCGCAGGAAACGCTGGTGGCGCTGTCGCTTCTGGCGGTGTTCCTGTTCCTGATGATGGGTGTGCTGGACCATGCACGCGGTCGCGTGGCGGCGCGGGTGGGGGCCCGGATGCAGGGTGCGCTGGATGCCCCGGTGTTCGCGGCCACGCTTGCCTGTGCGCGCAGGCGGCGCGGTGCGCAGACCGGCCTGCAGGATCTGGAGGCGGTGCAGCGGCTTGTCGCGTCGCCCGTGGGCCTGACCCTGTTCGACCTGCCCTATACGCCGCTGTTTCTTGCGGCGGTCTTTTTGTTTCATCCGTGGCTGGGGTGCCTGGCGCTTGGCGGTGGCGCGCTGCTGATCATCATCGCCTTGATCAACCAGTCATGCGCACGCGAACCGCTGACCAATGCGGGCGCGGCCAGCCTTGCCGCCGATCGCATGGCCGGTCAGTTGCAGGCCGAGGCGGACCTGATCCGCAGCCTTGGCATGCAGGATGCGGGTTTTGCGCGGTGGCGGCGACACCGGGCCATGGCCTTGGCCTTCACGATCCGGGCGGCGGACCGGGTCGGCGGGTTCGGCACCCTGACCCGCACGCTGCGTCTGTTCCTGCAATCGGCGATGCTGGGCCTTGGGGCATTGCTGGTCCTGCACGGTCAGCTGACCGCAGGCGCGATGATCGCCAGTTCCATCCTGATGGGCCGGGCACTGGCCCCGATCGAAATCGCCATCGGCCACTGGCCAGCGATTGCGCGCGCGCGGCAGGGCTGGACCGCGCTGGCGGCGTTGCTGGCAGAGGAGCCGCCCCCCGTTGCGCGGCTGCCCCTGCCGCGCCCCGCTGCACTGCTGCAGATACAGCATGTATGGGTGATGCCGCCCGGCGCATTTCAGGCAACCCTGCGCGGCGTGTCCTTCACGGTCGAACCCGGACAGGCCATTGGCGTTATTGGGCCGTCGGGGGCCGGGAAATCGACGCTGGCGCGTGCGTTGACCGGCGTGTGGCCGCCCGCCGCCGGTCATATCAGGCTGGATGGGGCCACATTGGACCAATATGATCCGGAGGTTCTGGGCGCGCTGATTGGATATCTGCCGCAGGCGGTCGCGCTGTTCGATGGCACCATCGCGGACAACATCGCGCGACTGGCGATCAATCCCGATCCGGCGGCCGTGGTGGCCGCCGCGCGCGCGGCGGATGCGCATGAGATGATCCTGCGCCAGCCGCAGGGCTATGACACCTGGATCACGGCCACGGGTGCGTGCCTGTCGGGCGGGCAGATGCAGCGGATCGGGCTGGCCCGCGCGCTTTACGGCGACCCGGTCCTGCTGGTGCTGGACGAGCCGAACGCAAACCTGGACAATGACGGGACTGACGCGCTGAACCGCGCCATCGCTGGCATCAAGGCTGTCGGTGGGGCGGCCCTGATCATGGCGCATCGCCCTGCAGCCATCCGCGAATGCGACAGGCTTCTGGTGCTGGACGCGGGCGCGCCAAGGCTGTTCGGTCCGACCGCCGAGGTGCTGAAACGCATGATCGCCAATGATGGTGATATTCGCCGCGCTGCGGGCCGCGCCACGGGTGCGGCATGACCCCCCCGGACAGATCATGGTCATCGCGCGGTGCCATCCTGTCGGGGGTGGTGGCCTTGTTGGTGTTGCTGGCGGGGTTCGGGGCCTGGTCCGTCACCGCAAGCATTGCGGGTGCGATCATCGCCCCCGGTCAGGTGGAGGTGGAGCAGAACCGCCAAGCGGTGCAGCACCCCGAAGGCGGTCTGGTCGCGGCCCTTCTGGTGGCGGAGGGGGACCGCGTTGCGCAGGGCGATATCCTGTTGCGCCTTGACGCAGCGGATGCGCAATCGGCGCTGTCGGTCGCGGCGGGGCAGTTGCATGAATTGCGCGCCCGCCACGCGCGGTTGCGGGCCGAACAGGATGCTGCGCCAGCCATCGCTTTTGCCCCCGACCTGCTGACCACAGCCCGGCAGGATGATGCCCTGGCCGAAATCCTTGCGGGGCAGCGCAGGCTGTTTGCCGCGCGCCGCGAGACACTGGCGCAGGAGGTGGCGCAGATGACCCGCCGCCGCGACCAGATCGCCAGCCAGATCGATGGGATCACGGCACAGCATGCCGCCCTGAGCGATGAACTGGCCCTGATCCGCACCGCGTTGGCTGCACAGCACAGCCTGCTGGCGCGCGGTCTGGTGCAGGGCGACGCCACCCTGTCACTTGGGCGGGACGTGGCGCAGGCGATGGGCAGGCTTGGCGCGTTGACCGCCAGCATCGCCGAGGCAGAGGGCCGCATGACCGAGATTGATCTGGCCATCCTGTCGCTGTCCACGCAACGGCGCGAAGATGCCATTGCGGAACTGCGCGAGGTCCGCGTGGTTGAGGAGGAACTGGCCGAACGGGTGCGTGGTCTTACCCGCCGGATCAACCGTCTGGACCTGCGGGCGCCGGTGGCGGGTGTGGTGCATGGTCTGACCGTCTTTGGCCCGCAAACAGTGATCCGCGCGGCCGATCCGGTGCTGTATCTGGTGCCGCAGGACCGCCCCCTGGTGATATCGGTGCGGATTGCGCCGATGGCCATCGATCAGGTCGCTGTGGGGCAGGATGTGCTGCTGCGCTTTCCCGGTCTTGGCGGGCGCATGACCCCGGACATCACCGGGCGCGTCACGCAGGTTTCGGCGGATGCCTTTACTGATCCGGCCACGGGCGCACGATTCTATCGCGCCGATATCGCGCCCCATAACGGGGAACTGGCCCGGCTGGACGGCCAGCGCCTGTTGCCCGGCATGCTGGTGGAGGCGTTCATCACAACCGGGGACCGCACGCCAATGGCCTATCTGTTGGCCCCCCTGACCGATTATTTCCATCGCGCGTTCCGTGAAGGTTGATCCGGCCTTTCCCTTGGCGGGGCGGGCGGCTAGCTTACGGGCAACCAACCTCAAGAAAAAGGCTGCCGCCATGCCCGGACCGATCGAAACCCGCCTTGCCGAGATGGGCGTGACCCTGCCCGATGCGCCCGCACCCGCCGCGAATTATGTGCCCTTCGTGATCGTGGGCGATATCGTCTATGTCTCGGGGCAGGTGTCATCGGATGCCGACGGGTTCATCCGGGGCAAGGTCGGCGTCGACATGACCACCGAGGAAGGTGCCGCCGCCGCGCGGCGTTGCGGCATCAGCCTTCTGGCGCAGGTGCGTGCCGCCTGTGGCGGCGACATCAACCGGCTGGTGCGGGTCGTCAAGCTGACTGGGTTCGTCAATTCGACGCCCGATTATACCGATCAGCCCAAGGTCGTGAACGGCTGTTCCGATTTCCTGGTCGAGGCCTTGGGTGATGCGGGTCGCCATGCCCGTTCCGCCGTCAGCGCGGGCGCGTTGCCCCTGGGTGTCGCGGTGGAGATCGAAGGGATTTTCCAGATCAGGCCATGACCCTTTCCGCCGCTTTCCTTGGTGCGCCCCTGGCGCATCGCGCATTGCATGATGCCGCCTGTGGCATTCCCGAGAATGGGGTGACCGCCGTGCGCAACGCTGTGCAGGCGGGATACGGGATCGAGATCGATGTGCAACTGAGCGCGGATGGCCAGGCGATGGTGTTTCACGACGCGACGCTGGACCGGATGACAGCCACCACCGGCCCGGTCCGCGACCGCACCGCCCGCGACCTGACCCAGACCCGCCTGACCGGCAGTCAGGAGAATATCCCCACCCTCGCCACCGTGCTGAAGATCGTAGACGGGGCCGTTCCCCTGCTGATCGAGATCAAGGACCAGTCGGGCGGTATCGGCGAGGCGGAGGATCATCTGGAACGCGCGGTTTCCGCCGCTCTTGATGGATACACCGGGCCGGTGGCAGTCATGTCGTTCAACCCCTATTGCGTGCATGCGATGCGTGAACACGCGCCACATATCCCACGCGGCTTGACGACCTGTGCCTTCATGCCGTCGCAATGGCCGGGGCTGTCGTCTGCAACCTGTGCCTCGCTGCGGTCGATTCGGTCCTTCGGCAAGGTCGCGGCCAGCTTTATCAGCCATGACTGGAATGATCTGGGCAGCCCGCGTGTGGCCGAGTTGAAGGCGCAGGGCGTTCCTGTCTTGTGCTGGACGGTGCGCAACATCCAGACCGAGGCCGAGGCGCGGCGCATTGCGGACAACATCACCTTTGAAGGCTACATGCCGCCGCTTGACCCGCCCGCATGATGCCCCACCTGTGACGCGAGGAACCGGGGCTGATCATGCGTGACGACGAGGGCCATATCGAGGTGACGGCGATCGGCACGCTGGATGCGATCGATGCCGCGCTGTGGGATGCCTGCGCCTGCCCGGAGGCTGCGGATGGTGGCGCGCCCGCCGATCCGTTCTCCACCTATCGGTTCCTGCGCGCGCTGGAAGACAGCGGATCGGTGGGGCCGGGCAGCGGCTGGCAACCCCGGCATCTGGTGGCGCGCGCGGGCGATCAGGTCATCGCCGTGGCCCCGATGTATGCCAAGAACCACAGTCAGGGCGAATATATCTTCGATCACAACTGGGCCAATGCGTTCGAGAGGGCGGGGGGTCGGTATTACCCCAAGTTGCAGATGGCGGTGCCGTTCACGCCCGCCACTGGGCGGCGGTTCCTGACATTGCCCGATTGGGAAAGCACGGGACGCGCCGCCCTGATGGAGGCTGCGGTCAAGGTGGCCGACGATAACAACCTGTCGTCGCTTCACATCACCTTTTGCACCGCGGCGGAGGCAGAGGCCGGGGCCGCCATGGGTCTTCTGGATCGCCACAGTCAACAGTTCCACTGGACCAACGATGGCTATGGCAGTTTCGATGATTTTCTGGCCACGCTCAGTTCGCGCAAGCGCAAGAACATCCGCAAGGAACGGGCCACCGCGCAACGGTTCGGCGGCGATATTGTGGCGCTGACGGGCGATGCAATACGCCCGCACCACTGGGATGCATTCTGGCGGTTCTATCAGGATACGGGCGCGCGCAAATGGGGCCAGCCTTATCTGACGCGGCGGTTCTTCGACATTGCGCAGGACCGGCTGCGTGACGACATGCTGCTGGTCCTCGCGATGGACGGCGACCGCCCGGTGGCGGGTGCGCTGAACTTCATCGGGCGCGATGTGCTTTACGGACGCTATTGGGGATGTGACGAAGACCACCCCTGTCTGCATTTTGAGTTGTGTTATTATCAGGCGATTGATGCGGCCATCGCGCGCGGGTTAAACCGGGTGGAGGCGGGGGCACAAGGCGCACACAAGCTGGCGCGGGGCTATCTGCCGGTGACAACCCATAGCTTGCATTGGATCCAGAACGACAGTTTCCGCGTTGCCATAGCGGATTACCTGAAGGCCGAACGGGCGGCGGTGGACGAAGAGATCGAGATCCTCACCACATATGGCCCGTTCCGCAAACCACAGATCGAGGAACAGGAATGACCGAAAAATTGACCACAGACCAACGCACCACGGCACTTGCCCAGTTGCAGGGCACGGGCTGGACCGAGGTGGTGGGGCGCGACGCCATCACCAAGACCTTCGTGTTTGCCGATTTCGTGGAGGCGTTCGGCTTCATGACGCAATGCGCCCTGATCGCGGAAAAGATGAACCACCACCCAGAATGGTCGAACGTCTACAAGACGGTCGATGTCCTGCTGACGACCCATGACATGGACGGGTTGAGCAACCTTGACGTCGCACTGGCCACCAAGATGGACCGGATCGCGGGGTCAGGCCCATTGGTATAAACAACGCAGCCTGATCTGGAACGCGATCAACCGGACGCGTTCCAGAGGGTTCGTCAGGCGGTTGACCGCCTCAGATCGCGGCCAGCATCGCCTCGCCGCCCGAGGTTTCGCAGACGCCGGGGCTTTCTTCTGCGTGCAGCACCGTGACCACACCATTGTCCACCAGCATCGCGTAACGCTTGGACCGGGCCATCAGGCCCACGGGTGGCGCGTCGAAATTCATGGCGATGGCGGTGGTCAGCGTACTTTCGGCATCCGACAGCATGGTGATGCCTGCGGCGGTGGCCCCTGTCGCTTCACCCCAGGCCTTCATCACGAAGGGATCGTTGACCGAGATGCAGATGATCTCGTCCACACCCTTGGCGGCGAACTGGTCCTTGGTGCGCACGAAGCTGGGCACATGGGCGGAATGGCAGGTGGGGGTATAGGCCCCCGGCACGGCGAAGATCACGACCTTGCGGCCCGCGATGTGATCGGCCAGCGCCACCTGTTCGGGGCCATCGGCACCGATCCGGGTCAGCGTGGCCGCAGGCAGCGTGTCGCCCTTGGAAATGGTCATGTTGGTTACTCCCTCGCTTGTCTTGTCATTGCCCTGCTATATAGGGTGCCGGGGCTGCAAAGACCAATGAGAAGACGGGGTTGGGCATGGAAAATATCGTGATCGTGGGTGCGGGGCAGGCCGGGGCCGCCGCCGTTGCCAAGCTGCGGTCCGATGGCTTTGCGGGACATATCACCCTGATCGGCGAAGAACACGCACCCCCCTATCAGCGCCCACCGCTGTCCAAGGCCTATCTTCTGGGCGAGATGGAACCGGAGCGTCTGTTCCTGCGGCCGGCGCATTATTATGCCGATAACGCCATCGACCTGCGGCTGGCGACCCGGGTGGAGGCGATTGACCGGGCCAACCGCGTGGTCGTCGCGGGCGGGCAACCCTTGCCCTATGACGCGCTGATCCTGACCACGGGGTCGGTACCCCGCCGCCTGCCTGCGGCCATCGGTGGCGCGCTGAAAGGTGTGCATGTGGTGCGTGGGCTGGCGGATGTGGATGCGATGGCCCCCGATGTCGTGCCGGGGGCCCGCGCCCTGATCGTGGGCGGCGGTTACATCGGGCTGGAGGCTGCCGCCGTCTGCCGCAAGAAGGGCATGGAGGTGACATTGATCGAGATGGCGCCGCGCATCCTGCAACGGGTGGCGGCCCCCGAAACCTCGGATTACTTCCGCACCCTGCACCGCGCCCATGGCGTGCGGATCATGGAAGGCGTGGGGTTGACCATGCTGGACCGTGCCGACGGGCATGTCGTGGGCGCGATCCTGTCGAACGGGACGGAACATCCCTATGACCTGGTCATCGCCGGGATCGGGATTGCACCCGCCACCGCGCTGGCCGAGGCGGCGGGCCTGATGATTGATAATGGCATCATGACCGACAGCCATGGCCGCACATCGGACCCCGCCATCTGGGCGGCGGGAGATTGCGCGTCGTTTCCATGGCGGGGCGGGCGGCTGCGGCTGGAATCGGTGCAGAACGCCATCGATCAGGCCGAACTGGTCGCCCAGAACGTGCTGGGTGCGGCGCGCGATTATGTGCCGATGCCGTGGTTCTGGTCGGATCAATATGACATCAAGTTGCAGATTGCAGGGCTGAACACCGGGTATGACCGGGTGATCGTGCGGGATGGCGGCGCGGCCCGGTCGCATTGGTACTTCGCGGGCGGCACCCTGCTGGCGGTCGATGCGATGAACGATCCGCGCGCCTTCATGGTGGGCAAGCGATTGCTGGAGGCGGGCAAATCCCCCGCCATGGATGCGGTGGCTGATACAGGGCTGGATCTCAAGACACTGCTGACCGCATGAGGATCGTGGCGGGACGCTGGCGTGGCAAGGTGTTGGCCGATGTGGGCGCGGGCGATGCGGCGGCGCATCTGCGCCCCACCACGGACCGGGTGCGCGAAAACCTGTTCAACCTGCTGCAAAACCCCGCCTATGGCGACCCTATCACGGGTGCGCGTGTGCTGGACCTGTTTGCCGGCACCGGTGCATTGGGGTTGGAGGCGCTGTCGCGGGGGGCGGCGCACTGCACCTTTGTGGATGACGGCACCGCCGCGCGTGCGCTGCTGCGCGACAATATCGGGATTTGTGCGGCGCAGGGTATCACCAAGGTGTTCCGCCGCGATGCCACCGATCTGGGTGAATTGCGCGGCCCCACCTTTGGCTTGGCATTTCTGGACCCACCTTATGGTTTGGGCCTTGGGGAACGGGCGCTGGCATCGGCCATCACGCATGGCTGGCTGGCACCGGGCGCGATGATCGTCTGGGAAGACGGCCGCGCGCCGATCCTGCCCGCCGGTTGCGACCTGCTGGATCAGCGGCGGTATGGCGGCACGGTCGTGACGCTTGGCCGCGTCGGACCCTAGCCGTTGTGCGGGTTGTGAAGGAAACCGCAATATGGGACAGTCGGGAAAACACATATCCCAAGCAGTTTCGACAGGCATGACCGACGCAGCGGCCCTTCTTTCCTCGGTTTTCGGGTTCCAATCCTTCCGTCCGGGACAGGAGGAGATCGTGCGCGCCGTGGCGGCGGGGCGCAACACGCTGGCCATCATGCCCACGGGCGGCGGCAAATCCCTGTGCTTCCAGTTGCCCGCGCTGATGCGGGGCGGCGTGACGGTGGTGATATCGCCCTTGATTGCGTTGATGCGCGACCAGGTGCGCGGCCTGCGCGAGGCGGGGGTTGAGGCGGGCGCGCTGACATCGGGCAATACGCCGGAGGAAACCGATGCCGTCTGGGCAGGGCTGGAGGCGGGAACCCTCAAGCTGCTGTATATCGCGCCCGAACGGCTGGCGGCGGCGGGCACCGACCGGATGCTGCACCGCGTGGGTGTCAGCCTGATTGCCGTGGACGAGGCGCATTGCGTCAGCCAGTGGGGCCATGATTTCCGCCCCGATTACCTGCGTATCGGGGCCCTGCGGCAATCGCTTGATGTGCCGCTGGCGGCCTTTACCGCCACGGCGGATGCCGAAACCCAGGTCGAGATCGTGCAGCGCCTGTTTGATGGCGTGCCACCCGAAACCTTCCTGCGCGGGTTCGACCGGCCCAATCTTGCGCTGGCGTTCGAGGTCAAGAACCAGCCGCGCCAGCAGATCCTGTCATATGCGGCGGCGCGGCGCGGGCAGTCGGGCATCGTCTATTGCGGGACGCGGGCCAAAACCGAAACGCTGGCCCAAGCCCTGACCGCCGACGGGCACAATGCCTGTCATTATCACGGCGGGATGGAGGCCGAGAACCGCCGCGTGGTGGAGACGCGCTTCAACCGCGAGGATGGCTTGATCGTGGTGGCCACCATCGCCTTTGGCATGGGCGTGGATAAACCCGATATCCGCTGGGTGGCGCATGCCGACCTGCCCAAATCGATCGAAGGGTATTACCAGGAAATCGGACGCGCGGGCCGCGATGGCGCGCCTGCCGATACCATGACGCTATTTGGCCCCGATGACATCAGGTTTCGCCGCACGCAGATCGACGAAGGGCTGGCCCCTGCCGACCGCAAGACCACCGATCACGGGCGGCTGAACGCATTATTGGGATTGGCCGAGGCGCTGGGGTGCAGGCGGCAGGTGTTGCTGGGATATTTCGGGGAGGTGTCGGAGCCTTGCGGCAATTGCGACCTGTGCGAAACGCCGCCGCAAACCTTCGACGCGACGCAGCCGGTGCGCAAGGCGCTGTCGGCGATTCTGCGCACGGGGGAATTTTTCGGGGCGGGGCATCTGATCGACATCCTTGTGGGCAATGCCACGGAAAAGGTGCGTGAACGCGGGCATGACCGGCTGCCGACCTTCGGTGTGGGGACCGAGTTCGACAAGCGCGGTTGGCAGGCAGTGTTCCGGCAGATGGCGGCGCATGATCTGGTGCGCCCTGACCCGGAACGGTTTGGCGCGTTGCGCATGACCCATGCCGCGCGCCCTATCCTGAAGGACGAGGCCACCATCACCCTGCGCCGCGATACGATGGCGAACACGCCCCGCCGCCCCGCCGTCAAGCAACTGGTGTCGGAAGAGGACGCGCCGCTGCTGTCCGCGCTCAAGGCCAAGCGGCGCGCCCTGTCCGAGGCTGCGCGCCTGCCTGCCTATATGGTGTTCAACGACCGGACCCTGGTCGAGATGGCCGAAACCCGGCCCATGACGCTGGACGCGATGGCGCGGGTGTCGGGCGTGGGCGCGACCAAGCTGGAACGTTACGGCTCGGCCTTTCTGTCGGTGATCACGGGCGCCATGCCAGACCCGGTTCACCCGGCGCGGCGCAAGCTGGCGGGGCGGGATGCGGGTGATATCTATGACCGGCTGCTGGCGGCGCAGGCCGATCTGGCGCGCGGGGCCAACGGGCTGGACAAGCCCATCACCTGTTCATCGGCGCAACTTGCGAAACTGGCCGCGATGCACCCAAGCGATCTGGGCGGTGTCACACGCCTGTTGGGTGACAGGCGCACGGAACGGTTCGGCGATGCGTTTCTGGCCGTGCTGCGCGCGGCTGGATAACGCGGTATCGGCCCCTATGTTTTGTAAAGATAACCCGGAGATTACCCATGTTGACCGTCATTTCCCCCGCCAAGCGCCTTGATTGGGCCGCCCGCGACGTCGAGATGACAGTGCCGCGGTTTCAGGCTGATGCCGATGCGCTGGCGGGTGTGGCACAAAAGCTGACGGTGCCCGCGCTGCGCAAACTGATGGATATTTCCGAGGATCTGGCCAGGCTGAACCGGGCGCGGTTTCAGGGGTTTTTGGACGGCAAGGACGATATGCGCCCCGCCGCGCTGGCCTTTGCGGGTGATACCTATACCGGGTTGGAGGCCGCCAGCCTTGGGGCCGATGACCTGCGGTTCGCGCAGGACCGATTGTGCATCCTGTCAGGGCTTTACGGATTGCTGCGCCCATTGGACGCGATCCAGCCATATCGCCTGGAGATGGGTAGCCGGTTACAGAACCCGCGCGGGAAGTCGCTGTATGATTACTGGGGTCGCATCTTGGCCGAGGCTCTGAATACGCAGGCGGCGGATATGGGCTCTGACACGCTGATCAACTGCGCGTCTGTCGAATATTTCAGCGCGGTCGATCCCAAGGCACTGCGCCTGCGGGTGATCACGCCGACATTTCTGGAAGACAAGCCCGGCGGCCCCAAGATCGTGAGCTTCTTCGCCAAGAAGGCGCGCGGTGCGATGGCACGCTTTATCGTGGAAAACCGCCTGACCGACCCGGCGGGCATCACCGATTTCGACATCGGCGGATATTGCCATGCGCCAGATCTGAGCGGCCCGGACAAGCCCGCCTTCATCAGGTCAGACGCGCAATCGGCGGCGGCCTGATCAACGACCAGCTCTGCGATCAGTGTTTGTCAGACGCGGTGAATGCGGCCTTCTGGGCATCTGACGCATCAGCCTGATACATTGCCTTCCAGTCGTCATAGGGCATGCCATAGACGGCTTCGCGCGCGGCGTCCTTGTCCATGGCGATACCGCGTTCGGTTGCAGCCTCTCCATACCAGCGGCTCAGACAGTTGCGGCAGAACCCGGTCAGGTTCATCATGTCGATGTTCTGCACGTCCTTGCGTTCGTCCAGATGCTGCAACAGGCGGCGAAAGGCGGCGGCCTCAAGTTCGGTGCGGGTGGTATCATCCATGTCTAAACCTCCGATATTGTCAGGGCGGCCTTGAGCAGCGGGGCCAGCCGGTTGCCCCAGGCTGCTTGCGCCGGGGCGGTGTCGATCAGGTCGTTGCGTATCTCGATCAGGATATGGGGTCTTCCGGCCTGAACGCCATGGCGGTCCAGCGTATCGCCGGGCAGATGGCCGGAATAGGGTTCATTATCGCCCACGACAATGTCGGGCTGATCACGGAGCCGCGCCAGCAGCGGATAGGCCAGCCGCGTATCGCCCGCATAAAGCACGCCGACATGCCATGGGCGCGGCGCATGGCCCCGCAATTGCGGCGTGAAGGAATGGATCGATACGATCACAGGGTCAGGCCGCGCGGCAAGCAGGTGGGTCAGGGCCGCGTGATAGGGGCGGTGAAACAGGGACAGGCGGCGTTCGACCTCGGCCATATCGGCGCGGCGATTAGCGGGAATGACCGATCCGTCATAGAGTCTCATCAGCAGGGTGGGATCGTCTTCGCCCCGGTTGGGGTCGATCACCAGGCGCGAGAAATCCGACGCGATCATCGGTGCGTCAAGGCCCATGGCCATGCTGCGCGCCACGCCAAGCGCGCCAACGTCATAGGCGATGTGGCGTGCCATATCGGCGGCAGGCAGGCCAAGATCACCGCCCGCCACG
>Ga0136559_1000622_pt1 | contig 12093 bp, 11 predicted proteins | sample AntRauMeHopE1496_FD_104633 | JGI IMG/M metagenome (GOLD analysis project Ga0136559, IMG submission 104633) | Saline lake microbial communities from Rauer Islands, Antarctica - Metagenome Hop E1 #496 | ecosystem: Environmental > Aquatic > Non-marine Saline and Alkaline > Saline | place... | reverse complement strand
TCGTGAGGTGTTCGGATGTCTCGCTCGCAATAGGGTGAGTGTTCCAATAATTGTCCCACCTCATTTCGATAGCGCTTGACCGTTTCGATTGGCCCTTTAGATTCGATCACCAAAAGTCGTAAGGGTCCTTCCTCCTGAAATTCAAATCGATAAATAGTGGTGCGTGGGATCACGATGTAATCGCCCTTTCGCACTTCCAAAACTCCAAATTGCGAATACATGACTCCCGTCCCATCGTGGACATAGATCAGCTCATCTCCATCCGCATTTTTGAAAAAATAATCCATCTTCCGCTGCTTAGGAGTACAGATGCCCATCATCACGTCGCTATTCATCATCAGGATTCGACGAGCGCTGAGGTAATCTTCTCCAGTGATTTCAACTCCTGAGGTTTTGAGGTGGGTTTGGTTCAAGCCATGCGCTTTTGCGATTTGCCAATTGAAAGGCTTTGGTTCGCCGATTGACTTTACTTCGTTTGGGTTGTAGATATGATACATGGTGGAGTAGATTCCCGAAAATCCTTTCGAACTCACCAGCTCTTCTTTGTACAAGCTTCCATCCTCCTGCCTGAATTGGGTATGTCTCTTGGGAGGAATAGAACCTAGTCTATGATAATATGCCATTTGAAATTGGGTTTATATGCTTGGCTAAATTACGAATAATGATTCAGCTCTGAAATCTCATTTTTTTCTTGCGACCGCAAATTCCTAACAGCTTGCTTCCCGTTAAGTTTTTATAAATTGGCTGCTATGAAGAATCCACTCCTTATTGTCTGCTTTTCTCTTTTCACCAGTCTTTTGTTCGCGCAGCAGAAAAATAGGCTAATACCGATTTGGGTGGATGAATTTGAGGCGAATGGCGCACCGGATTCCACGAAGTGGAGCTACGATCTAGGCGATCATGGCTGGGGAAATAATGAGCTTCAAGAGTACACCCATGAGTTGAAAAACGCCCGAGTGGAAAATGGAATACTTATTATCGAGGCACAATCTGATCCAGACAAACCGAAAGGCTATACCTCGGCGCGTCTGGTCACCAAAGGCAATGCAGCTTGGAAATATGGATACTTCGAGATCAAAGCCAAACTACCAACCGGAGTGGGGACTTGGCCTGCGATCTGGATGCTGCCGGAGCAAAACACCTATGGCGGCTGGCCCCGAAGCGGAGAGATAGACATCATGGAGCATGTAGGCTATGATCCTGGCAATGTCCATGGCACTGTCCACACGGAGGCGTTCAATCACTCGATTGGTACACAGGTGGGGGAAATCAAGTCCGTTCCGGATTTCAATACTGAATTTCATACTTATGCAATTGATTGGACAGCTGATAAAATTGACTTTTATATAGATGATGAAAAATACTTTACTTTCGAAAAGTCAGCAGGAGATTACAAGCAGTGGCCCTTTGACCAACCTTTTCACTTGATTTTGAATATTGCTGTAGGGGGCAACTGGGGCGGCCAGAAAGGTGTGGATCCTACGATATGGCCCCAACTTATGCAGGTAGATTACGTGAGGATTTATGAGAAAAAACCATTTTGATTTCTCGTTACTATTTCAAGAATACAATGAATAACTCAAAACGAATCAAAGATTAATTTGGGATTATCTTTTAAAGGTTATTTATTAGAAAACAAATTCAGTTAGCAAAACAAACAAGACATGCAGGATTCGATAAACAGGAGCAAAAAAGTCAAAGCTTTAATCATTATTAGCCTTTTACTTTTGCTGATTTATGCGAAGAACCTTGTCGAGCGATCTTCATTCAAAGAAATCAGCAGGTCTTTTTCGGAGGTCTATGACGACAGATTAGTGGTGAAAGGTTACATTTTTGATATTTCCGAAAAGCTCTTCCACATCCAGGAATTGATCGATCACTGTGATGTTGACTTTGACTACACTAATATCATTGAGGAGATTACCACCAGTGAAAATGAGATTATGGCAATTGTAGGAGAGTTTGAAAGCACAAAACTCACAGAAGATGAAGCTGTTTTCCTCAATGACTTCAAGACAATCATCGAAAATGATCTAAATATTAAAAGCTATGACTTATTGTATTCTGATTCTTCAGGAGTCAACCTACTACAAGTCAAAAAGTACGACGAGATGATCTCCAGAGCTCGAAAAGATTTAGAAGGACTATCAGATATACAGCTTTCCGAAGGAAAGAAATTATTGGGGAAAACAAAATCCTTGATCAACCGCTCCCAAATATGGGCACAGTTTGAAGTAGCACTTCTCCTGATAATTTTGGTTGTGCTTTACTTATTCCTATTCAGAAATTTCAGTTCCAAAGGACCAACTGAACAATAATCATTAGGGCTAAAAAAAACCTGCCATTTTCATTTCGGCAGGTTTTTTCATTTTTTCAATTAAATCGCGTAGGCTTTATCGCCTTTATTATAAGGGATACATGCATCATACTTGCCGGGTACCTCTATGTAACTGAGTGCTTGCGTAGCTCCAATCTCCGAGGAGAAGTAACCCAACACGGTCAAGTCCTTGATCATGTTGATCGCTTTAGCTTCTTCACCCTTGCTTGTCTTGAACTGATCGTACATCCCATTGAGATAAGTCAAACGGTCCTCAGAAGTAGCATCCATAAAATCAGATCCATTTGAAGACTTGAATTCCTTGCGAATGGCATTCAATCCATCAACAAAGGTCTTTTGCTGCTCCGCATCGTACGTATCTTTAACCATCATCACCATGAAGGCACCGATACCAGTTGCTTTTGCACCTGGCGTATCAGTCTCAGGAATGATTGTATCTCCTATTTCATCCAAAAAAGCAATGTCCTCTGGACTGAAATTGAGACCTTCGATTTGATGCTCGGGAGCGCAACCTGTCAAAATAGCCGTAGCCCCGACCATTGTACCTCCCATCATTACCATGACGCTCTTGAGGGCGTCTCTTCTATTCATAGCCATAGTCTTTTCTTTTTTGATTTAAAGGTTTTGCTTTTTCAATTCGTCCACTGCAAAAGCTGCTGCACGAGCCGTCAAAGCCATATAGGTAAGGGATGGATTTTGTGCAGCTCCGGAAGTCATACATGCACCATCGGTCACAAATACATTTTTAGCTTCCCAGACCTGATTGTTCCCATTCAGCACGGAAGTTTTCGGATCACGCCCCATTCTGGCAGTTCCCATCTCGTGGATTCCCTGACCAAATGTGTATCCGGCATCGTAAGTATTCACATTTTTGAAACCCGCCACTTCCAACATTTCAGCTGCATCAGCCATCATGTCTTTCCGCATGTTGATCTCATTTTCTTTGATTTCAGCATTCATGACTAGCGCCTCCATACCCCATTTATCTTTGACGGTATCGCTAAACTTGATGGTATTGTCATGATATGGGAGAATCTCACCGAATGCTGTAAAACCTGCACTCCATGGTCCTGGCTCAGTCAAAGCCTCCTTCATTGGAGCTCCAAAGTTCAATTCGGCCACATCTCTATTCCAGCCGCTTCTACTCGCCCCACCTTGATACCCAAAACCTCTGATGTAATCTCGCTTTTCGCCATTCAGATTTCGGAATCTTGGAATATAAAGTCCGGTTGGACGTCTACCGAAGTAATATTTGTCCTCGTAGCCATCCATCTGACCATTTGCTCCCAATCGGAAATGGTGATCCATCACGTTATGTCCCAGCTCTCCAGAGCTTGAACCCAATCCACCCGGCCAAATATCTGTAGCTGTTCGCATGAGGATGGCAGTGGAGTTGAATGTCGATGCGCAGAGGAAGATGATCTTTGCATCATACTCTACAGTCTGATTTGTTTCCGCATCAAGCACTTCTACCCCAGTGGCTTTCTGCGTGTCTTTGTCATAAATTAGCCTACGGACGATTGACCATGGTCTCAAGGTCAAATTACCAGTAGCTACTGCCGCTGGCAAAGTGGAAGCCTGAGTACTGAAGTAGCCCCCAAAAGGACAACCCAAGGAGCATTTATTTCTATACTGACAACCTACACGACCCGGTAGCGGTTGGGTAATATTCGCAGGGCGACCGATCGTCCAAGTACGAGCATCTTTGTAATGTTCTTTAATTCGAGCTGCCGCATCTTTCTCGACACAGTTCATCGGCATAGGTGGCTGAAACTCTCCATCCGGAAGGATCGCCAAGTTATCTTTAGAGCCAGAGATACCGGCAAATTTCTCCACATAACTGTACCATGGAGCGACATCATCATATCGAATAGGCCAGTCTACTGCAATACCTTCTTTGGCATTTGCTTCAAAATCCAAATTTGCCCAACGGTAAGACTGCCGACCCCAAAGCAGGGAACGGCCGCCCACTTGATAGCCTCTAAACCATGTGAAAGGTTTTTCCTCCACATAAGGAGAATCATCCTCATGAGCCCACCAGTCCAGATTCAATTCATTTAAAACGTAGTCTCTCCTTAGGTTCGGATGGTTCTCAAGTTGCTCTTGAGTTCTTCGACCCCTATGCGGCACTTCCCACGGCGGGGTAGTTGCAGTTTTATAATCTTTGATGTGTTCCACATTTGGACCACGCTCGAGAAGCAATACTTTCAGTCCCTTCTCCGTCAGCTCCTTAGCAGCCCATCCGCCACTAATTCCCGACCCTACCACAATTGCATCGTACGATTGATTTGCCATAAATTGGTTTTTTGATTTGTTTTTAAATTTATACATCACAGACCCCTACGGCCTGCGCTAATGATCCCATTTTATCTGCCGATTTTGGAATAAACTCATGTGACACGTAGCCCTTGAAGCCCGAATCAGCAATCGCTTTCATGATCGGCGTATAATTGATTTCCTGATTTACATCCAATTCGTTTCTGCCAGGATTACCGGCCGTATGGTAATGACCAAAATACTGATGATTAGTTTGTATGCTTCGAATTATATCTCCTTCATCGATCTGCATGTGGTAGATATCGTAGAGCAATTTGAAGTTATCACTTCCAATTCGCTTACAAAGCTCCACCCCCCAGGCAGATTTATCGCATAGATAATCTTTGTGATCCACACGACTGTTGAGCAATTCCATTTGAACGATCACACCATGTTTCTCCGCAATTGGGATGATCCTTTCCAGTCCTACTTGACAATTTTTCAAGCCAGTCTCATCGTCCATTCCTCTTCGATTGCCCGAAAAGCAAATCAGATTCTTATATCCTGCAGCGGCAACCATCGGAATCACTTCCGCATAGTTCTTCTCCAACTGATCGTGAAACTTGGTTTCTCCAAATCCGTCGGTCAAGCTAATCTCAGCACCGTTGCACATGGAAGAATAGATCCCGTGTTTTTTAAGGATTTCCCAATTTTTGGGCCCAATTAAATCAATTCCTTTGATTCCGATTTTTTTCGCTTCTACACAAAGTTCATCTAGCGTGTAATCACTAAAACACCAAGCACATACACCGTGATTGATATTTCCTTTTAAAGCGATTGGTTTTTCTAGGTTGACATCGAATGATGAGAGCGCGGTAAATGCAGCTCCACCGAGAAGCACTTTTTTGAAGGAATCTCTCCTTCCTGTATCAATAGGTTTGGTCATGAGGGGATTATTGAGATGTCGTTACTTTTTCTTTTTTGAAAAGAGAAATGAAAAATACTAAAACCATCACAGAAATACCAGAAGGAATTAACCAAATCGATTTCCAATCGTGATTACCGGCAATATCGAGGTAGTGATTGGAAATCAATCCCGCAGCCCAGAAGCCGATCAGCATCCCTATTCCGTAAGTTGCCAGCGTGATCAATCCTTGTGCTGAGGACTTAAATTTTGCGCCAGCATGAGAATCGGTATAAATCTGACCACTTACAAAGAAGAAATCATAACATATTCCATGCAGCAAAATCCCAACTAACAGCATCCAAGCACCCTCGTCAGCATCGCCGAAAGCAAAGAACAGATAGCGAACCGCCCAGGCCACCATTGCTGCAATTAACGTTTTCTTAATCCCAAAACGAGTAAAAAATAAGGGTAAAGCGAGCATAAAGAGTACTTCGGAGACTTGGCCTAAAGCAATTTTCCCGGTCGAGTTTTCCACACCTATTTCAGTCATGAACGGACTGACATTTTGATAATAAAATGCCAACGGAATGCATATCAAAATGGAGGAGATAAAGAAAATTGCAAAGTTTTTATTCTTTAGCAGCGAGAGCGCATCCAATCCAATAATCTCTGAAAATCTGATTTTATCTCCGTTATTTGCTTGTGGAGGAGTCTGAGGAAGTGAAAAGCTAAAAAATCCCAGCGCCAGGGATGCGATACCCGCCATCAGCCAAGTATTTCGAAGTAGACCCTCTTCCATGCCTTTCTGACTATCCCAGGCGAAGAAACTGATCAACAATCCAGCTGCGATCCAGCCAAGAGTACCCCACACTCGGATCACAGCGAATTCCCTTGCAGGATCTGTCATTTGATTGAAAGAAATTGAATTGACCAAGGCTAGAGTAGGCATGAATAAAATCATGTAGGCCAGCAATATGGGAAAGAACCCAGAGAAATCGGTCGAACTATACATCAAATACATCAGTCCTGCTCCGATCAAATGAATCACGCCCAGAATCCGCTGCGCGTGAAAATAACGGTCTGCGATCAAGCCTACAATAAACGGCGCGATGATCGCACCAAACGACTGGGTCGAAAATGCAAGTGAAATATCCTGGTCTTTGGCCATTAAGTTGGCACCCAGAAATGTCCCCATTGTGACGTACCAGGATCCCCAAGCGAAAAATTCGAGAAACATCATCAAGGAAAGACGGGACTTCGTAGCTAGATTCATAGGTTCGAAATAGGGGCGATAATTAGTTTTAAAGTGTTCAAAAGTTTAGAATTTGGGCTTTTTGCTGTATTTTAAGCAGTTCCTTTGGATTTGCGAAGAAAGCAGCTAATTTATTTTGAAAAAGCCATTCATAACCTGATGAAGCTACTAATCATCAATTGCTTTATTTGAGGAAAAATTGAAAGGAAATTCCCTTAAAAATCCATTATTTCAGGTTTCGAAATTCAATAAACCAGTCTTTTTATATGATCACAACACCCAAGAAGCTCAAAATAGGATTGATAGGTGGCGGCCCGGGGTCATTTATCGGAGCTATCCACCTCAATGGTGCCTTGATGGACGGCATGTTTGAATTAGTTGCCGGCGCATTCAGCTCCAATCCTGAAAAATCCAAACAACGCGGCGAGGAGTTGATGTTGAACCCAAATCGGGTCTATGGCTCCTACGATGAGATGTTTGCCAAAGAACTCGCACTCCCGGAGACAGACCGAATCGATGTCGTAGTGATCGTCACGCCCAACAATGTGCATTTTGACCCTACGGTAAAAGCCTTGAAAAATGGATTCCACGTCGTACTGGATAAGCCTTTAACACTAAACTATCAACAAGCACAAGAGCTTTATCCTATAGTGAAAGCCTCCAAGCAGCGATTTCTCCTGACACATACCTACTCTGGATATCCCATGATCAAGCAAGCCAAGCAAATGATCGCCAACGGTGAGATCGGGAAAGTGCGAAAAGTATATGTCGAGTATCCGCAGGGATGGCTTTACAAATTATTGGAATCCGAGGACAACAAACAAGCCCAATGGCGAACCGATCCTAAACGAAACGGACTTGCAGGCTGCATGGGTGACATTGGCACGCACGCATTCCACATGGCAGAGTATGTCACTGGGGAAAAAGTATCCAAGATCTGTGCAGACCTTTATATCAAAATCCCGGGAAGACCTATCGATGACGATGGTGTTGTATTGATGCGATTTGAAAATGGTGCCTCGGGCGTATTGATGGCCTCTCAGACCGATACCGGAGCTGAAAACAACCTGAGACTGCGTATTTACGGAGAAAAAGGCGGATTGGAATGGGAACAGGAACTCAACAATACGCTGCTGGTTCGCTGGCCTGAAGGTCCTGATCAAGTCTACAGAGCAGGAACCGGATATCTAGGGTCTTTGGCTCAAGAAAATACCAGAACTCCCGCGGGTCATCCTGAAGGATATATTGAAGCTTTCGCAAATCTTTATAGAAACTTTGCCCGATGTATCTATGCAGATCGTGCGGGCGAGAAGCCAAAACCAGAATGGGAAGATTATCCGGGTGTGGAAGATGGCATCCGAGGAATGGCTTTCATTGATCATGTATTAAAAAGTAATACTTCAGATCAAAAATGGACTCCATTTGTGGTCGAAAAATAAGATATCAAACCTAAAAACTTAAAATTTTATGAAAACAATCAAAGGACCTGCGATATTTTTGGCACAGTTTGCCGATGATTCAGCACCTTTCAACAGTCTGAAAAATATCTGCGGTTACATGTCAGATCTGGGCTACAAAGGAGTTCAGATTCCATCATGGGACGGACGGATGATCGATTTACAGAAAGCTGCCGAAAGCAAAACCTATGCAGATGAGATCGCCGGTATCGTGGCAGACTCTGGCATGGAAATCACCGAACTCTCCACACACCTCCAAGGGCAATTGGTTGCAGTACATCCGGCATATAACGAACTCTTCGACGGCTTTGCGCCAGCAAATCTAAAAGGAGATCTCAAAGGAAAAGCCGAATGGGCTACTCAGCAACTGATGTACGCTGCAAAGGCATCTCACAACCTAGGTTTGACTGCACATGCAACTTTCTCTGGGGCGCTAATGTGGCATACTGTGTATCCTTGGCCCCAGCGTCCGGCAGGATTGGTAGATACCGGATTCACGGAATTGGCAAAGCGTTGGCTTCCTATCCTGAATGAGTTTGATAATTACGGGGTAGACGTATGCTATGAGCTTCATCCCGGCGAAGATCTGCACGATGGAATAACATTTGAGATGTTTTTGGAGAAAGTGAATGGTCACAAGCGTGCCAATATCCTGTATGATCCGAGTCATTTCGTTTTGCAGTGTTTAGATTATTTGCAATTCATTGATTTCTATCACGATCGAATCAAAATGTTTCATGTGAAGGATGCCGAATTCAATCCAACAGGAAAACAGGGAGTTTATGGTGGTTATCAGGGTTGGGTCGAAAGAGCCGGAAGATTTAGATCATTAGGCGATGGCGAAGTTGATTTTGGCGGAATTTTTAGCAAACTTTCCCAACACAATTACGATGGCTGGGCAGTTCTGGAGTGGGAGTGCGCAATTAAGCACCCTGAACAAGGAGCCGCAGAAGGCGCTCCTTTTATCGATGCTCATATTATTCGGGTAACTGAGAAGGCATTCGACGATTTTGCAGGAACGGGTGCAGATGAAGCATTTAATAAAAAAATATTAGGCATATAAAACTCAATAAATACAAAACAAATGAAAACGAACAAACTATTAAACCTGGGAATGATCGCATTAGTCGGGATGACTTTTGCATGTGGAGGAGGAGAAAAAACAGCTGAGACAACTGCTGAAGCAACACCGGCTGCACCGGTAAAAGAGATGAGTCTTGAGGAAAAGTACCAAGATGATCCAATCTATATTAAGGGAATCGCAAAAATCAAAGAATCTGATTGTTTGTCTTGCCACATGGTAGAGCGCAAGATCGTAGGACCTTCTTATGCAGAAGTAGCTGCTAAGTATGATAATACGGAAGAGAATGTAGCAATGCTAGCCAATAGGGTAATTGCAGGTGCTGTAGGCGTATGGGGAGAAGTGCCTATGCCAGCTCATCCTCAATTAAATGAGGAAGATGCAAAAGACATGATTCGATACGTACTGCTTCTTAAAAAATAAGCTGTGAAGAGAAATTATCTTACGGTAGTAACACTAGCATCCATGATGATGGCTTGCGACGGTGAGAAAACCACGGAAGTGACAGAAGTAGCAATGGAAGAAAGTACAGCAGAAGAATGGATAAGTCTATTTGACGGTCAGACCTTCGGTGGCTGGCATAAATACGGCGGAGGAGCTGTAGGCAACGCTTGGAAAATCGAAGATGGTGCAATCTACTTGGATGCCGTCAACAAAGATGGATGGCAAGCAGGTGATGGTGGAGACATTGTCACAGATGAGGAATTTGAGAATTTTCACTTGAAATACGAGTGGAAAATTGCGCAAAACGGAAATAGCGGTGTCATCTTCTTTATCAACGAGTCACCTGAATACGAATATCCTTGGCAAACTGGTCCTGAAATGCAGGTCCTCGACAACGAAGGCCATCCCGATGCAAAGATTGTCAGCCATAGAGCAGGCGACTTATATGATTTGATCGTAAGTAGCGAAGAGACCGTAAAGCCGTACGGAGAATGGAATCAAGCTGAGATCATTGCTGATACTGGCAAACTTGAATTTGTATTGAATGGCACCACTATCGTGAGCACTACAATGTGGACTCCGGAGTGGGAAGCTTTAATTGCCGGTAGTAAGTTTAAGGACATGCCTGGTTTTGGTAAGTACAAAAAAGGTAAAATAGCGCTCCAAGATCACGGAGATCTGGTTTATTATCGGAACATCGAACTGAAAAAGCTGTAAGATGACCAAACAAAAAGCCTCGAAAAAATTCGAGGCTTTTTTTATGTTCTTTTCCGAGTCAACAAAAGCTTTGTGATTTGACTCCCTTCCGATAGATTCTAATTTGGCTTTCAATATCAAGGTTTTTTGGTGAGAATAGCATTGATATAATTGAAACTAAATGGTGGAGTGGGCAACTCATTCATGTAGAAAGGTCTACTTACCTGCCTTCCTTACAATCTTGTTACATTCTCTTTTTTAATGAAAGCGGATTTCTCTTTCCACTCTATCTCAAACCAATTGTCTTTGCTGGATTTGATCCTCACTCGATGACCTGGCTCAACCCGATCAACTAATTCACCGCCAGCAGTAGGTTTTGACACGATAACTGTCGGGCTGGAAGTAATCAATCCTGTTTTTGGACTTTCTAAGAAATTGTTGGTGACGAAAATTGTCAGGATCAGAATCACTGTAGGCCAATACGCTTCTTTCCGTTCTACCTTTCTACCTGTCCACCAGTTGGAGAACAACGAAATAAAAAGAAATAAAGTAAGTAAACCAACGATGTACTCTTTATACTCTGTCAAGAAGATCAAGAATCGCTGCGCATCACTGACCTCGTATCCGACTAAAGTGCCTTGCCCAGTCAGGCTTTTTATTTTCGTTATGACTTGAGGATTGGGAGAAATATCATAGAATTTGCTGAGATAAAAAGTAGCCTGCTCGTTGTCACCAATACCCTCTTCTATAAAGGCCATTTTGAGCAACATGGCAGAGGAATATAAGCCCTCTTGGTAGTTTATTCTGTAGATTTCCATCGCTTCCTTGTAACTCCTTTGATTAAACAAAGAATCTGCTGTTTTGAGGTCATTTACATCTGCTTGACAATTAATACTTTGAAGAATCAAAGCAAAAAATATCAAAAGTTTTGTGAGAAAGATTGAATTCAGGTTTGGCATTTAAATTTCAGTCGCTTATTTTTGCAGTCCAATAACGGCAATGATCTGGCAAAAAGCAAGTCTAGGGAGCCAATTTGAAAGGTTTTAGCCATTGTGAGATGGTTAATTTTCTGTAAAGAAATATAGACACGATTCCTTAGCTCAGCTGGTAGAGCAATACACTTTTAATGTATGGGTCCTGGGTTCGAGCCCCAGAGGGATCACAATTATTGAATTCAAAATGGCAAAGGCGAGAAGCCTGTACCGATGAGACGAAGCGAAGCAAGTCGATATCGGTAAGCCCCAGAGGGATCACCAAAAAATATCAATTCGCAAGGAGTTGAAAAAAAAGTTTCGGGGTGTAGCGTAGCCCGGTATCGCGCCTCGTTTGGGACGAGGAGGCCGTAGGTTCGAATCCTGCCACCCCGACTTTATTATGATTGATGATCGAAGTACTTTACACTTCGATTTTCTTTTATTCAGGTCCTGTAGCTCAACCGGATAGAGCAACTGCCTTCTAAGCAGTAGGTTTCAGGTTCGAGTCCTGACAGGATCACTAGATATAAGATCTATCCTATTCAGTAGGTTTCAGTCCACGATAGCTATCGGGACGAGTCCTGACAGGATCACTAGATATAAGATCTATCCTATTCAGTAGGTTTCAGTCCACGATAGCTATCGGGACGAGTCCTGACAGGATCACTAGATATAAGATCTTTCCTAT
>Ga0136559_1000621_pt1 | contig 12093 bp, 9 predicted proteins | sample AntRauMeHopE1496_FD_104633 | JGI IMG/M metagenome (GOLD analysis project Ga0136559, IMG submission 104633) | Saline lake microbial communities from Rauer Islands, Antarctica - Metagenome Hop E1 #496 | ecosystem: Environmental > Aquatic > Non-marine Saline and Alkaline > Saline | place... | reverse complement strand
GCGCCAAATAGGCCGCCAGTCTGGCAACGTGAGACCCTGTGCCGGTTCTGGCGGAGCGTGGCCGCAGGTCATTCCAGTGAGGTCTCTGCCATTAAAGCGGGCGTTTCTGGTCCTGTCGGTCTCCGGTGGTTCAGGAGTTCTGGCGGAATGCCTCCCGCACATCTTTCACCTTCGGCAACTCCGCCGGCGCGCCGGAACCCGACGTTCTCTGGGCGTGAAGAAATTGCGTCAGAATGCGCACAAGGGACAGGGATCCGCACGATTGCGCGTAACCTGTCGCGGTCACCCGGCACAATCGCCCGGGAGATCAGGCGCAACCCTGCAACGCGCGGTGGTGATTTTGACGATCGTGCTCTCACAGCCCAATGGTATGCAGATCGCGCAGCAAGGCGCCCCAAGCCCAGTAAGTTGGCATGTAATTCCGCCCTTCATGACGATGTACAGGATCGGAGACCTGAGCGGCAAACAGGCTGCGGCGTTGGCGGGTCTTGCCCCCATATCGAGGCAATCGGGAAAGTGGCAAGGCAAGGAACGCATCCAGGGCGGGCGCGCCAGTGTCAGGCACGCGGTCTATTTGCCAGCAATTGTTGCACCGCGCTTCAATCCAGACATGAAGGCAAAATACGAGCAGCTGATCTCGACCGGGAAATGCACAAAGCTGGCCATCACAGCCGTCATGCGAAAACTGATTGTCATGGCCAACGCACTGCTTCGGGACCAGAGAAAATGGACGCAAAATCCAGCTTGACCAATACGGATACTCGGTGATGCCAGACATCGCCTGCCGGGCAATGGTTAACCATCTTGAGTGCCCAGAGTGCCAGATCACGATTCATCCGGTTACCCGCTGCCCAACCAATGACGCGCCGAAAATATAAATCCGAGAGCGCAGCCAGATAAAGCCGACCCTCACGCGTCCAGATATACGTGATGTCACCAGCCCACGTCTGGTTGGGGGCATCGGCTGTAAAGTGACGATGCAGCACATCGGGCGCGATGTCGAATTTATGAGTGCTGTCCCCCTCTCGTCAAAACTACGTTTCGACTGCCGGTCGGTGGTGTCTCGCGCCGAAGCCGGTCAGTCTCCTCGGTAAGGTCTAAATCCTCTTTTGACACCACATCAGTATCTCTGTGCGCCGGGATCCACTTGTTCGGCGTCGACATGCCTACGCCAGGATCATCAGCGACCTGCTTGCGCCCCACTCCTGAGCTTTAAACACTCGACAACGACGACCGGCATGCCAACAGCAATTGAATCTCCGCCGAAGTTTTGACCGGGTGCCATATCACTTTGGACATCACCGCCCATCATGCAGCACCCGCAGGTTTTGAACTTCCTTCGTCCATTACAAATTCCAAACGCTTTAACGCCGTTTCGACGTCACGCGCGTTTACTGCAACAATATGCTGGGTCCGGGGGTCTTGCTGTGCAGCATCGCCCAGCAAACCAAGCCGCTTGAGGACATAGAACAGCATGGCGTAGCGCACGTGCAAAACGCCCCGCCCGTCAACCATGCCATAATCCTTGGCGACAACCGCCTGCTGAGATGCCGCAAGGTCGGGGTGCGGCGCGATTTGAAGCTCAAAAAATTCTTGCCAAAGCGCATCTCGATCACCGGCGCTTTCGGGCAAACCCATTTCGCGCACGCCAAGAATCCGAGGTAGCAGAAAATCCTTGAAGCGTTCATTCAGGTGACAAAAAGCCCGAACATGCCAACGAAAGCCATCAAAACCAAACGCATGCGGTGTTATTCGACGCCAGATCGGATCGGGACGGGCTTTGCTCATTGACTGATAATGAACCTCAAGCGACTTGCCCTCGCGCACGGCGTCCAGCACGGCCCGCAGCACGCCGAGATCAACCTCACGCCGCGGTGTCAGCGCGATATCTGCCGTTGGCGGCTTTGCAATCCAGGAATCCACAGGATCAGCCATCTCTTCCGCCAGAGACTTCAACCGAGAAAGGTAGCTAACAGGATCGGGCTTCAGGAACTTGGGCGAAAACTTCGGACCGGCGACATAGCGTTTCGCACTCTTGTCATAGATCGCGTTCTTGGGTGCCCGCTCCTGATACAACGTGAGGTCCTTGGACGCTTGCGGGACGGAAACACCAAACATATCAATGATGTCAGCGCGATTTACGCCACCTTCCCAGAACAATCTGAACTCGATGAACTCAAGCCTCTGCTCAACACCCCACTTCAATGTTGTAGTGCGATCCGCGCTCATCCTTGCCTCGCCTGAAATAGGTATATAAACTATATGGACATTTTTTTGCAATCCGTATATTAAGTATACCATTATGTAGTCTAGGTCAATCATACCCTAAAAATGAATATCATCTAGAAAGACACCGATGCGCATCTTGCACACCGCCGACTGGCACCTTGGACAAGCACTGAACGGCTGGTCGCGCGAGCATGAGCATCGCACCTTCTTTGACGCCCTGCAGGGTGTGATCCAGAGTGAGGCGGTAGATGTTTTGCTGGTTGCGGGGGACGTATTTGACGGCATCAACCCCTCTGGTGACACGCAGCACTTGCTCTATTCCACACTCGCTCGTCTTCTTAAGGCGCGCCTCGGGCTGCAAATCATTTTGATCGCCGGAAATCATGATCCAGCGCAGCGTTTGGAAGCGCCCGAGGCCGTGCTGCGCGAACTCGGCGTTCATGTCGTGGGCACGCTGCACCGCGATGCAAACGGCGTAGATATGGACCGTCACCTGATACCCATGCGTGATGCCCAAGGTCTGGTAAAGGCCCATCTGTTGGCTGTGCCGTTCCTTAGGCAGGCAGATTTGCCAGGACTGACGCTGAGCGCAGAAGATGGGCCGGAACCTGCGATTGTCGCAGCCGCGCGTCGATTGCATGCTGATATGACAGACGCAGCTATTGCGCGTTCCGCTGGCCTGCCGATCGTGGCAATGGGGCATCTGACCTGCAACGGGGCGTTGGAAAGTGAAGGGGCCGAGCGGCGTATCATGATCGGTGGCGAACATGCGGTGCCGCCTGACATCTTTCCGCCTGCACTGTCTTACGTGGCACTTGGCCACCTGCATCGTCCGCAATCACTGGACGGCGGGCGGGTGCGCTATTGTGGCACGCCCTTCCCGCTGTCGGCGACCGAGATCCCTTACGATCATGGCGTCACGCTGCTGGACCTGAACGAAGGGCTGGTTCCGCGTCATATCCCCCTGCCCCGCCCGGTGCCGATGTATCGTTTTCCAACGCAGGGCGTGGCATCCATCGCCGAAGTCGCGGCAAGCCTAACCGCGCTGGACCTTTCGCCCGGCACGCCCAAGTTCGCCCAGCCCTTCGTCTATCTGTCGGTGCTGGCAGATCGCCCCGCCCCGCAACTTGCCGCCGAGGTCGAAACGCTCATCGAAGCACTGCCTGTCCGCCTTGCAGGCCTGTCGATCACCCGGCCCGATGCGGTCGGTGTCACTGCGCCGCCGCCCCCCAGCCTGGCCGACACCGTGCCCGAGGATCTGTTCCGCACGGCCTATATGCAAGCCCACGGGATTGAGCCTGCTTCCGCCCATCTTGCCGCGTTTCGCGACGCCCTGTCGGAGGTCTGATTCATGCGTATCCTCACCATTTCGGGCCAGAACATCGCCAGCCTCGGCCAACCCTTTAGCATCGACTTCACAGCAGCGCCCCTTGCGGGGGCGGGTCTGTTCGCGATCACCGGTGAGACGGGGGCGGGCAAATCGTCTATCCTCGACGCCATGTGCCTCGCACTTTATGGCGACGCACCGCGTCTCGCCGGGGGTGCTGCGTCCGACGAGGTGCCCGACCCGTCTGGAGAGTCTATCAAAGCCAAGGATTCCCGTGCGATCCTTCGGCGCGGGGCGATACAGGGCTGGGCCGAAGTCCGCTTCACTGCGCGGGACGGGCAGGACTATATCGCGCGCTGGCAGGCGCGACGGGCCCGGGACAAGGCCGACGGGAAATTGCAGTCCGTGGCACGCTCGCTTGCGCGGGCATCGGATGGGCAGGTGCTGGAAAGCCAGACCAAGGCAGTTTCGGCCCGGATCGAAGCTTTGAGCGGATTTTCCTATGAAGAGTTCCGCCGCACAGTGCTATTGGCCCAAGGCGACTTCGACGCTTTTCTGCGCGCGGACACCAATGATCGCGCAGGTCTGCTTGAAAAAGTTACCGGCACCGGGCTCTACCGTGCCGTGTCTTCCCGGATTTATGAGCGGACCGAAAAGGCGCGGCAGGCCCATGCCGCACTTACACAGCGCCGTGAGGGCCACCAGCTGCTGTCGGACGCGGATCGCGCGCTTTTGAACGAAGAACGGTTGAACCTTAGCGTTACCAATCAAGAGGCCGCCGTCCAAGCCAAGTCTGCAAAGGCAGAACGAGACCGGCACACCCGGTATTCCGAAGCGGCGCGCCAATTGGAACAGGCCCAGACGGCCTTGGATACAGCATTGGTAACGCGCGACGACGCCGGCGATGACCGCAAGCAACTGGCGCGCATTGATCGCGCGGCCCCGCTGCGAGGTCCGTGGCAAGCGTCGCAGTCCGCTAAAAAGCGACAGGACGCTGCGGCCGTGGCCGTGGACACGAGCAAAGCGCGCGCGACACAAAAAACAGCTGAAGCAGCCGCGCTGGCCGACCTTGCAACGCAAGCTGAAATTGCCCTTGCCCTGAAAGAGACCGAGTTCAAGGCATTCGCCCCGATCTGGGATCAGGCTGCCGACCTTGATGCGCGCATCACATCAGCGACGGTCGAGCTTGCCGCAGCACAGGAAAACTCGCGCACTATCAAAGAAGACGCGACAACCGCACGCGGCGCCCTGTCCAGCCTGCGCGCAGAGGAGAAAGGCCACCGCGACACGGGTGATGAAGCCGAGACCGCCCTCGCCAGATTGGTCGCCGACAGCGCGCTGGCCGATGACTGGCCCCAGATCGCCCCACGCATTGCGGAACATGCCGAAGCAAGACAAGCCCAGTATAAAGCCGAAGCCGAGGCCACGGAGCATGGCGAAACCCTTATCCGGCTGGACGAAGACCTGGCGGAGTTGGTGAACCAAAACAACGCTGACCACCAAGCGGAGGCTGCACTGGCCAAAAAGATCGCCACGCTGAGCGCAGACGTTGCACAAATCGAAGCAGACCATCCCCCGACACGTAACAGCGAGCTTTCATCGCTTTCCGCCTCACTGTTGGGCATGGCGCAGAGTGCCGTCGATCACGCCGCCGCTTTGTCTGAATATGCGGATGGGCGAGCCAGCGGCGAAGCCGCCACGAAAAGCGCGCTTGCTGCGCAAGCCGAAATCGCTGCCGCCGGGGTTGAACAGGGTCTGGCTGACGCGCAAGTCATCGCTTTAACCGCCCCGACCGAGCGCGCCGGTCTGGCGGCCTCAGACTCAGCGCGCGAGCTGCGGTTGCGGCTTGAACCGGGGGCCGCCTGCCCGGTTTGCGGATCACTCGATCATCCTGCTCATGCAGATGCCGTCCTCGCGGATCTGGCGGCGCAATTGCGCGGCGATCTGGCTGGGGCGCGCAGCCTGGCAGAAGCTGCGCGGAGCAGACAGGCCGACGCGATGCGTGCCAAGGACCGTGCGCAGGGGCAAACCGAACAGGCACGGGTGACTGTGACAAAAGCCGAGGACCGGATTGCAAAAGCGTTGGCGCTGTGGAATTCCGCGCGCAATGAGGCACAGTCCAGTCCACATTGCCCGAAATTGCCTGCGGCGCCCGGCGACGCGCCTGACCGCCTGACCGCAATCGCGGCAGATATCACCGAGGCGCAGAAGTCCGACATCACAGTGCAGGCGAAGGTGTCTCACCTGCGTCGCGAGCTGACAGAGACCGGGGTCCGTCGCGAAGCTTTGCGCGACGCACTCTCTCGGCGTGCTGAAACGCGTGACACCCTATCCACCTTGCGCGCCAAGACCGGCAACCTGTCTGCGCTGGCTCTGCGCGATGCGGCAACCAAGCAAGAGCTGGCCGTGCGCCACGCAGGCGTGCTGACCCCGATCCTTGAGCGACTGCAAGAAGGCGTCAATGCCCTCGACGATCCGCATCTGACACAGCGGCTTGAAGCCCGTGTGGCCGCTGTGGCCCGGCATCGCGCGGCGCGCGACAAGGCAGCAGCCGCACTGGCCGCACTGGCCCCGCGTATCGCGAGCGCGTCCAGCCGGGTCGAGAGTGCAGACGCGCAGGTGCGGCAGGCGAACCAAATTTGTGAGGCGCGGGCAACGGCGCTGGATGGCCTGCGCCACGAACGCGCGCCCCTTCTTGATGGCGAAGCGACAGCGGCGCATCGAACCCGCCACAACGATCAACGCAAAGCCGCCGCCGCCCGGCAGGATGCGGCGCGCAAGGCGCTTGGCGAAGCGGCCAGTGCAGCTGCCGCGGCCAATGCCCATGCCGACGCGGCTTTGGCAGAGCAGGTCATGGCCGAACAAGCGGCAGCCGACGCAACCGATGCTCTGGACGCAGCCCTCATGATCTCCGATCTGGAGCGTGCCGATCTCGACGATCTGTTCGCGCATCCGTCAGGGCAAATCGTTGCTCTGCGACAAAAACTGCGCGCGCTCGATGATGCCGTTACCGCGGCACGCGCCACCCTCACCTCCCGCGACCAGGACAAGGCGGACGCCCTTGCTGCAGGTCTGCCAATGGAAACTGCCGAGGCGCTGACAGAACTCCTGAATGCTCTGGAAACCACCTCAGCAGCCCGCGATCAGCGCATCGGCGCCATAGATGCCGACATCCGACGCGACACGACGATCCGAGCGAGCCTTGCCGGGCTGGAGGCGGAAATCATGACAGCCAGCACAGAACTGGATGTCTGGCAGGCCGTGAACCATGCAATCGGTTCGCGCAATGGCGACAGGTTTGCACGTGTGGCGCAATCCATCACCTTGGATGTTCTCGTGGACCATGCGAACGGACATCTGGCCGATCTGAACCCGCGGTATTGCCTGCAACGTGCTGCTGATCTCGCCTTGCAAGTCGAGGACCGCGACATGGGTAATGAACCCCGCGCGACGCGCAGCCTGTCGGGCGGCGAGCGGTTTCTCGTCTCGCTGGCCCTCGCCCTCGCCTTGTCGCGAATGGGCGGCAAAGGTGGGTTGGTTTCCACGCTGTTCATCGATGAAGGCTTCGGGTCATTGGATGCAGCCAGCCTTGATCTGGCAATCGACGCGCTTGAAGGGTTGCAGTCGCAAGGGCGACAGGTGGGTGTCATCAGCCATGTCGAAGCCATGAAAGACCGCATTCCCACGCGGATCGCCGTGCGCAAACAGGGTGGCGGCAAAAGTGTGGTCGAGGTCGAAGGCCTGGCTGCGCAGGTGGTCGCCGCGACAGATGTCTAGTCCGACGGATCGCGAGGTGTCTGCATGATGCCGGATAACCTGTGTCGCGCCTGCATCTGTCTGCGGTTTCAATGGATTATCGTTGGTGATGAGGTTCGTTTATAGTCATTCTGCGACCACCCCAAAGCGAGACCGGTCTTGAGGACCTGATGCGCCTTGAAGCCCCCCCGTGCGGTGGCCCTGCGCACGACGCCGCCCGACGACCCCGCACCGATGGACAAAATGGCAGCCCAAAGCCAAAGGTTTCACCCGACAGCCTACGGGCTTGACCGGCGCAGATTGTGGGGTCAGGTCAGTGCTTTGTCATCTCACAAAAAGATCGTCCAATTCTGCGCAGGTTGGAAAAGCGGCAGACGTGCCAAAACGCGATACGGTGATGGCCGCTGCCATTGCCGCGATCGAAAGAGCAGGGCTGTCAATCCACCCGCCTCGTCGTAAGGCAGATCCAATGGCAACGCTTTGAAATGTATCGCCAGCACCTGTGCTGTCTGCAACTTCAGCCGCCCGAGCCGGGACTTCGACGATGCCAGTCTTGCTCCCCAGAAGCGAACCAGAGGCACCCAATGTCAAAACAACGACATCGACATCAAGATCTAGCAGGTATTGAACCGCAGCTGTCTTACGCAAGCCGGTGATCTCCTCTGCCTCATGCTCGTTCAAAAACAAGACATCCAATCCTGCAAGAAGAGGGGATAATTCGGGCACAAGTGGCGACGGATTCAGGACAATACGCATCTGTTTTTTGCGCGCCTCCTGAATGATATCGGATGTCACCGCGACAGACAGGTTTCCTTGAAGAACAAGCAGATCGCCCGCTTTAGCATCCAACATCAACGGTCTGACATCCGAAATCTGAAGACTGCGCGCGCAATCGACTGTCGTGATGTTAACGTTGCCACCATATGCATCCTTCAGAACGATAGTGGCATCCCCCGAAAAGTCCCGGCGCTCGACCAGTCTATCAATCACCGGCTCGCGCGACAGTTTTTCCCGCATTTGCCGGCTTTGCGCATCGGTTCCTATCGCTGCAATCAGGATCGTCGGGACCCCGCAACGCGCCAAGACGATCGCCTGGTTTGTGCCCTTTCCGCCAAGATCACTCGAAATTTTGCTGCCAAAAATCGACTCACCTTCAAGTGGCATCCGATCGACAGCCAGCGTTTGATCCATCGCTATATTTCCAACAACAAAAACCTTCATCTCGCTCCGCTTTCGCTGCGACCAATGCAGCTTAAATTTCAGGCACCACCGGCCCGTGTTTCATTTCTTTGTACCGAGACTGCTTGACAGACTCAAAAAAAGCAATTGTAAGTGCGTTTACTAAACCGATTAACTAAACTGTATATGACAGCGATCACGAGAGAGAGCAAAGCATGAAGTCGCGGACCAGCCTCAAGGATGTTGCCAAAGAGGCCGGTGTTTCCACTGCGACGATCTCGCGGCATCTTAACGGGTCTTTGGACCTGCCAGAGCCAACCCGAGCACGGATCGAAGCAGCGGTCAGCAAGCTGCGCTATCACCCCAACCCGCATGCGCGACGTCTCAGCCTTGGTCGCTCGGATACGATTGCCCTGATCCTGCCCGACATCGCAAACCCGTTCTTTGCAAAACTGGCCGCAGCCATCGAAATGGCCGCAGAGAAACAAAGCTTAATGGTGCTGCTTCATGCCACGTTCAACAAAAGCGACCGTGAAATGGCCGCCCTGCAACGTGCTGCGCAAAATCAGGTTGACGGTGTGATTTTCATCACCAACCGCGCCCCCGAGGCACAGGTCGCGCAAGCCCTGAACGATTTTGGCAGAGCCGTCATCCTTGATGAAGATGTGCCCGGCGGAAAGGTGCCCCGCGTTTTGTGCGACAACGGCTTGGGTGGTGTGTTGGCCGGACAGCATTTGCGGTCTGCGGGCCATCGCCACGTTGCGTATTTTGGTGGTGGCGCAGATTTGCAAAGCACACGGACCCGTCTGGCCGGGCTGCGCAGCGGTTTGGCCCAAGAGGGCGAAATTGCCCATGAACCTACACTTTTTGTTGGCGATCATTCTCCCACATCAGGCCGTATGCTGGCCGAAAAGTTTTTAAGAAATGTCAACGGGGAGACGGCCATTTTTTCAGGTTCCGACGAACTGACAGTCGGTATCCTCGAAGTCTTTCACGAGCGTAAAATTAAAATACCAGATGATTTTTCGCTCATCAGTTTCGACGACGCACGATCACTGCATCTGTTTGCACCTGCAATCACATCCGTGCGTCAACCCGTGGACCAGCTTGGCGAACGGGCTGTCGAACTGCTGTTCAGTGACGCATGGGATCAACCGGATTTCAAGGCGCTCACAGAACTTATGCCGGTAGAACTGATCGAACGCAGTTCGGTCACAAAGCCCGCCAAGAAAAAGAAACGACCCGAAGCGTGACTATGAAAAATAATTTCAACCCAACGGAGATGACAATGAAGCGACTTATCAAAACGGCCTTACTTTCGGCAACCGCCAGCACCTGCCTGATGGCATCGGCTGTGACTGCCGACACGTTTGCTTTGGTGCAAATCAACCAGCAGGCGCTGTTCTTCAACCAAATGAACGCGGGTGCGCAAGCTGCCGCCGAAGCGGGCGGAGACACGTTGGTCGTATTCAACGCAAATAACGATCCCGCAGCCCAGAACAGCGCAATCGAAACCTATATTCAACAAGGTGTTGCCGGGATTATTGTTGTTGCGATTGATACGAACGGTATCATGCCGGCCGTCCAGCAGGCTGTGGATGCCGGCATTCCCGTCGTGGCTGTCGATGCGGTTCTTCCCGAAGGTCCGCATGCTGCACAGGTTGGCGTAAACAATATCAGCGCTGGCGCAGATATGGGCACATTCTTTTTGGACTATATGGCCAGCGAAATGGGGGGCACAGCCAAAATCGGTGTTGTCGGGGCGTTGAATTCATCCATCCAGAACATTCGTCAGGACGGTTTTATTGACGTTATTTCGGGGGCCGACGGTGTCACCGAAGCTGGCGTTGTGGACGGGCAGAACGTGCAGGATCTGGCGTTGGCCGCCGCCGAAAACATGATCACCGCGAACCCGGATCTGACTGCCATTTATGCGACGGGCGAACCCGCACTTGTCGGTGCCATCGCCGCCGTTGAAAGCCAGGGCAAGCAGGACAGCATTGATATCTTTGGCTGGGATCTTACGGCGCAAGCTATTCGTGGCATCGACAACGGCTATGTTGCCGCGGTGATCCAGCAAGACCCCGCAGGCATGGGTGCGGCCGCAGTCGAGGCGCTGAGAACCCTCGGCGATGGTGGCAGCGTGGACGCCACGATTGCGGTTCCGATCACAATCGTCACAGGCGAAAACGTCGACACATTCCGGAGCATGTTCGAGTGACGACAAGGCCAGCACAACAAATGGTCAACACGTCAGAGGGCCAAAAGCCCTCTGACACGGCCCTTGTGCCTCGCATTTCCTTGCGGGGCATCAAAAAGAATTTCGGTTCGATCGAAGCCCTGCGCGGTGTCGATCTGGATGTTGCCCCCGGTGAATGCCTTGGGTTGATCGGTGACAATGCGGCGGGAAAATCAACGCTGACAAAAGTCATTTCCGGCACGTACGTACCAGACGGGGGCACGATCAGCATTGATGGCGAGGTGGTCCGGTTTGCCAACCCTTCGGATGCGCGTGCGCGCTCTATTGAAATGGTCTTTCAGGACCTGAGCCTGTGTGACCACATCGACGTCATGGGAAATCTGTTTCTCGGGCGTGAAATGACGAAAATGTCCTTTTTGGACAACGCCAGCATGCGTGAAAAAGCGCGCGAAATGCTCGATGACCTCGACATTCGCATTCCAAAGCTGACGGCCAAGGTTGCCCAGCTTTCGGGTGGTCAGCGGCAGGCGATCGCGATCGCGCGCGCTGCATCGTTCAATCCACGTGTGCTGATCATGGATGAGCCGACATCGGCATTGGCGGTCGCTGAGGTCGAGGCTGTGCTGCGTCTGATCAACAGGGTCAAGGCGCGCGGTGTTTCGGTTATTCTGATCACGCACCGCTTGCAGGATCTGTTCCGCGTCTGCGACAAGATTGCCGTGATGTATGAGGGCACCAAAGTTGCCGAACGCGACATCAGCAATACCAGCCTCGAAGATCTGGTAAAGTTGATCGTCGGCAAGGGAGAAGAGATATGAATAACGCCTATACAGAGCGCGGCCAGGGATCAGCCCTTGCCGATTTCCTGACCGCAAATGCGCAGGTGCTCTCCATCGCATTCTTTTTCGCGGTTTGCGTGATTTTTTTCTCGGTCGCGACAGATGTTTTTCTGTCCGTCGGGAATATTCTGAACATCCTCAGACAAGCCGCCCCAATCCTGATTGTCGCTGTGGCGATGACATTCGTCATTATCACGGCAGGAATTGACCTATCGGTCGGGTCGCAGGTGGCGCTGATCAGTGCATCAGCTGCAATGGTATTGTCACTGGGCCTGCCTTGGCCGCTTGCCGTGGTTGCAATGCTGGTTTTTGGTGCGTTTATCGGTTTGGTTCAGGGCTGGTTTATTGCCTATCAGGGCATTCCGGCGTTTATCGTGACCTTGGCGGGTCTGTCGATCTTGCGCGGATTTGCGCTCTATATGACCCAAGGGTACTCAATTCCAATTGATAATGTGCCTGGCTTCTTTGCGTTGGGCCGAGGCACGATTTTGGGGATGCCGGTACCGGCTGTCATCGCATTGGTGATCGCCGCGATCGCTGTGGTCGTGATCCAGCGCCAGATG
>Ga0136559_1000620_pt1 | contig 12093 bp, 9 predicted proteins | sample AntRauMeHopE1496_FD_104633 | JGI IMG/M metagenome (GOLD analysis project Ga0136559, IMG submission 104633) | Saline lake microbial communities from Rauer Islands, Antarctica - Metagenome Hop E1 #496 | ecosystem: Environmental > Aquatic > Non-marine Saline and Alkaline > Saline | place... | reverse complement strand
TTCGCGGATACAAACCGGGTCGTTTTTCGTTTAACGTGAAAGGTGGGCGTTGTGAAACATGCGGAGGGGCTGGACTTAAAATTATTGAAATGAATTTCCTGCCTGATGTTCATGTCAATTGTGAAACCTGCAATGGTAAAAGATATAATCGAGAAACACTAGAGATTAGATATAAAGGAAAGTCGATTGCGGATGTACTCAATATGACCATTGAAACAGCAACTGTTTTTTTTGAGCCTATTCCAAAAATTCATCGGGTGCTAGACACGCTAATTTCTGTTGGGTTGGGATATATAAAGCTAGGGCAGGCTTCCACAACAGTTTCGGGTGGTGAAGCCCAACGTATAAAATTAGCTACGGAGCTTTCTAAGCGCAGCACAGGGAAAACGATTTATATCTTAGATGAACCATCAACAGGTTTGCATTTTGAAGATATTCGGTTACTTTTGGAGGTATTAAATCGATTGGTGGACGAAGGAAATACAGTAGTAGTTATTGAACATAACTTAGATATCGTAAAAGTGGCAGATTATATTATTGATATTGGGCCAGAAGGAGGGAAAGGTGGTGGAAAGTTGTTAGCCCAAGGAACACCTGAACAACTAATTAAAAAAGTAAAAGAGTCGTATACAGCAAAATATTTGGCTGAAGAACTAAAAGTGTAAAACTATGATTATCAAAAAAGATTGGTACGAAATTAAAACCAACGATAGCTGGGCGATTTTTAAAATAATGGCTGAGTTTGTGGAGGCGTATGAGAAAATGGCCAAGATTGGTCCTTGTATTTCAGTATTTGGGTCGGCAAGAACTCAACCAGATAATAAATATTACCAAATGGCCGAGAATATTTCTGAAATGTTGGCTCAACGTGGTTATGGTGTTATCACAGGAGGTGGCCCAGGAATAATGGAAGCAGGAAATAAAGGCGCTCAAAAAGGAGGGGGCAAGTCGGTTGGGTTAAATATTGATTTGCCGTTTGAGCAAAATGGAAACCCTTACATTGACCCTCAATCGAACTTGATGTTTGATTACTTTTTTGTTCGCAAAGTGATATTTGTAAAATATTCTCAAGGGTTTATTGTTCTTCCAGGTGGTTTTGGAACAATGGACGAAATGTTTGAGGCCTTAACGCTCATTCAAACTAAAAAAATTAATGAAAGACCCGTTGTTTTAGTGGGTATCGATTATTGGAAAGGTTTATTGGATTGGATTAAATCAACCATGCTCACCGAAGGAAATATTTCTGAACCAGATTTAGATTATTTTAAGTTGGTCGATACGGAAGAGGAAGCGCTTCGTTTTATAGATGATTTCTTTAAAACTCACGCGCTAACGCCTAACTTTTAGTCGCTGGGATTTGTTGAATTTTTTTTTGAATAGGTACTTAGTTGTTAAGTACCTGTTTTCTGTTTTTTACTTTATTGAATTGTTGTATATTCGCGGACGGATTTAAAGGATTAATCGTCCAATATAACAATTTTTACTATGAAACTATTTTCATTATTAGCCATTTTAGGGCTTTTTGCAGCTCTGCCACAAGTGTCTTACAGTCAGGTTTTTTGGACAGAAACATTTGGTGCGGGGTGTAATTCAGGTACGCCGGCTAGCGGTTTTGTTTCTACCAATGGAACATGGGATGTTACATCCACTGGAACGAACGGTGCCGAGGCAAATATATGGTACATCAGTGCCGAAGAAAATGCTGAAGGACCTGGTAATTGCGGCGCAGGTTGTGGTAACAATCCTACGCTTCACATTGGTCGTGCGGATGGCGACGTCGGTGCAACTTATTTGAATAATAATTCCACTGGCGACCCTACTACCGATATCCGTGTAGAATCTCCAACAATTGATTGTTCCAATGAATGCCAAATACTATTGAGTTTCGATGTTATTCATAATGGGGACTTACTTAATGACAACTGTATTCTTTGGTATTTTGACGGTGCAACTTGGTCAGCTATAGGTAGCCCTAGTAAAACGTTGACAACTTGTGCTCCTGCTGGCCTTTGGGAAAACTTCTCTGTTTACTTGCCAAGTTCTGCTAACAATAACCCAGATGTGCGCGTAGGTTTTCAGTGGGTCAATAATGACGACGGATTAGGAGCAGATGCTTCTGTCGCTCTTCATAATATACAACTTGCCTCAGCAGATATTGAAGACCCAACATTAACGTGTGCTTCAGATATCAATGTGTTCGTAGATGCAAATTGTGATGCTCAAATCCCCGACTTGTTATTACCTCCTTCGGTTGTTATTGGTGATAATTGTACTTCGATCGCAGATCTAGTAACCACCCAAGATATTCCAAGCGGAACAATTCTTTCAGGACATCTTTCCGTTCAAACTGTTGAAATTACAGTGACCGATCTTGCCGGTAACTCGAATACGTGTTCCATCGACGTGCGTGCCATAGATACTATTGCTCCGACACTAATTTGCCCGGTAACTGTTCCTGCGATTGTCGATGCGACTTGCCAATCTGCGCTCGATGACTACACTTCTTTATTGAACCCTGTTGACAACTGCGCGGCTTTTGCTGATCTTATCATAACTCAATCCCCAACTAACGGCACAGTGATTACGGCAGATCAATTAGTAGAGTTCTCTGTTACTGATTTAGGTGGAAATACTAGAACTTGTTCGTTCACAGTGGAACTCCTTGACACAATATCTCCTTTGATAACTTGTCCAGTTGATCAGGTACAAGAAACAGCTCTTGGTTTGTGCGATACAACATTGCTTGACTATACCAATATGATTATTTGGAGCGATAACTGTACGAGTCCTGCCAATATTTTATTTAGTCAGTCTCCTACACCGCTGTCAACAGTAACGGGCTCAACAGTAGTTCAATTACTAGTGGAAGATGAAGGCGGTAATATAAGTTCATGTACGTTTAATTTAGAGGTGATTGATGTAGAAGTTCCAAGTATAACCTGTCCATCTGATCAAGAGCAACCAACAAATGCCGCTTGTAATATTTTGCTTGACGACTATACCACAGATGGTGTGCTCTTAGATAATTGCAGTTTGCCTCAAAATATTCTTGTGACACAAACACCCGCAGTAGGTTCTATTCATTCAGGGGAAGGAACTATTGTTCAAATTACCCTAACAGCGACGGATGAATCGGGTAACGCTAACTCCTGTGTTTTTGATGTGGAAGTAACGGATACTACTTCTCCGGTTGTTTTTTGTCCTGCAAATCAATCTGTAAGTACGAATGTGAATTGCGAGTACGAATTAACTGATTTCTCAGCATTAGTCAGTGCAACAGATAATTGCACAGCAACAGGTGATTTTACTTTCTCTAACCAGACTCCAATAGGGACAGTCTTTCAATTGGGAGCGAATGAAGTGTTTATGATCGGGGAAGATGAAAGTGGAAATACAGGAACCTGTTCTTTTACTATTACCGTTGAGGATAACACCGCGCCGATTATTATAGATTGTGCACCGAATCAAACTCTTCCGCTTCAAGCGAATTGTGAAGGGATTCTTGATGATTATACTTCTTTAGTTAATGCTACCGATGAATGTGACGTAGTCGTGGATCTTGTAATAACTCAAAACCCGCTACCAGGAACGGTTGTTTCTAGCGATTTGTCCGTAACAATTACGGTCGAAGATCTAAATGGGAATTCAAGTCAATGTGTATTCAATGTAGTTGTTGAAGATCAAGAAGCTCCAATAATTAATTGCCCAATAGATACTGTAATAGTGATCAATGCAATTTGTGAATATGGAGCGCCAGACTTAACAGGAATTGTTAGTGGTCTCGATAACTGTTCTTTATTAGCAGATATGACAATTGTACAAACTCCAATCGCTGGAACAACGCTGAGTGGAATAGATCAAATTGAAGTAACACTTACAGATGAAAATGGAAATGCAACGTCTTGTTTTGTTTCTACAATTCCCGATGACAATATTGCCCCAGTAATTACATGCCCAGCGGATGTGGTCATAAATAATGGGACGATTTGCGACTATACTTTACCTGATTATGCTTTAACAACTGTTGTTGTGGAGGAGTGTCCTAATTTTACATTAGTTCAATTGCCTGCAGCGGGAGATGTGGTTTCTGCAGGATCTCATATTATTGAAATGATTGTAACGGATGCTGGAGGAAACGAGTCTTCTTGTTCATTTAATTTAGACGTAATTGAGAATGTTGATCCTTTAATTACCTGTCCGGCGAATATAGTGCAGTGTGACCCAGATATAACGTATTCAGATCCTACTGTTTCAGATAATTGTGCAGTTTCCTCAGTGGATCAAATTGATGTTTCTGGCTTCACTTCAGGGGATACTTTTCCGGTGGGTGTAACGATTCAAACGTATGAAGTAGCAGATGCATCTGGTAATACCGCGTCATGTTCGTTTACTATTGAAGTATTGGAGTCTCCGGATGTTGCTGAAATCTTAACAACTACTGTTTCTCTGTGTGATACAACAAGTCTCGTATTAAATGCTAATCTTCCACAAGCTGGAACAGGCGAATGGTCTGTGTTAACAGGTGGAGCAAGCTTGAATAATCAGTTTTCTAATAATACAGGAGCGAATAATCTTGATTTTGGTGTGAATCAGTTCGTTTGGGAAATCACTTCAGCGCTGTGTGGCTCAACATCTGACACATTAACTGTTGTAGTATATCAACAGCCTTTTCCAGCAAGCGTTCCTAATGATACGTTGTTAAAATGTAATGACACCTTAATTAATATAACTGGTAATTCTCCAAACGCTGGTCAAGGAAATTGGTATTCAACTAACCCGTCAGTTAATTTCTTAAATAGTGCTCAGTCGAATACCGTTGCCTTCAATCTTTCAGATGGCTGGAATGATATGATCTGGGAAATTTCTAATGGGTCCTGTCAAGTTACGACGGATACTATTCGCGTATTCTCAACGCCGCAAGCAACTATTCAAAATAATGATACTACATTATGTATAGAAAACAATATGCTTGATTTAGTTGGAACAGCTGCATTTCCAGGGATGCAAACGTTGTGGTATTTAATTCAAGGTACTGGGAATATAGTTTCAGGTAATAGTACAAATACAGAGGTGACTGGAATGAGTGCAGGTGAAAATATTATCGTTCACGCTTTAACACATCCTGTATGCAGTAATTCCTACGATACTTTAATCGTTACCATAGAGCAATGCCAAGAGTATGACCCGATTATCCCTACTGTTTTCACTCCTAATAATGATGGTAAGAATGATTTATTTATCATTGACAATTTGCAAGCATTGTATCCTGAGTGTGAAGTTAAAATTGTAAACAGATGGGGTAATTTAGTATTTGAATCTAATGGGTACTTAGACCCTGGGGATGGTACTAGGCTGGAAAGTGGCGAGTTATTGCCTACGGGAACATATTTTTATAGAGTGTATTTAAATGATGATGCTCTGACCGAAATTACAGGTTCTATTAGTATCATTCGTTAATTTTTTAAAAAGCAAGTAATGAAAAAATTAGTTATAATTTGCCTTTTAGTTAGTGGGTTTACTTTCGCTCAACAAGAAGCGCAGTTCTCACAATATTATAATAATCCATATTATTTTAATCCTGCAGCGGGTGGATTAACAAAAACGACTCAATTTGATGTTGGTTTTCGCAGGCAATGGATGAATATCGAAGGTTCCCCTTTAAGCTTTTATGCTTCGGGTCATAGTGAAATTCGATTTAACAAATTTAAATCGGAAGTTATTGAGGAATTCAATAATGATAATGAGTCGGTTTACGCTTCTCCAGAAAAGAGAATTGGGGTTACAAAGCATGTCGTTGGAGGTAAAATGGTTTCTGATCAGATTGGGCCATTTGTGAAAACGGGTGTTATGGGTTCGTATGCCTATCACTTAAGGTTTACCGAAAAAACAATGCTCGGATTAGGCGTTAGTGCCGGCTGGAGCAACTTCGGAATCAATAGCTCGAAGGTAATTCTGCACGATGAAGATGATTTCGAATACAATAATTTTTTAATGAGAAATTCGAATCAAAACATTTTTGATGTTCAGGCCGGGCTTACTTTTTACGGTGAAAAATTCACTTTTGGTATTTCCAGCACACAACTATTGCAAAATGACCTCATTATTGAAGAAGTGATTACGCAGTCTCAATATGGAAGACATTGGTTTATGTTTGGGATGTACGAGTTTTCTGCTTCAGAAGAAATAGCTATTGAGCCTCACTTTATGGTTCAAACTATCGCGAATGCACCTATATCAGTGAATTTTGGAACTAGAGTTATTTACAAAGATCGTTACTGGGGAAATATTGCGTACAGATTCGGTGATGCTATTAACGTTGGGGTGGGGATGAATATCGCCAAAAACTTTAGACTAGGCTACGCTTATGATTTTAGCGCTGGGCAAGTTCAGCGGATTAATAATAGCGTACACGAATTAGTGATTGGCTATATTATCGGAAATAATCGTAACGTTGAAAAAGAACTAAAGGACGGAGAAAATTTGTAGTTCGTCGAAAATCAACTATTTTATTGGCAAGTTTCTTCTATGCTTAAGTGAGACTTCGTAAATTGTGGACGCTAACATTATGTCTAAAAACCACAATAATAAAACGCTAGTTAAAGCGCACAAGAATTTTGAGCACTTCATTTCTATTATTCATGATTTTTCAATTAGTGTAAACGATTTATCTATTGAATCAGATGTATATTGGTTAATTACTAAAGAGCTAGCTCCGAATCTAGAGTTGGTAGACTGTGTAATCTATGAGGTAAATGAAGCTGAAAAATCACTAATCCAAGTAGCCGCAGTTGGAGAAAAAATAGATCAAAAAGATGAAATTCGAAATAGATTAGTTTTGAACCTGAACGACGGGCATGTCGGTATGTGCTATGAGAAAAAACAATCGCTAATTATACGAGACGTTTCAAAATCGGCTAACTATATTCAAGATGTAAGTGCAGCTGGTTCAGAAATAGTTGTCCCAATAATGGTCGGCGATGAGGTGATGGCTATACTGAGTAGTGAATCACCAGATATATCTTTTTATAATGAGTCTCATAGAAAGCTGATTGAAGTAATTGCTATAATTGCATCTGGTGCTATTCAGCGTATTCGAGAGAATAGAAGCTTGCAGCGTATTAAATCTCAACTTGAAGAGATTGTTCACCAAAAAAGTACCGACTTAAATCGAGTAATTGAGACAATTTCTACACAGTACTCCGAGTTAAAATACCAACATGGTAAGATGGAACTGCTGCTCCAGGAGGTGCATCATCGTGTCAATAATAATCTTCAAATTGTCTCGAGTTTACTTAATTTATACTCTACGGATACTCAAGGTCATGAAGTGAAAACCCTTACAGCTATTAGAAATAGAGTTCAAGCAATGGCACTTATTCATCAGAATATTTATAAGTCTGTAGAGATGAGTACCGCCGATGTAGAAGCTTATGTGCGCGACTTAATGAATCATCTCCGCTCAGTAGACGAAACAGGTGTTCAATGCGTTTTTGATTTTAATTCATCTGTAAAGTTTATTAATTTGAACACCCTCGTCCCACTAGGTTTGTTACTAGTTGAGATTTTTTCTAAATGGATGGAATTATGCCAAGACAATAAAGTAAGCCATATTGATTTTGACGTTGTGCTTCAAAAAGAAGGATTAGATGATTTTTCGCTTGTAATTTCTGATAATTCTAAGGTAGATGCTAAGATCTGTGAAATTATAGAAAGCGATAATATTTCGGCCATACTTATCTCTGCCTTGGTCGAGCAATTGGAAGGCGAGATTTCCGCGCAATTTTCAAAGAGTAATAAGGTTGTTCTGACTTTTCGCGAGTTGTAGTCTGGAGCGATGTGTGAAGCTCGCTGTATCTTTTGCGCCAACCAATAAATAGATCTTTTCGAAAGTACGCTGTTCGTTTTATTCAAAATTTAGTAGCTTTGTACATCGTCAATATACGAGTATGAGACCTGTTTATTTAGTATTGAAATTTGTTCTTAAATATACTTTGTGGATGTTTTATCCGCGATTAAGGATCGTTAATAAACCAAAGAAAAGGTTTGCTAGAACAATTTTCGCAAGTAATCATGCTGCTTCTTTTATGGATCCATTAGTTGTTGCAGGCAATCAATCACCGATTGTGTTTTTTATGACGCGTTCGGACGTGTTTACGCCTTTGTTAAAACCCATACTTTGGGCGGCGCACATGCTTCCCATTTATCGTTTGCAAGATGGTGAAGACACAAAAGCTAAAAATGAGGAGGTTTTTCAGAAATGCAATAAAATTTTAAAGTATGGAAGGAACTTATTGATATTTAGTGAAGGGTTTACGGATGATGTTTTTATTAGGCGACTCAAACCGGTCAAAAAGGGTGCGGTGCGCATAGGATTCGGTGCATTAGAATCAATGAATTGGGAAAAAGAGATTTTTATCCAAGCACTTGGTGTGAATTATTCTGATCCGAATGTATTCGGAAGTGATGTGATTATTTCGAACGCTGATCCTATTTGCCTAAATGATTACAGAAAAGAATACGAAGAAAATGCTACAAAGGTGGTCAACGAGTTAACCAAGCGAGTTGAAATTGAAATGCAAGAGCAGCTCACGTATATTCAAAATATCAAGTGGACAAATTTTCATGAGCAGGTAATGCGTTTAACACGCAAAGGAATGAATGCAATTGATTATGATAAATCTATTCCACTCCTCAGAAGATGGGAATATTCAAGGAGTCTAGCAAACTGGATGAACGAACGCGAGCTCGATACCAACGAAGAATTGATCGGATTAAAAGCGAAGCTGGAAAGCTATTTTATTACCCTAGATCAGCAAGGTGTAACCGAAAAAGAATTAATCACCTTAAATAACAACGATTTTCGCCCTGTAAGTGATATTGCTTTCTTTGTTTTTGGTGCACCTTTAATGGTAATAGGGTTGATTCATAATTACCTTCCTTATTCTTGGGTAAAATCATTTGTTGAAAAATCGTTTAAAAGGAAAGTGTTTTGGAGTAGTGTGAAGATGTTGTTCGGAGCCCTAGCCATTGGTATCTATAATATTTTATTTGTATCAATAATGAACATTTTTGTGTTTCCAGCATTTTGGTTTTGGGTTATTTATTTCTTTGTTGTTCCGCCATTATCCGGTGTGTTGGCCTATTCTTACTTTAAGAGAGTGGCACGTTATAAACGTATTCAGTTATTGAAAGAAAAACAGTTTTCAGGTATTTATGCAGACAGAGAGAACTGTTTAAAAGAAATTAAGCGGTTAATTCCTGTGGCGTAAATCGAATAAACAATGTGTGAGCCAGCAGCGCAAGTGTGGAACCCAACATAGCTCCACCTAGTATGTCGCTGGGGTAGTGAACACCTAAATACATTCTACTATAAGAAACTAGAAAAGCCCACAATAGCATAAAGTAGAAAATTCGTTTCTTCGATTTTTTAAAGAAAAATAATCCAAAGAATACAGCGATTGCAAATGAATTAGTAGCGTGTCCTGAAACAAAACCGTATTGCCCACCTCTATATTCTTCGCCATTATCGTGCGTATAGTACTGTAGTTTTTCAGACAATTCCGTATGATGTGATGGGCGATACCGTTTAATCGTATGTTTGAAGCCAAAGTTAGCAATGGCATCTGCTGCACCAATGGATAAAGCCCCAATGATGAAGAAATAGATAAAATTCTTTTTCTTTTTTAGCGTAAAATAAACCAGAATTAATAAGGCAATATAGAGTGGGAACCAAGTTAATTTACCCGTAATAATCCACATTACTTCATCCATCCACTCGGAACGCCAACCATTAATTGCTAATAAAATGAGTTCGTCTATGGACTTAAGTGTTTCCATCTTTTAAGCGTTTATTTCTTTCCAAATCATATCCTTTAATTGATCTAAATTAAAGTTGGAAACAGAGGAGATAAAGAGATGGGGTAGATTAGGTAAGTCTTCAATAATTTCTTTTTTCAACTCATCGTCTAACATATCACTTTTAGAGATGGCAAGTAACCTACTCTTATCCAATAGTTCTGGATTATACTGTTTTATTTCGTTTAACAAGATGTTATACTCCTTATGTATGTCTTCACTATCCGCTGGCACCATGAATAATAAAATCGAATTTCGTTCGATGTGCCTAAGGAATCGCAGACCTAACCCTTTTCCTTCATGAGCTCCTTCAATAATCCCAGGAATATCTGCCATTACAAAGGATTTATTATCCCTGTAGCTTACAATCCCAAGGTTTGGTCGAAGGGTGGTGAAAGCATAGTCTGCTATTTCTGGTTTAGCTGCTGATATCGATGCAAGTAGCGTGCTTTTTCCTGCATTTGGAAAACCTACTAAACCAACATCTGCCAATATTTTTAATTCCAAAATTCGCCATCCTTCAAGTCCTTCTTCTCCAGGTTGAGCGTAATCAGGTGTTCGATTTGTTGAGCTTTTGAAGTGGGTATTCCCTTTTCCTCCGCGACCACCGCGCATTAGAATTTCTTCTTGCCCTTTTTCCGATATTTCAAAAAGAATTTCTTTTGTCTCTGGGTCACGGGCAATAGTTCCCATAGGTACGTCTATGTAAACATCGTCTCCCTCAGCACCCGTTTTTAAATTCCCAGAACCATGTATACCATGATTTGCTTTAATGTGCTTTTTATGCTTCAAGTGCAAAAGTGTCCACATTTGTTCATTACCGCGCAAAATGATATGACCTCCACGACCTCCGTCTCCGCCATCAGGACCACCTTTTGGGATGTATTTTTCACGACGCATGTGTCGTGACCCACCACCACCGTTTCCTGATTTGCAGTGTATTCTAACGTAATCAACAAAATTATCTGATGCCATATTTAAAGCTTGTCTACCGTGCTGAATAGGCGCATAGTAATTTCGTCGATAGAACCTAGTCCATTGACAGAGTGAAATTTAGACTGTTTTTCGTAGTAATCTTTTACCGGAGCAGTCTCGTTTTTGTAAACGTTTATTCTATTCTCAATTATTTTTGGGTCGGCATCATCTGTTCTACCAGAATCTAATGCACGTTTTTTTAGTCGGTCTTTTAATTCTTGCTCAGGCACATCTAAAGCAATCATTCCGTTGATTTTAGAGTTCAGCGAGGACAGAAATGAATCAAGCGCTTCTGCTTGAGGAGTAGTTCTTGGAAAACCATCAAATACAAAGCCTGCTGCGTTTGGTTGCTTTTCAACTTCTGACTTCAACATGTTGATTGTAACTTCATCCGGAACTAACTGCCCTTTGTCAATGAAGCTTTTTGCCAGTTTACCAAGCTCGGTTCCCCCCCCAATATTCGCTCGAAATATGTCTCCTGTTGAGAGGTGAAATAAATTATATTTTTCAACCAATCTTGAAGATTGAGTTCCTTTTCCTGCTCCTGGAGGGCCAAATAAAACAATGTTTAACATGTTGATTTACTTTAGTTTATATATGTCTTTTGTGTTTCGTCCATATTCCATGTAATCGAGACCGTAACCTACAACAAAATGATCAGGTATTTCGATTCCAACGTATTTGGGTGGATGATTACCCTTAAATGCAGTTGGTTTGTACAATAAACAGGCAACTTCAAGGGAAGATGGAGTATCAGAATCAATCATGGAGAATACTTTATCAAGCGTTAGCCCGGTATCCACTATATCTTCCAAAATGATTACATGTTTATCGTATAAGTCGTTCACTAACCCAATTAATTCATGAACGGTTCCAGAGGTCTCCACGCCTTCGTAAGAGGTAAGCTTAACAAAGGAAACTTCGCACTGAAATTCAATGTTTTTTAATAAGTCTGCCACAAACATAAAAGCACCATTCATTACCCCAACAAAAATAACCTCTCTGCCTTGGTATTCTTTATTGATTTCCGTTGCAAGTAGCTTTATAGCTGATTGAATCTCTTGTTCGTTTAAGAAAATTTCGAACTCCCTGTCTTTTATCTGCACCTTAGTTTTTCATGAAAATGGAGCACAAAGCTAACAAAAAGATTTGGCATGGTAAAGCGATTTATGGATTGATTACTAATTCATTTTAAATCGCAACTCGTATATTTGTAGCATGGAAAAGTTGTTTTACGGTAATCACATGCGCATTGGTGTTCTT
>Ga0136559_1000618_pt1 | contig 12097 bp, 13 predicted proteins | sample AntRauMeHopE1496_FD_104633 | JGI IMG/M metagenome (GOLD analysis project Ga0136559, IMG submission 104633) | Saline lake microbial communities from Rauer Islands, Antarctica - Metagenome Hop E1 #496 | ecosystem: Environmental > Aquatic > Non-marine Saline and Alkaline > Saline | place... | reverse complement strand
TACAGCAAATGGCTGTGATTCTCAAGGCTTAAGCAAGTAATTTTGGAATTAAAACTCACATTCCCTTTTAAATTATTCTCAAAAACAATCTCGCATTCTCATCCCTATCCTTTGGTTTGCCGATGTATTGAAGAAAAGTACTCTCCTTCACATGGCCAGTAATTCCCAAAATCACTGTAGATGGAATGCTCTTGTAATAATTAGTAGCAAAAGATCTTCGGCAGGTGTGGGATGTGATCAGTTCATGTTTTGGATTCTTCCTAAAACCTGTCGCTTAGTTCCTGCATAAGTATTTTCCCCTTCTCTAGCACATCTATACCTGCTATTTGTACAGTATTCATCATCGCAACTCATATTTTTTGATTCATTTTCGCTGGAAAAAACCAAATCGGGAAAGGTGAAAATCAACATTACGGCAATAAATAATGATGCTCAAACCGTTTTGGCGAACTTCAATTTTCTCTTTTGATGTCAATCCGGCCAAAATCCAGGGAATTTAAACTGTTTTTATGCTACAATCCAAAAGTACTGATGGTGCTTTCTCCTAAATAGTGCAGGTTCTTGTCATTGGTGGCTTGGCAACATTTGGTTTCCGGATCAGATCGGTTTCCAATGCGAGGAGATATAGAAGTGGTCGGCTTGATTGAGTTTTTGGAGATGATTTCTGGGGTGGAATAAAGGGGAAAAGATTTGCTTAAATACTACCGGCTTGCATCTTCCATTCTCAACTTTTCCAAAGTTTTGAACTTTGGAAAAGTTCGCTGTTCCCCTCAACGGTTTTTCTTGGATCATAATTAATCAAAAGTTCATAAACCATGTAATCTGAAAGTTAAACTTTCAAATTACATGGTTTTACTTCTTTGGAATATCTAGCTGCTTAGGCTTTCGGCTCTTTTTTGACTTGATATTCGGATGCGGGAGGTTCACTGAGCATATTCGTTTCTTGGGTGGAAACTACCTCTTGATCTGAAGTCAAGATTGTGATCAATTCGACTCCCAATACTTTTTCAAGTTTGCAGATGGTCTCCAATTTAAAATTCTCTTCCCCTCGCACATATTTGCTTACCTGCTGCGGAGAAACGCCCATTTCTTTGGCCAATCGGGCTTTGTTCCAACCCAAATCATCTAATGCGTCCATAATGCTCAAGGCAATATCAGTTGATTTTCTGATCCAATCTTGATTGGCTTTTCTCCAGACTACTTTCTCCATCCAGCTCGAAAGGGAGGAATTAGCGATTAACGCTTCGATTTTTTGATTAGAGTTCTCCATATCATTTAATATCTAAATAAACTAGATCTAGTCCGCCGTTATCTCCTTCGAGAAACTTCTTCACTAACTCAAGTTTTTTTAACTCGTTGTTAGTGTGAGGCCTATTTCTCATTTCCTTTATTAGCTTGATCGCACCCCCGGTTATGATTACGCTTTCTTTATACTTGATGCCATAGACCCTAAAATAACTCTGCCTTTCTTCTACTTTTGCTTTTAACTTTTGCAAGTCGTATGCGGCTATATCGTATTCCCTATTATCCAAGGGTTTGAATAAAGAAGTAGAATTATACGAATCTTCATTTTTACCAAATTCATATAGCTTTTCAAAAAGAGCTGTAGCAAGGTCTAGAGCTTCCCTCACAAGTCTTGTAAGATCACTTCGCCCATATGCACTAAAATAGTCTTTATGATTATTTGTAAAAAAAACCCTCAGAAACTCAGCAGAACTCCATTGACTGAGAATAACTTCCGAAGCATCAAGAGGTTCATCATCAAACTTAATCGCTAACAACTTAATATTAGGAAGATCAAATGTACGTACAATTTCCATCATATTAACCTACAGGTTTACTTTCTTTATCATTCTTGAATTTGGGAAAACTTAAACAATCTTCAAACACGAACAATACTCACCCAATTCGCAGCCTACTGGATTGCCCGTACAAAAGTCAAAGCCGTAAAATCCATGCTGAATGATCATCACAGGCTTTACTAAAATGTCCATCAGCAGTTCATATCGCCTAATCTGTGGAAGGTCGTCAGGAAAGGAAACCAACAGATTCCATGACTCCATCATCAATACAAAAGCGGAGGTCACCTGTGCCAATTGATCTTCCGAAAGTTGATCCGTTGGAGGAAAGCTCTCTCGCTTTAATCCGCAGTAACCCGCAAACCCAGGCCTTCGCTCTTGGCTGAAGATTTTTTCAGATTCTTCGAGGGCTTCCTGCAAATCCTCGTCTGGAGAATTTTTCCGGGATTTTTTATAATAATCTTTAGGGCGATGACCTGCTGCAATGTCTCCAAGCAGGAAGTTGACGTAAGCTTGCATAATAGAAATAATTTAGATGATTGGTTAAAGTTCATTTAGGTTAATGAAATTAAACAATATGATTATACGGAATCATGCCAGTAGAAAATTATAGGATCGAAAATCCAAATACACATTGAATTCTGATTTGCTCCGGTCTTCCCTACCTACCGGCAGGCAGGAGTCATTGGTCTTCCAACCCATTGACCAAAGAGAATTCTCGTACTGGCAGAATAGCGTACATACAGATTAAATAATTTGGGTATCCACAATGATGACCTTACCCTTATTTTCTTCCATTAAGCCCGATGACCAGAGACCGAAAGGCCCAATTATGAGGTATGCGCCAATTATAATCTTAGCTGTTCTGCAAACTGACAAAGTAGCTTACATCCAAATTAAAGGATTTTTCTCAAATTATTACACGCTATAAAATTTCTATAAACTTGTACAAGATCTTGTACAAATCCCTATATTCGTAAAAACTTGGAAATCATGGAAGTCACTACCTACTCTAATTTTCGGCAGAACCTGAAATCTCACCTCGACAATGTTGTGAATGATCAAATAGCACTGTATGTCACCCGAGCTAATGGGGAAGATGTCGTTGTGTTGTCTAAGTCTGACTATGAAGGCTTGCAGGAAACAAATTACCTGATGAGCAGTCCAAAAAATGCAGAGAGATTGCTCGAAGCCCTTGAGCAAGCCAATAAAGGACTAGGAGTAAAAAGGGATTTAATTGAACCATAAACCTCTACTTTGATGGATGTTATTTTTTATCCAAATGGTTGGAGTGATTATCAATACTGGCTAGAGGCAGATCTTAAGCTGCTAAAAAAAATCAATACGTTGATAAAGGAATGTCAAAGGACTCCTTTCACAGGTATTGGCAAGCCTGAGCCACTCAAAAATGAATTGTCAGGCTGGTGGTCTCGAAGAATTGACCGGGAACATCGATTGGTCTATCGAGTGAAAGATGGAGCATTGGAAATTGCGCAGTGTAGGCATCATTATTAAAAAAGACCCGCATCCCTGCGAGTCCTTTCATACTTCTTACTTAAGCTTTCTGATTTTTTTAACTACCCCTTAAGATCTCCATAGGAGGCTGATTGATGATCTTTCGACCATTGAGCCAGCCCAGGACTATCGTCAGAAAAGTAATCGCCAAGTAAAGCATCAAGGCTTCCAACCAAGCGCCACGGAACTGGATATTAAATACAAACTCACTCAATAGCCAAGTCGCTACAAACGAAAGTATAATGCCTGATAGCGACGCCAAACTTCCCAAAAAGAAGTATTCCAGCGTATTGATCTTGGTAACGATCGCTGAGCTTGCGCCAAGCGTCCGAAGCAAAATACTCTCTCGCATCCGCTGATACTTACTGATAATCAGCGAACTGATCAAGACCAAAATCCCAGTTGCTATGCTGAAAAAGGCCATAAACTGAATCACAAAACTGATTTTGCCCAGGATCTCTTCCAGCGTTTCGACTATTGTCCCAAGATTGATAATGGATATATTCGGGAACTCTCGCACGATCTGTACCTGCACATCCGCAGCCTGTCGGTCATTTTTCGTTTTGGTGATCAGCACATGAAATTTTGGCGCCTGCTCCAACACTCCGTCAGGAAACAGCACCAAGAAATTGGTCGACACCTGATTGAACTTCACATCCCGGAAACTTCCCACGTAAGTTTTGATTGGTCTCCCCTGCACATTGAATAGTACTTCGTCTCCGATTTTGAAGCCATTCCCTTCTCCAAAACCTTTTTCCAAGGAAACAAAAACACTATCACCGCGAGCTCCCAAAGGAATTAATTCACCTCCGGAGAGCGTCTCCGAAGCAATCAAAGTGTCACGATAAGTCACTCGAAACTCACGATTATATAGCCAGCGCGAATAGTTCTCTTCCTCCGAAAGTGCCTCATTTTCTTTTTTGTCGACGCCGTTAATCTCATCGAGTTGCATGGTCACGATAGCCACTTCTTGCATAATCGGCAGATCCTGCGCTTGAATCGTCCCTCTGACTGCATCCAATTGGGCGCTTTGAATATCAAACATCAGCATATTCGGCTGATCTTCTTTGTCCGCAAACTTCGCTTCCTGAAGCAATTGATTTTGGAGAAAATAGAGTGTGGAAATCATAGCCGTCCCCAAGCCAATGGTAGCGATCAAAGAAACTGTTTGATTATTTGGACGGTACAAATTGGCTAAGGCTTGTCGCAAAGTATACGTAAAAGAGATCGGCAAAAATCGCCGGACAGCCCAGATAATCAGCTGTGCCACACCCCACAAAGCACCGAAGGCGAATACCACAAATCCGGTAAAGCCAAAAGCCAGCGTAACATTACTCAGCAGGTAATAGCTAAACCCCCAGATAAAAGCCAAAATCCCAACAATCACCGCCCATCGCAATGGATCTTTGAGGATGGTAGAATCCGCAGTTTCTGGCCGAAGGGTAGCCATTGGCGATACATTCCGAACTTTCAGCAGGGGCAAGAGTGCAAACAAGACTGATACAAAAAGACCTGTTACAATTCCAAAAGCAACTGAAGCCCAGGAAATCCCAAAGGAAACTTCTACCGGAAGGAAATCTGAAAATACAGCCGGTAACACGAACTGAAGCAAGGTTCCCAGAAATGCTCCAAGAATAGCTCCTGCCAAGCCCATGATGATGATTTCAGTCAAATAAATCAAAAGCACACCTTTGGAAGAAACCCCGAGACATCTCAAAACCGCAACTGAAGCCAACTTTTCTTTCACAAAAACATTGACTGCACTTGCTACTCCCACGCAACCCAAAAGCAAGGCGATGAAGGCCACCAAACTTAAGAAGTTGGAAAGGTTGGCAAAGGATCTACCCGTAGATTGTTTTCGGTCTTCCACCGTATCTGCATCGATCCGCTCAATCTCCCAAGCATCCTCAAACGGCTTGATCAGCGCCTCCACATCGGTTTTTTCTGCGAAAAGAAAATAGCGATTGTAATTCACTCGGGAGCCATATTGTACTAAACCGGTTTCTTCCAGATAAGCCTGTGGAATATAAACTGCAGGTGCTACCGTAGCGGTGATTCCAGTTTGGCCGGGCACTTTTTGAAGCTCGCCGGCGATTTCAAATTCTACTTCACCGACCTTGATTAGATCGCCAACTTGCGCATTGAATTGCGCCATTAGCGTTTTTTCTACCAAAGCTTTTTTGCCACCGGCACGAAAATCAGCATCGCCTGACGCTGGAATGGTCTCAAAGAAACCGTAAAAAGGAAAAGCACCTTCTAAAGCCCGCACTTGAGTCAATCGACTAGCACCTGATTTTGGGAAAGCGACCATGGAAGCAAAGTTGACTTCCGAAGCCATGTCAATTGCCAAACTATCTAAGTCCTGATCGCCAACTGGCTTACTGTTTTCCAAAACCAAATCTGCCCCAAGAAGCTCTTGGGCCTGGTTATCAATGTCAGCAGTGAGATTTTCTCCAAAGGAACTGATCGCCACCAAAGCAGCTATCCCCACTACAATAGAGGAGACAAATAGCATTAATCGAGAGAGGTTTTTTCGGAAATCCCGAAAAGCCATCTTTAATATCCATCCGAAATCAGGCATGAGTGTCCTCCTGTATTTTACCGCCTTTGATATGAATGATTCGCTGCGTCTTGGCAGCTAGTTCCAAATCGTGCGTAACCAAAACGAGGGTCGTTCCCTCCTCTTTATTCAAATCAAAAATCAATTTCTCGATCATTTCGCCCGTTTCGGTATCCAGATTTCCGGTAGGCTCATCTGCGAAAAGTATTTTTGGCTCATTGGCAAAAGCTCGTGCAATGGATACCCGCTGCTGCTCTCCTCCTGAAAGTTGGGTGGGATAATGTGTCGCCCGATCTCCTAAGCCGACTTTGTCTAGTAATTCCTGCGCCTTTTGACGGGCATCCTTGCGTCTCTTAAGTTCCAGAGGCACCATTACATTTTCTAATGCGGTGAGGGTAGGAAGCAGTTGAAAATTTTGAAAAATAAATCCTACATTTTGATTCCTGACCGCAGCCCGCTGATCTTCTGAGAGGGTTTCCAACGCATTGCCGTTCAGATTTACCGAACCAGTCGAACCTGAATCCAAGCCGGCGGCAAGACCAAGTAGGGTAGTCTTTCCAGAGCCTGAAGGCCCAACTATGGCCAAAGTTTCCCCAGCTTGAATGTCGAAATTAACCTCATCCAAAACAGTCAGTTTGCGGCTGCCACTTTGGTAAGTTTTGCTCAGATTTTTTATTGAAAGTATAATCATTGAATTTTTGGATAAACAGATGCTTTAAAAACGGGTACCGTCACGCTTTGTTAACTGATCGGAAATGAACAATCAAAAGTTAAATAACAGCATTTCAAAGGAATGTTGAACAGGAAATTAGAGGAGTGGCAGGAACATTGGGTTTTCATTTGCAAATTACGACCCGCTTCAAGAACCAAAAAAACAGGATGACCTGAACTTTTTCCCAATATTTGCACTGATTATTTCTAAAGTACAATCCATATGATTTCCTCCAAAAACCTATTCATTCTATTACTCATCAGCTCCTTTGGTTTATATTCCTGCAGTTCCGAAAAAAAGGAAGAATCTAAATCCCAAGTAGAAGAATCCAAAGCATCAACGGTTCAATCTGATGAGAAAATCATCCTTTTCTATGGAAACAGCCTCACAGCGGGTTATGGTATAGATGCTGATGATGCTTTTCCAGGATTGACACAGAGTAGAATTGATAGTCTTGGGCTGGATTACAAAGTAATTAATGGCGGATTATCCGGAGAGACCACAGCCGGCGGTTTGAGTCGACTGGATTGGTTTCTGGAAGATCAGCCCGAGATCTTTATTTTAGAATTGGGTGGTAATGATGGGTTGCGTGGTATCGCGCTGACCGAAACCAAAAGTAATCTTTTGGCGATGATTGATAAAGTCAGAGCAAAATTCCCCGATACTAAAATCATATTGGCGGGAATGCAGATTCCGCCGAATATGGGTCAAGAATATTCGAACGAATTCAAAGAGATTTTTCCTGCGGTTGCCGAAGCTAAAAATGTGACTTTGATCCCTTTTCTATTGGAAAATGTAGGTGGAGTCCCCGAAATGAATCTACCTGATGGCATTCACCCTACAGAGGAAGGACATCAAATCGTATTTGAAACGATTTGGCCTTTTATTGACCGATTGGTTGACAATCAGGACTCTTAGCCTTTATCATCACAAATCCCTTCATGGATTTAGTTCCAATCTTCGGGCTCAGAAACACTTTTGGATCGACAGTCTCCTTCTTTAACCATTTGATTAGAGCCGTTGGTAGGTTGATGCCAGCAGCATGAGAAAAAGGATAACCACCACTAAATCTTGGGTTAAACTCAATAATGTAAATACCAGTGCCATTGACGATCACATCAATATCCATGACCAACGGATGACGAAAATGCTCCGCAATCCTCCGACCCAAGAGCTCAAGTTTTTCGTGCTTCACTGTCTGCACAACTTCAGTTTCACCACCTTTCCGTAACAATTTTTTATTGACAACGGTAAGTTGATAGTTGCCATCTAAGTCATTGATGACGTCAAGCATATATTCATCCCCAACTATTTTATCCATGATCAGTATTTCCTTGCCAGGATCTTGCTGGCTTTGGTATTTTAAAAATGAATTTAATACCTCTTTTTGAGCCTTTTTGAAATAAAAATTTAATTCCTCTTCATCACTCGCTTCATATACTGAAAGTGAACCCATACCCCATCTTGGCTTTATGATAATTGGAAAATCGATTTCTCCAGAATCTTTAGCATTAAAAAACGATTCCAAATCAAGAAAATTTCCTTTGGTTTGGAATCCTTCCGATTTGAGAAAGAGATGAGTTTGATATTTATCATTGGCGAGTCTTGCCAAATGTAAATCAGGGACTAACACAAAAATCCCTTTCGATGAGAATAGATCCCTAGCTTGAGACAGGACCGGAAGATCATTATCCAAAAGTGGCACAACCAATTCAATCTTTTTTTCTACACAATACTCGAGAAGAAATGAGATATAGTCATCGGAATTAATAGGTGGGGCTATTTTGAAACCATCAGCTCGGTACAGAGCCGGGGCATCTTCATGGCTGTTTACAGCAAAAACTTCCCCTCCCATTGGATGTACCGCATCTCTAAAATAGTCCACGAGATGATTTCTTCGACCAACACTTGTCAATAAAATATTCATCAATGAGGCGATTTTTTTAAGAAGTGATTTTAGCCCAACGTTCATTTTCCCTGATCACTTTACAGGGGTTCCCATAAGCGATCATTCCATCGGGAATATCCCGAGTGACGACACTACCTGCTCCAATCAGACAACGTTTACCTATGGTCACATTGTTGGAGACCACAACGCCAGATCCGATTTCAGTCCCCTCTCCCACAGATACAAATCCCGAAAGAATCGCCCCTGGATTCACATTGACAAAATCTTCCAAAATGGCATGATGCCCAACTGAAGCTGATCTTTTAAGAGTAACCCCAAAACCAAGATTAGACATTGTAGAAACGACCGCCATAGGCTCCATCACCAACCCCATTCCTGCAGTTGCGCTAGGAGCAAAGTAGGTATTCGGATGAATAAGGCTGATGTACTGATCTCGATTGATTTGGTGTTTCTTCAAAAAGTAGTGATAGAGTAAATACTTTACGTTGCCGTGGTGAACGCCAAACTGTACCGGGAAATCTCTGTCTGAACCAAAATGATATTCATAGTCAAAAACACAGCTCGCTTTATAAAGATGAGTAGGGTAAGGACAATCCGGCCTGTCCACATTTTTTATAATGTCAAAGGCTAAACAACCATATATCTCTGAGGCCAAATCCATTAGAATTGGAACTCCTCCATCACTGTGACCTAATAGAATCAATTTTTTCATAAAGTATTATTTAGGAATTCCTTAACTATTTATCAAAGTAACTTTTAAGACCCATTTAAACCCTGATCCCTTTAGCTGGCCTGATGAAATTGATGTAATACCTTTTCACCGAATGTCCCACCGTACGAAGGAATTGGACTGGATCTTTATGCAGGTAATAAAATAAATACCAGTTCATTTCGATCATGGTTTTATGGTTCTGGATACTTGATCTGCTCCGATAAACCCCATTGGGATTTAAATTATAGACCGAAGTCACTTTGGGAACAAATATGGTGTTACCCCTTATTTTATAGAAAGTGAACAAGACCATATCAAGGATATTTGCTTTCATAACGACCTCATTTTCCAGAAGCTCGTTCATGGCATTTCTCATCATCCAACTGGAAATATGTCCGAAATAATTCTTCTTATTCAATTGATCAGGTGTATAAATACAAAATTCATGGGGAAGTCCTGAAGACCTACCTAAAGAATCTCCATCAATGAATGTGTCGGTAATGCACAGCGAAGCATTTGGATACCTTTCCAACAAATCGAACTGAATCTGAAGTTTTTGGCTGTCCACCCAGAAATCATCCCCATCGCAAATGCAGACATACTTACCCCTTGCACTCCGATACAGCGCCAAATGATTCAATCTGCCAGTCTTTCTGCCATTCCGGACCATCTTGTCTTCAGCACTTCGCAGAAACAGCCTAATCTTATAAGGGTTAGCATCAGCATAATTCTGGCAGATCTCCCTGGTTCCATCTGTGCTGTCATCTTCTCCAATGAGGATTTCATAAGGGAAATTAGTTTTTTGAGAAAGTATACTATCCAAGCATTCCTGGATGTATTTGACATGCTGGAAAGTCGGCACACATACCGAAACCAAGGGTTCTATTTGATTCACTAGCTTAGACTCATTCGAGTATTTCATATCGGAGATTAACTCTACAAAAGATTATTTGAGTCTTTTTGACAAAAAAGACAGTTGCACAATCCAAAACCAATAAAACATTTCATGGAATTTTTCACAATTCACTATAGGCAGTACATCAATCCATTAATCTAATTACAAGTTAATAAATATCTTAGGTTTAATACTGTCACGTAAAAAATCGTCATTTATCCCCCTCCTACAAAAATAGCCCATCGCTATTAAAGTTGAATTTATATTCAGCAGATGTTGAGCAAATCAGTCTAGCTTAAAATAATAATTACTTGGGATCTTATTGGTGGAGTAACAAATTTGGATAAAAGTTGCCTGCATACCTAAAATATTTCCAAAAAGGAGGTCCGCACTATCAAATCATTATCGACCTAATCAAACTTTCTAATCGGGTGGGGGATTACTAACCGCTTGCTTCGCAAAATTCATGAAAGATGACGCAAGTGAATACATTTACATTCTAAACTTAATGATCTAATATCGTGGATCTGTCTCTGGAAAATATCTTCCTAAACGGCTTTTGAAAATGATCAATCCCGAAGAGAATTCACATACACTCTCTTAAAATATCCCATAAACTATGATTTTGAATGTTGGATCATCAGACTTACCTTAACCTGAACGAAGACAATAATGATTCCCAACTCATATGAGCTGTAGGCTTGCGCTTTAGTTTCATCTGAAAAAAACAGCAACATGGGTTAAAAAGCTTTTCTAGCGAGTTCTTCCTGTTAGGTTAGGTGCCAATTTATGACCGTCCCTTTTGTTGGTCGTCTTTCATTTGGATCTTTTAATCTATCCCAATTACGTTAATGGCAGATTAATTCTATTTTTAATAAATTTATTGAAGCAGATTTTCAGATTAGAATGAAAAACTTTTTTTCTGATAGCGTTCATTGTACCCCAGTAGATCATTACAACTAATGAAGCGATTAATAAGATTAGTGAAAAGAGAGTTCCTCAAATTCATAGCGCAGCAGAAGTGGTATGCTAAAGGTTTACCAGTGATAATGGATTCTTCGAAAAAAAAATATTTTATCAAAAATGGCTTCTTTGCAAGCTCAAGTCTGTTTTTTGACTTTTCCACTTATGGTTTTGCTGACTATCTCAACGATAGAGACTATAAGAAGCTTTACCCATTGAACCCTCCTTCTATATCGGCCCTGATAGATAATAAGGCCTACGTTCCACTACTATTTCAAGCCCATCCTGAATGGCTTCCAAAATTCTCCGCCTACTTGAGGAATGAGGAATTAATTTTTTTCAAAGGTTTGGAGAATGCTCTTAGGGATCTTTCGGAATTTTGCAGGAAGACCATTGAACGATATGGTAAATTGATAGTAAAACCTACCGGTGATGGTGGAGGCCGAAAGATCTTTACAGTAAACGCTGATAATTTAGAAGAAAAAATTGGCAGGATACTGTCCGGAGAAGTGATCCTGAGCAGTTATATGGAAAATGAACCATTCCTAAAGGAGATTTACCCCTACTCTTTAAATACGATTCGCGTCGTTTTTTTCAAAACAAGCAAATGGAAAAATAAAATACTAATGATTGGGCACAGGTTTGGCACATCGATTTCGAAGGAGGTAGATAATGTCTCCAGTGGAGGGATCGGTTACTCAGTAAATAAGCAAACCGGCGTATTGTGCAAACCTTATTGTTACCAAATACCTTCGCATCCCGAGCAATTTGATAAGCATATGGATACTGGGGTACAGCTTAGGGGATTTCAAATTCCAGATTGGCCTTCTCGATTAAAGGAAATTCAAAAGATTGTCGACTACTTAGATTTTGTACACTACGCAGGATTGGACCTAGCTTTTACTACTGAAGGAATCAAGATAATAGAGATTAATTCCCATCCAGAATCTATTATATGACTATTCGCTATGTTGCACGTATGGGTAAATTGCCGCAATAATTAACCTGTCGAATAACTTTTCACCAAAATAC
>Ga0136559_1000617_pt1 | contig 12107 bp, 6 predicted proteins | sample AntRauMeHopE1496_FD_104633 | JGI IMG/M metagenome (GOLD analysis project Ga0136559, IMG submission 104633) | Saline lake microbial communities from Rauer Islands, Antarctica - Metagenome Hop E1 #496 | ecosystem: Environmental > Aquatic > Non-marine Saline and Alkaline > Saline | place... | reverse complement strand
GTCCACTATAATGTCAAAAAGGTCTATTATTTGTAATTTTTCTAAAATGGGTCGTGCATTTTTACTGGCACTTCCCAGCGCGATGGGTTGTTTTTTAGAACGCAGTTCTGTCAGGAAATCGTGAACCCCTGGTAAAATATCACTTGTGTCTAGGGTTTCTATAAGGTTTAAATATTCCTCATTTTTTTTATCCATTTGTAGCTGAAACGCATCTGGACTAAGCTCTTTGTTGCCCCATTCCAGTATTTTTTTAAGGCTATCTACGCGTGAAACACCTTTTAGCTGTTCGTTTTCGTGTTCTGTAAACGCTATTCCTAGCCCTGCAGCGAGTCGCTGCCACGCTATAAAGTGAAATTTTGCGGTGTCTACGATCACGCCGTCTAGATCAAATATGAATGCTTTTTTAGTCATTTTCTATAACGGGTTCATAGGTTATCGCTTTTTTATCTAAAATCAGTAAGTTAGATAGCGCGGCAATTATTAAAAAAATTCCGGCTACCGTCATTGCGTGTATGGCTTCCTCACCTATCAGTTTTTGTAAAAACACAACACCACCTACGGCAGCAATAATTTGAGGAATCACTATAAACATGTTGAAAACACCCATCATTAAGCCCATTTTATGGGATGCTACAGAACTGGACAACATGGCATAGGGCATAGATAAAATACTACCCCAGGCAATACCTATTAAACTAAAGGATACGATTAACTTATCTGGCTCGCCAGGAATAAAGAACATATATAAGAACCCGATGCCACCTAGTATTAAACTAACCATGTGAATGTACTTTCTATTGATACTGTAATATGCGGTGTAAAATGTGAGTGCAAGTGCAAAAAGCATAGAGGTCAGTCCATAAATTCCCATGTTGGCTCCTACATCGTCCGAGGCATCATTGTAAGATTTGTCTTGCTGTATATACTCTGCTTTTGCGGTGTCAGTAAGAAACATAATTTCGTTATCCTCGTTTCTGAGCGCGACTTTCTCGTTATTGTCGTCTAGCTTTGTTTGTGCAAACGCAAGCACATCTGGTTTAGATGCGTTGTATATATGTGAGGTTAGGGCTGGATTTGCCAGAGTCCACATGGCAAAAAAAGCAAACCATGAAAAGAATTGCACGACCCCTAATTTTTTCATTATGAGCGGCATGAGTGCATAGGTGCCCACAATGGTTTTCCACATGCCCATTTTTTCTTCGGGCTCTGGTGATGCGTCGTCAAACTGTGCTAACTCTTCAGGCGAATACTCTTTGGTAGTAAAGATAGTTACCAAAATTGCTGTAATAAAAACAAAAGCTCCAACCCCAAAAGCTACTTTAACCGAGTCTGGAACAACACCAGACGGTGCCTCATTTGAAATTTTTAAGGTGGTATTTACCCATTTAGGCAAGTTACTGGCAACCCAGGTTCCTATACCTATTATTAGGGTTTGTACGACAAAACCGTAACTGCGCTGCGATTCTGGTAGTTTGTCTGCAACAAGGGCTCTAAAAGGCTCCATAGAAATATTTATGGAAGCGTCGAGAACGAGTAAAAGACCAGCAGCCATCCACACGGCAGACGAGTATGGCATGAGCAGTAAAGCGATAGAACTAAGAATAGCACCAGCGAGAAAAAAAGGCCGTCTACGACCCAGTGTTTTGTGCCAGGTGTTATCACTCATGTACCCTATAATGGGCTGTACAATAAGACCAGCAAGCGGCGCGGCAATCCATAACAGCGGAATCTCATCTTTGTCTGCGCCTAAAGTCTCAAAAATACGTGACATAGTAGAGCCCTGCAGGGCAAAACCAAACTGAATACCCAGAAACCCGAAACTCATGTTCCAGATGTTCCAGAAACCTAACTTAGGTTTTTGCATATCGTAATGTTTAAAAAATGACGATAAGCCTTATGACTTATCAAAACTAAGCGTGTGTGAAGAAGACCTGTTTTGATATAAAATCATACTGCACTTTAAACAGCATGGTAAAAGTACTATATTAAGGTGTAGATTCTCTTTCTATAAGCGAAGTTTTTACGATAACGGTTTCGTAGGTTTCTTCTTTTGATGTGTCAGACTCCAGTTTTTCTATAAGTTTGCGAGCAGCCATGCCGCCCATTTCCTCCCCATTTTGCCCTATAGTAGTGAGTGTAGGACTTGCATATTTAGACAACATACCGTCAGTAAACGCAATAACAGCAACATCTCGTGGTATAGTTTTACCCATTTTTTGAATAGCTTTGCTCGCTGTAACAGCAAACAACTCATTAACGGCAACAATACCATCTAGATCTTGCTCCTTAATATACTGGGTTATTTGCGCAGTTGCGTCGTCTAGATTACCTATTCTTAGAATGCGCTCGGGAACAAGCTCCATATCGCGTTTCAAAAGCGCTTCTTTGAAACCTTGCGTGCGCAGCCTGCCTACGGTTATGTAATCTACGGTCGTAATAAGCCCTAGTTTTTTACAACCTTTGCGCATGAGAAAATCGGCTGCACTGCTCGCTGCGCCCGCGTCATCTATAACTACCTTATCGCAATTTATATCGTCAGACACGCGGTCGAACATGACCACAGGCATACCCTGGTTCATTACCTCGCGCACATGGTGAAAATCTTGTTTCTCCATGGTTTCTTTAGAAAGGCTCATGATAAAACCGTCTATACTACCGTTTGCAAGCATGTCCATGTTGACCACTTCTTTATCAAAACTTTCGCCAGACAGGCATATAATAACATGATAACCGTTCTCGTTTGCTACGCGTTCCACACCTGCAATCACCGTTGCAAAAAAGTGATGAACGATCTCAGGTATGATAATACCTATTTTTTTAGTCTTTTGATTTTTAAGGCTTAAGGCTATATTATTAGGCTTAAAATTAAATTTCTTTGCATAGTCCTGTATTTTGGTACGCGTGTCTACACTTATCTCGTGACTGTCGCGCAGTGCCTTAGAAACAGTAGATATAGAGACATTTAAGTCTTGTGCGATTTTTTTTAGGGTTAGTTTTTGAGCCATGTTTGTTGTAAAAGTTAAAGATACTATGAAGTCGCTTTCGCGAAAGCGGAAGATAACAAATAATTTAGCACACGATGTACGAAAACGTTTTCGCAAAAACAGGTCGCGCATGAGGTTTCTTAACATATATTTTACATAATTTTAACCCGTGTGAGAAGAAGATTTTAATCTAAACCCTTTTAAAACCAATTTAAATGAATCAAAAATTCAAATTTGCCTTATGGCTGCTCGTCTTGCCATTGTTTGCCCTAGCGCAAACGATTACGGGAGTTGTAACAGACACAGGCACTTCACAACCGCTTTTGGGCGTGTCTGTCATCGTTAAAGGAACCTCAAACGGTGCTGCAACAGATTTTGACGGAAAATACACCCTTAATAACGTACCTTCTGGTGCAACCATTATCTATTCTTATCTAGGCTATTTGCCTCAAGAAATTGTGTATACTGGTCAGGCATCTATGAATGTGGTGCTTACACAAAACCCATCTGACCTAGATACCATTGTACTTATAGGTTACGGTAGCACTACAAAAGAAAATATTACCGCAGCGCAAACAACTGTGAACGAAGAAGAATTTAACAGAGGTGCTGTTGTTTCTCCAGGACAACTTATCGCTGGTAAGGCGGCTGGTGTGCAGGTTATAGCAGCTAGCGGTAGACCAGGTGATGGACCGCAAATACGGGTGCGTGCAGGTTCTACATTAAGTGGAAATGCAGATGCACTTTATGTAGTAGATGGTATACCATTAGACCAGCAAAACGCAAACCTAAACACTATTAACCCTGCCGAAATAGAAAGTATTACTATCTTAAAAGATGCAAGTGCTACGGCCATTTATGGTAACCGAGCATCTAACGGTGTAATTCTTATCACTACTAAGAAAGGTAAGATGAACAGTGCCCTAAGAATAGGATATGACTTGCAGCTTGCAATAAGCCGTCCACAGAAATATTTAGATGTACTGACAGGTGACGAGTTTAGAGCACTTATTAATGCCGGTGGCAGTATCGACGATATTGCATTATTAGGAACTGCAAATACCGACTGGCAGCGTGAAATTTATGAAACTGGAGTGCGTGCTATGCACAACATTACCATAGAAAAAGGTTACGAGAAAACGGCTATACGTGCAAACGTGGCTTATACAAACGAGAACGGAACACTATTAACTTCTGGTTATGAACGCGCGAGTTTTAATGGTAGCGTCGTGCAGCGTGTGGGTAATGACCTTAAACTAACGCTTAACGTTCAAGGTGCGATAGAAGAGATACGCAATGCAGACGGCGGCGCTGTAGGGTCTGCCATAGACTTTGACCCAACGCAATCTGTTTTTGACCCAGTAAACGGAGTTGGTGGCTTTTTTGAATACAGACAATCTAATGGTAACGTAGATGCGCTCGCACCTCGCAACCCGCTAGGCTTGTTGCGCAGCCTTAGGAATGAAACCGATAACAACCAAATACGTACTAATTTACAAGCAGAGTACAAGATTCCTGGTGTAGACGGTCTTATCTTCAACGGTACAGCAGGTCTGGATTATAATGAGTTCGACAACTTTTCAGCAAGAAATCCTAACTCTGGCGTAGCTGCAAATACAAATGCGTTACGCAGTAACTCAAACGGCACCCGTTTAAATCAGTTACTTAACGGTCGTTTTGATTACAAAAAAGATTTAGAAAGTTTAGACACAAAAATGGAGCTTACCGTGGGTAGTAGCTACCAGGGTTTCCGTCGTGAAAGCGTTAACGTAGGACAGGATAATGGAACGGGAGCTTTTAACGAGCCCATAGTTAACTTTAATGAAAACAGGTTAATATCAGCTTTTGGACGTGCTACTTTTGACATAAAGGACTTATTAGTATTATCGGCAAGCGTTTCACGTGATGGTACTTCTCGTTTTTCTCCTGAAAACCGCTGGGGAACCTTTGGTGGAGCAAGTGCTGCACTTAAACTGACCAATACCGCTTTCGTACAAAATAGCGGTTTCTTATCGCAACTTAAATTACGTAGCGGTTGGGGTGTAACTGGACAACAAGATATAGGACAAGATTTCTTGTACTTGCAACTTGTAACTCCGGGAGAAGACCAGGCATCTGTTCAAATAGGTAACCAGTTCTTTAACACCGTACGACCAGAACTTACTACAGACTTAAAATGGGAGCAAACAACAGAATATACTGTAGGTTTAGATTATGGCTTGTTTGATGATATACTTACAGGAAGCATTGACGTTTACACCAGAGATACTAAAGACCTCTTACAATTTGGGCCCTTACCCGCAGGTAGCTTAGGAAATTTTGCATTGCAAAATGTAGGCTCTACCCAAAGTAGAGGTATAGAGGTAGGGCTAAATGCTAAGATTGCTAACACTGAAAATTTTAAATGGAATGTAGGCGCAAACGTAACCTTTAATGACATTAAAATTACCGACCTGTCTCTAGGCGCCGGCGATGCCCCAATACAACAGACACCTGTAAGCGGTGGTGGTTTCAATAATTTTATACAAGAATGGGCTGTAGGCAGCGACCCGTCTGCGTTCTGGGTGTTCCGTCAGGTTTATGACGTTGCAGGCAACCCGCTAGACGGTGTTTTTGTAGACGTAAACGGTGATAACGTTATAAATGACGAAGACCGCGTGCGTTATAAGCAAGCAAATCCAGACGCATTCTTTGGTTTTACCTCGGGAATGACTTACAAAAATCTAGACCTTAACTTTACCCTAAGAGGTGCGGTAGGTGGTTACAACTATAATAACAATAGCGCAGGACGCGATAATTTTGCACAGGTCGCAGAGAATCCGGGTAACTGGTTAAACAATGCTACCACGAGCATTTTAGAAACCGGATTTACCTCAAATTTAAATACATTAAGCTCTAGCCACTACATACAAAAAGCAGACTTTGTAAGACTAGATAACCTATCGTTAGGTTACACGTTTCAAGGCGACAAAAGAACCGTACGCACCTCTATAACAGGCACTAACCTCATAACGCTTACTAATTATGATGGCTTAGACCCCGAGGTTGTAAATGGTATAGACGCAAACTTGTTCCCGAGAGCTACCAGTGTGGTTTTAGGTGTAACAGTACAATTTTAAAAAAAACGAAACTATGAAAATATACAAATTAATTATCGGATTGTTTGTTGCTACCACACTATTTGTGGCCTGCGACGACGCGCTGGATTTAGAGCCGCGTGGGAACTTGCAACTAGCTACGTTTGATAGCTTAGAAGATTATGAGGGACTCTGGGCAAAACTATATGCAGGCCTTATTGTAGGCGGACAGCAAGGTGGCGACGGAAATGCGGATATAGATGGTATAGACGGTGGTTTTTCAAACTACTCAAGACTGTACTGGAAACTGCAAGAACTTTCAACAGACGAGGCCATTATCGCCTGGACTGACGAGACTATTAGAGACCTGCACTGGCAAACGTGGACTCCCGCAAATCAGTTTACAAGTGCAATGTATGCACGTATAAGCTATCAAATTACTATTTGCAATAGCTTTATAAGAGAGTCCACACCGGCGGCGCTAGATGCAAACGGTATCCCACAAGCAGACCGTGCTGCAATACAAGCTTTTAGAAACGAAGCTCGTTTTTTAAGAGCATACAGTTATTACCATGGTATGGATCTTTTTGGGTCATTCCCTTTTACCACAGAGGCTACCGCTGCCGACGGCTCTGAACTACCTGCATTTAGAACTCGCGCTGAGATATTCTCTTTTATAGAAAGTGAACTTCTTGCAATAGAAAATGAGTTGCCTGCACCCGCCGCTACAGATTACGGACGCGCTGGTCAGGGTGCAGTATGGATGACACTAGCTAAACTTTATCTCAATGCTGAGGTATACACTGGCTCACCTCGCAATGATGATGTAATCACCTTTACCAATAAAGTAATAAACAGCGGTTATTCCATAAACACCTCTTTACCGTACCGCAATTCCTTTCTAGCAGACAACGACAGTAACGGTGCTCAAAGCGAGTTTATATGGACTGCAAACTACGATGGTAATCGCACGCAAACCTTTGGTGGTACAACATTCCTATCACATGCACCCGTAGGTGGTGAAATGAACGCAGCAGACTATGGTCTAGACTCAGGTTGGGGTGGAATACGCACCACACCAGAATTTGTAGAGTTGTTCCCCGGAGAAGAGAACAGTCTCGATGGCAGGGAAAATTTCTTTACCGCAGACCAGACTAAGAGTATTGCAAACGTAGGTCGTTTCAAAGACGGTTATGCAGTCGTTAAGTTCCAAAACGTTACGAGTGCAGGAGTTGCAGGTCCGAATCTTTTATTTGTAAGTACCGACTTTCCAGTGTATCGTCTAGCAGATGCTTACCTGATGTATGCCGAAGCTACCTTGAGAGGTGGTGCAAGTGGCAGTGCAGGTACAGCGCTAGGTTATATAAATACCTTAAGAGCACGCGCTTACGGAAACACCGCAGGAGATATAACCGCTGGTCAACTTAATCTAGACTTTATATTAGCAGAGCGCGCTAGGGAGTTATACTGGGAAGGACACAGACGTCAGGATCTTGTTCGTTTCAATCAATTTACCTCTAATGGTGTTTGGGAATGGAAAGGCAATGTGCAATCTGGAACAACGACCCCAGCATTTAGAAATCTTTATCCCGTACCTACTACCCAGTTAAGACTCAATTCAAACCTCATCCAGAACCCTGGTTATTAATTTTAAAAAGCAAATACAATGAAAAAGATATCAATTTTATTTATGACCATGATCGCTGCACTGGCAATCACCTCATGCGAAGACACAAATTCTGAAGACATTAACCTAAACGTTAATAATAATGGCGAGTTAACCCTTGCTATAGCCGGAAGTAGCTACGTTGTTACCGAAACTAATGGTGCTGACCTAGCAGACGTATTATCGTGGAACCCAGTAACTACTGATGTGCCTGTACAAATAACCTACACCGCACAAATAGACGTGCAAGGTGGCGATTTTAGTGACCCTGAGGTACTGGGAGCAACAGGAAACACCGCATTATCCATTACGTTTAATACCTTAAACGAGATAGCGATAAATGAATTTGGAGCAGACGCTGGTACCGCAGCAAACTATGATGTGCGCGTAATTGCTACACTCGCAGATCCTGCAATAGCCCCTATCGTTTCAAATGTAGTTCCTATGATTATTACCCCTTTTGCGCTTTACCCTTTTAATGACCTTTATTTTGTAGGTAACGCAACCGTTTCAGACTGGAATAACGACAATAACAACCAGGCTCTTTTCAGAGATGCGGTTAATGAAAACGTTTATCATTTTAGTGGCAGATTTTTAGCAAATGAATTTAAATTACTGTCTACTCCAGGATTCTGGCAGCCGCAATATGGACCCCGCAATGGTGCAGTAGGCGTAAATGACGGAGCTGGAAGCGACCCAAATGCTTTTTTAGTACCTAATACAGGATTCTATAACTTTACCGTAGATGTAACCGGGGTAACAAACACTGCCGAAGGCGCGTCCTCTTTCACGTTAGTTCCTAACCCAGCAGGAGCTTCTGCACCTACCTACACTTCTATGGCCATCATAGGAGAGGCAACACCTAACGGCTGGAATGACCCTGATACAAACATGGTACAATCTACTTTTGACCCACACCAGTGGAGTTTACGCAATGTTACTCTTACAACAGGTGAGATGAAAATACGTGCAAACGACAATTGGTCAAACAGCTGGGGTGACGACACCTCTAACTACTCTGGACAGGGCAACAATAACAACGACCCAAATATGAGTGTCAGAGCAGGTATTTATAACATTTTCTTTAGTGATCTAGACGGGCGTTTTATTTTGATTCCAGTTCAGTAATTCTCATTAATTATATTAAAAGGGCTGTGTACAGCCCTTTTTTTATCTGTAAACTCAAAATTATGAAAAGAATTTTATCCCTTCTATCCGCTTGTTTATGTCTTGCTTTCGCGAAAGCACAGGTGACAACAAGCCCCTCTACGCCCACACGTGCAGATCAGGTTATACTCACCTTTGACGCGACAGGTACTGCACTGGAAAATGCGACTGGCATTCTTTACGCATACACGGGTGTAACCCTCAATGGCACGCGCTGGCAAAATATTATTGTGCCTACCTTTAGTGAAAACACAGGCGCCCCACAATTTGTTAATACCACCGGTAATATTTATACACTTACCTTAGGAACAAGTTTAGAGCAATTTTACAATATTCCTGCTGGGTCTGTTGTAAGCGAAATTTGCTTAGTGGTGCGCAACGCAGCTGCTAATGCACAAACCAATCCAGACATTTTCTTGCCTGTTTTTCAACCCGGACTAAACACCTTAATCACTGCACCAGCAAACGGTGCTATTTTTAATACATCGCAACAAATTAATATAACAGGCGATGCGTCTCAAAGCGCTACGCTAGAGGTGAAAGTTAATGGAACAAGTATAGGCACTACCACAGGTACGACTATAAGCACACCTTATACATTTACAAGCACAGGAGCCTTTACTATAGAATTAACTGCCTCTAACAGCTCAGCAACAGTTTCTGACATGGTAAGCGTTTATGTTCCTAGCCCTACCCAAAACGCAGCCAGGCCCGCTAATCTTAAAAACGGCGTAAACGAGAATGCAGACGGTAGCGTTACTTTTTTGTTTGCAGCACCCGGGAAAAACGATGTTATGCTGCTGGGTGAATTTACTAACTGGCAGCTAAATCCAGCATTTCAAATGAATAAAGACGGCTCCTATTTTTGGGTCACCGTGCCTGCAAGTAACTTTACCGCAGGGTCAGAATTTGCTTATCAGTACCTTGTAGATTACGCGATTAAAATAGCAGACCCCTACAGTGAGCTTATACTGGATCCAGGAAGTGACCAATTTATAAAACCCGGAAACTACCCTAATTTAAAGCCCTATCCTGCAGACTTAACTACAGGCGATGTAACCTTGCATACATACCAAAAAGCACCATACAACTGGACTACGACTAATTTTGTCAGACCTAATAAAGAAAATCTAGTTATCTATGAACTGCTTGTAAGAGATTTTTCTGAGGGCGATAGTTACCAAGAAATTATAGACCGCATAGATTATCTAGAAGAGTTGGGAGTTAACGCAATAAAAATCATGCCGCTTAACGAGTTTGAAGGAACCGATAGCTGGGGTTACAATCCTAAGTATCACGGTGCACTGGACAAAGCTTATGGTACGCCAGAAAAGCTTAAACAACTCATAGATCTACTGCACTCTAAAGGTATCGCAGTGATTTTAGATGTTGTATACAACCATGCATTTTCTCAAAGCCCGCTCGCACAACTATGGTGGGATCAACCCAACTTTAGACCTGCGCCCAATAATCCTTACATAAACCCAACGCCTAGACATGATTTTAACGTAGGGTATGATTTTAACCATGAAAGCCAGTGGACGCGGGAGTATGTAAAACAAACGTTACAATATTGGATAGATGAGTACCGCGTAGACGGTTTCCGTTTTGACCTTTCTAAAGGATTCACGCAAAACAACACCTTAGGTAACATAAACGCATGGAATGCTTATGACCAGTCACGCGTAGACATCTTAAACGACTACCGGAACACCATATGGAATGCCAACAGTAATGATATTTATATGATACTAGAACATTTAGGCGGAAATAATGAAGAGCAAGCACTTGCAAATTTCGGGTTTATGCTCTGGGGTAAAATGACTGATGAGTTTAATCAAAACTCTATGGGTTTTAACAGTAATACAAACGTATTCAGGTCTTACTTTACATCTCGTAACTTTAACAACCAGCATCTTATTGCATATGCCGAGAGTCATGATGAGCAACGTTTAATGTACCGCAACCTTAATAACGGAAATTCTGGAAACCCTAGTCACAACGTGCGCAACTTAGGAGTAGCTTTGGACAGGCAAGAGGCTATCGCTGCTATTCTATATAGTATCCCTGGACCCAAAATGCTATGGCAGTTTGGTGAGCTAGGTTATGAGATAGACATTAATGCAAACGGTCGTACGGGTCGCAAACCTATACCCTGGACTCTAAATTACGATACGGACACCGCACGTGCAAATTTGTACAACGTTACTGCGACCATGATAGGTTTTAAAACCCTATACCCCGAGACTTTTAACAACACAAATAACAACCTGGATTTAGGAGGACTCGTGAAGCGTATAAACTTAGACGGGCCTGTTTTTGACGCTGTAGTTGTTGCAAATTTTAATGTAACCACTCAAAACGCGACCCCTAACTTCTCGCAAACAGGTGTATGGTACGAGTATTTTTCAGGCACAACGCTTAATGTCACTAACACGACAGCAGCTATAAGCCTGCCGCCAGGAGCATACCGCGTTTACACCACTCAACCACTTATGAACCCCTTAAGTAATGATGAAGTGGTGAACACCCCTAAAAACACTATAAAATTGTATCCCAACCCAGTGAGCGACAGTTTTGAACTGTCACAGGAGGTAGATGCTGTTACCATTTATAATTTACAGGGACAACAGCTGCTACAGTTTACAAACGGCAGTCAGCCAACCTATGATATAAGCACACTTAAAACAGGAACTTATATTATAGAACTCGTGACCGACGGATTACGCAGCACACAAAAATTTATAAAGATGTAGTTTGTCGCTTATTTTATATTTTAAACAGAAAATAAATATTTTTAGCTAATTATTTTCATTACTTTTAGCAAAATAATATATCTTTCCAATATAATTTCATAGGTAATGATGTTCCCTAAACATGTTACAAATAGCAAATTATAGTGACCCAATTTACTCTTTTCATAATTCATTAGGTTACGGGAAGCCTGTCTTGCGACAGGCTTTTTTTATGCTTAAAAGTGCGGTTACTCCATAAACCAGCTAACGCTGCTTATTAACATAAAATAGGCTCACAACGGCTGAGCTCCACCTCAGGTTTATTCAACGGTTATTGTTCCATTAACATGTTCGTTTTTAATCGCAATATAACCGTATCCCTCCGTCCAAGTACATATTTTGATTTCCCTTATTAGGTTTTAATTTTGTGTTTCATCAAACATGAAAATTATGCTGGCTTTAAGCAGTACCTCTATTT
>Ga0136559_1000615_pt1 | contig 12112 bp, 12 predicted proteins | sample AntRauMeHopE1496_FD_104633 | JGI IMG/M metagenome (GOLD analysis project Ga0136559, IMG submission 104633) | Saline lake microbial communities from Rauer Islands, Antarctica - Metagenome Hop E1 #496 | ecosystem: Environmental > Aquatic > Non-marine Saline and Alkaline > Saline | place... | reverse complement strand
GGGAAAAAGGCGCCAATATTGAACTCGAGATGGGGAATAATATTTAGCGTTGCAGGAGTCTCATAAGGATTCGAACCGTTGTAAGTCGCATAGCGATTAAAAAGCTGCACCAGTTTTGCATTGCCAAAGAGTCGCTCATTTGCCTCGTTCATAGTCGAGAAAATCCCCAATTTTCCCATTTTCAAATAGGACTTCAAGGCTTGCGGATTAGTCCAGGTACCAAACTTGTGCAAGGAGCGATGCATAAAAAGCGGCGAAAGATGATCATATATAAAAGCAGAATCCTGTAATGCAGTTCGAATGGACTTTCCTGAACCACCAAGCTTGGTTTCTACTTCCTGAGCGAATAAATCGAGGTCAGCATAGGCGTTGACCTTGGTGCCATCTTCCCAAAAATAATGGCAGGCCACCGGAAGCTTCACATACTCAAAGTGATCTTTAGAGTTTTTACCTGCCAAGTTGAACAGCTCTTCCACTTGATCTGGCAACGTAAAAAGGGAAGGGCCTGCATCAAATCGATAGTCTCCAATTTGAATTTCAGACAATTTCCCACCGGGATACGGATTGGCTTCAAACACATCAACCTGAAAGCCTTTTACCGCCATTCGAATAGAAGCAGCGATTCCTGCGATTCCGGATCCAATAATTATTACTTTTTGACTCATCCCCATCATTTATTCCAGCCTCTAAACTACTCAATCAAGCTAAGAGTTGGCCGTTTGGCAAAAAAAATCCCCGAAGATTTGATTTCGGGGATGATGCCGGTGTTCCAGCTAATCGATTCTTGTTTACAATTAAAGCTTTTCGAAGATTCTTCTAAAACTCGTTGCTTCGGCTATCCTTGCATGAACTTCAGCAATCGGAAGTCGCTCTTGTTCAGTGGTATCTCGATGACGAATTGTGACGGTATTATCTTCCAGCGTCTGATGATCCACGGCAATACAAAATGGAGTTCCGATCAAATCCTGGCGCGCATAGCGCTTGCCGATGGAAGACGCATCTTCAAAGATAATATTAAAGTCGTATTTCAACAATTCCACCAATTCCTGCGCTTTTTCAGGCAGCCCGTCTTTCTTGGTAATCGGCAAGATCGCCGCTTTCACCGGAGCGATTGCCGGATGAAACTTTAGATAAGTTCGGCTTTTCTCTTCTGTTTTTTCTTCCGTATAGGCATTACACAGCGTCAATAAAAACAATCGGTCTGCGCCTATGGAAGTCTCCACCACGTAAGGGATGTAGTTCTGATTGATTTCCGGATCGAAGTACTGCTGCTTTTTCTTGGAAAATTCCTGATGTGCTTTCAAATCAAAGTCAGTACGAGAGTGAATTCCTTCCACTTCTTTGAAGCCAAACGGGAAATCAAACTCAATGTCCATTGCAGCATTTGCGTAGTGCGCCAGTTTCTCGTGATTATGTTTTCTCAGCTTTTCTGCTGGTATTCCGAGTGCCAAATGCCAATTCATTCGCATATCTGACCATTTCTGATACCAATCCAGTTCGGTGCCAGGTCGTACAAAAAACTGCATCTCCATCTGCTCAAATTCCCGCATTCTAAAAATAAACTGGCGGGCAACGATTTCATTTCGGAACGCTTTCCCAATCTGCACAATCCCGAAAGGGACTTTCATACGGGCGGTCTTCTGCACATTCAGGAAATTGACAAATATTCCCTGAGCCGTCTCAGGACGAAGGTAAATCGTAGTTGAATCTTCTGCCACCGAACCTACTTGAGTCGAAAACATCAAGTTGAACTGTCGGACATCAGTCCAGTTGGAAGTGCCTGAAACTGGACATTTGATACCTTCGTTGGTGATGAGATCTCGGACGCCGTCCAAGTCTTCTGCTTCCAGCATTCTCGCCAAAGCGCCTGTCAAGGCATTTGCTTTTTCGATATCACCAGCTCTTTCGAATATCGCCGCATGCTCTTCCACTAGCACATCCGCACGATAGCGCTTCTTCGAATCCTTATTATCAATCATCGGATCGTTGAAGCTATCCACGTGACCAGAAGCCTTCCAAGTAGTCGGATGCATAAAAATAGACGCATCAATCCCGACAATATTATCATGCACCCGTGTCATGGTCTCCCACCATAGCCGCTTCAGGTTGTTTTTGAGCTCGACACCATAAGCGCCGTAGTCATATACAGCCTGCAAGCCATCGTAGATTTCAGAACTTGGATACACAAAACCATACTCTTTGGCATGGGAAATAATATCTTTCAATTGCGTATTTTCCGCAGGAGTTGCTGTTTTTGACATAGTGGCAAAATTAAAGAAACTAATTGAAACTGGGTTTAGATAAATGGTCGATTTAATTCAAACTCATCCCTTATGGCACAAAAAAACTCCTGTCTTTATAAAGGCAGGAGTCCTTTTTCTTAGTTAGATTTTTTTACCTAAAGGAATACTTGAATCCAAATCCTGCACGAAAGTAATCGCCACGATCATCTGCAAATACCGGAGCAGCTTCGAGCACAATCCCAAAATTATCATTTGCAAAAGGCTTTACCAATAGTCCAAAAGGAATTGCAAGGTAAAAATCGTCGTCATCGTTTCTCCCGTTATTCCGATCATCGTCTAGCCCCAAGCCAAGACCCAAATAAAAGTTGACATCTTGCTTTTGGATCAAATTGTAACCGCCCATCAGCTCGATCCCAATATCTCCACCAGTACCGATTCGTCCTTCGCCAAAGATTTGTTTGTCAGGATTAGTACCGATGGTGACAAAGGTCTCTGAGCTTTGAAGATTGATTCCTGCACTGATTTGCGCAGTAGCATATCCGAGAATCCCAAAAGATAGTACGAATAAAAGAAGTAGTTTTTTCATAATAAAGTTGATCTGATTTTCAACCTTACTTACAAACCAACAGCCAAAGATGAGGTTTTACCAACCGGCTTCTTGTTGCGAGACTCTTCTTCCCTGAGTCGAACTCACAAATGCAGCCTCTATGATTTTCAATACACTTACAGTCTGTGGTATACTTACCAGAAGCGATTCTTTGCCAAGAATGGCATTTCCAATATTTTTATAAAAAACCCGGTAATCTCCAGTTTCGGTAGGGAAGGGAGTCTCAGAATCATTGCGAAAAACTTTCCCCCATTTCTCCTTTGGCTCCACACCCCAATCCTCACCTTCGGGTCGCTGACCTGCTTTGAATTTGGACTCTTGGATATCTAGTCCGTATTTGATGTAGGTGCCTTTTTTGCCCAACATCATGAAGCGAGGGGTCGGAACGGCTACCAATACTCCCGCAGTAGCTCGACAGTGAATCGATCCATAGTCCAGTGTAATGTCAAAGTAATCATCTGCAATTGCTCCAGTCCGCTGCTTACGAATATCCGCTTGTACCCAATTGGGAAGCCCAAAAAACAACACCATTTGATCAATCAAATGCACTCCGAGATCATAGGTGATCCCATTTCCAGGGACATCCTTCTCCCGCCAGTTTTCTGTAATATCCGGTCGAAACCGATCAAAATGAGATTCTAAATACACGACTTCCCCAAGGGTCTGATCTGACAATAACTTTTGGATCGTAAGCACATCCCCATCAAAGCGTCGATTGTGAAACACACTCAAAACTAAGTTTTTTTCTTTGGCGATGCGGTCAAGTTCTTCAGCTTCATGAGAAAAAATAGTCACCGGCTTATCCACTACCACATGTTTACCGGCAAGTAGTGCCTGTTTTGCCATGGAAAAGTGAAACTCGTTGGGAGTGGTAATCACGAGCAAATCAGCAGCGTCTGCCTTAAGTAAGTCTTCCAAACTCCGGTAGGTTGTCACACCGGGATAGTTGGATTCACAATTAGTAGTGGTCCGCTCCACAGCGGCAACCAGACTCAATTCGGAGCAAACATCAATTAGAGGGGCGTGCATTTTCTCAGCGACCGAGCCAAAGCCGACGATGGCGGTGCGAATGGGATGTATCATAAGTTCATTTCGTAGGCTTTATTCACTAACTCTATTCGTGAAGTTACCTCAAGTTTGATGTGAATATTTTTTCGGTGAGATTCAATAGTTTGCTGACTCAGATTGAGTATTTCGGCTATTTCTTTGTTTAGGATCCCATCTTTGATGAGTCGGATAATTTCGGTTTCCCTTCGGGAAAGTTTGTATTTTGCTCTAAAAGCATCAAAATAAATACCCTGAGCTGCTTGTTTTTTTACTCTTTCAAAATTGTGGAGGTGCCTGCCTTCAAATACCTCATGGATGGTAAAGATCAACTCATCCGGGTCGGCATCTTTCAGGATAAAAGCGTCAGCCCCTTCTTTGACTACTCGCTTGAAAATCTTTTCATCATCATACATTGAGATCACGACGACTTTGATATCAGGATAATTCTTCTTGAGTTGTTCCAAGACTCCAAAGCCATCCATAATAGGCATATTCAGGTCGGTCAATACTACATCAATCTTCTGAGTGGATATAAAATCGACCAATTCTTTTCCATTGGGAAAAGTCTTAATCACCATAATATCCTCTAGTTCCTCCAAGAGGCCTTCTATTCCTTTGGCGAAAAGCTTATGGTCATCTGCTAGAGCAACTCGGATCATTGATAAAAAATTATAGTTTCAAAATACCCCAAATTATTCACTTTGGCAAGGTCAAATTAATTTCAGTTCCTTTGCCAATTTCAGATTTCAATTCAAATTTTCCTCCAATAGTCTCCATCCTTTTTTTCAGGTTGTACATACCACTTCCTGTCGACCGCACCGCAGTATCGAAGCCTTTGCCATTATCCTTGATTTGGATTTTTTTATCGGCTCCTTGCTGTATTGTTCTGATCTCGATCCGATCGGGAGAGGCATGCTTGATCGCATTATTAAGCGACTCTTGAATGACGCGGATCAACACTAGTTTCTGCTCTTTGTCCAGTTCTTCAAGTAGTATATCAGATTCCAAAAGCGTCTCGCAAAACCCTGTATCTCTGATTTTTTTCAGTTGTTGGATCAGGAATTCTTCAATAGTGATCGATTCTACCCAGTCCAGATTGAGTTTTTTGGATAGATTTCGTACTTCTTGGATGATTTGATTGAGTACTTCTATTCCTTCGATATGCTTACCTGCCTTCTGTGAACTGAAATTCAGCTTGGCTACGGAAAGTAATTGACCGACATTGTCGTGAAGTTCTCGCCCGATATGAGTCAGTGTTTCCTGTTGTATTTCATTTTCGATATTCAAAAGCGTTTTTTCGTATTCTGACTTTAGGTAATCAAGCTTTTGTCGATTCTGAACTTGTCGCTGTCGATGCAGCACTACTATTGCGATCACAAATGTGGACATCAGTCCGGCAAAGAAAACCCCGGAGATGATGATCGTAATCAGTTGACCTTCTTGATCAGACATGAGCCGGTTCTTTTTCCAATTTAATATTAAGATTTGGCGCCGCAATAATGAATACAATCACTACCAAGGATAAAATGCCAAAAAACATATTAATCTTTCCTAGTGATCCGGCTAACAATGGTTGTGTTTTCCAGAGGTATTCCATCGAATTATTGGTTAAAAAAGTAAGTGAATAATAAAACAAAATTACAGTCACTTGCCAAAAGGACAGTAGTCGTAAAGGATTAACTTCCAAATAGATTGGATCCTTCATCAAACTTATAAAGAATAAAATACAGGATATCAAAACAAAGCTGGATCCGATTGTATAAATAATTATTTGAGGGCCATAAATTGGCTCAATTTTAAATAGATGGAGAACTAAGCAAAGTGTAAGGAATGAAAATAGTAGAAATGATATGGGTCTTTTCAACGATGAAGAAACATAAATCCTAAGTATCAACAAATAGCAGCATGCAATTATGATACTATAGGACAAATTAAAAAACCATATATTATAATTCGGGTTTTCAATATTCCCCAAAAAAGCATTGATACGGGCATTGAGTGTGCTATTATAAATCAAATAACTTCCAAAATTCTCGTAGAAAACGGTGAAGAATAACACAAAAAAAAGAAGCCAATACAATTTATTGACTCTTTTCTCTGCCCCAAGAAGTATAAAATAAATCAAGCCAACGAACAGCAATGCGTCTATAATCAACAAATACAAGTTTTCTGAGAAATCAAAATACTCCATCTAAAAATCACTTAAATAGTGGGTTTGCAATAAGGCGGGCACTGTCTACCATGATTTTCAAAATCTTCTTCATCTCCACCTCTTGTCATAAAGCCGATATCCTTGATCTCATCGCCCTCGATATTTGCCGCGGTGAGCACTAGCGTCAGCATGCCATCGTAGGCTTCGGGATCTTTTGCGTAGTACTTTTTGGATAGCTCTTGAGTGTATTCGCAGAAGTAGAATTTGATTCCTCCTTTTTCAGGATCTTTGTCCGCAGCTTCCAAAAGTTTTTCGATAGTCGCCCGATCAAAAAATATCCAGTCTGTCTGATGATCGATGTCACCCTTCTCGTTTTTGCCTGGCTTTCCGCTTCTTACCTGATGATCGTAGTTGCCTTTTAATTCTTCAAAGTCTTTTTTACTGATTTTCATAAAGATGAGTTAGTTTTAATTGTGATTCATTGGGAAAATTTTGAATCGTCAAGATAGTAGATTTTCACTTTAAGAGACAAAAAAAGGAGTGAGAACAATTCCCACTCCTTTGATTCTTAATCTTAATCGCCTTAAGCTATTTTCTTTCCTTCTTTTTCCAATTCACTGGCAATCTCTCGCTTCATCAAATCCACTACGATAGGCGTAGCGATGAATACTGATGAATAGGTACCGACTAGAATACCGATGAAGAGTGCGAAAGAGAATCCTCTCAACACTTCACCTCCAAATATCAAAAGCACGATCACCACGATCAAGGTAGTAAATGACGTAATCAAAGTTCTTCCCAAGGTCTGATTGATGGCATCGTTGAATACCTTTACCAATTTATGCGTTCCTCGGTTTTCGATGTTTTCCCGGATTCGGTCAAATACGATTACCGTATCGTTAATCGAATAACCAATTACTGTCAATATCGCTGCAATGAATACCTGATCAATCTCAAATGTCGCCCCCAATACACTTGCGATCGAGAATGCAGCAATCACAAAGAACGTATCGTGAATCAAAGCAATAATCGCAGCAATAGAAAACTGCCACTTACGGAATCTCAAAAGGATATAAAGGAAGATGGCTACCAAGGCCGCTAGCATTGCTTCTGCAGAAGAAGCCTTGATATCATCTGCCACAGTAGCACCCACTTTGGAAGATCCGGTGATGGCAAATTGCCCTGTTCCCAGATTGGCAGCATTGTCAGTGAATGTCAAGCCTGTAACTGAGGCAATTCCTTCTTTCACTTTTGATTCTACCTCGTTGTTAGATTCTGCATCGTCTTCGTTCACCAAATAGGAAGTAGTTACTTTTAGTACATTAGATGCACCATAAGTTTTCACCTCTACTGATCCGTCAAACTCACTGTCCAAACCTGTCTTCAGCTCTGAAGCTGCCATTGGCTCCGCAAATGCAACGATATAAGATCGACCGCCTGTGAAGTCAACCCCGAACTTTAATCCTGAAATAGCAGCAATCGCCAAACCTACCACAATGATACCGGTGGAGATCAAATAAGCTACTTTTCGCTTGCCCAAGAAGTCGATATTAAGCGACGAAAGTACATTCTTAGCAAATGGTGTAGCAAAGCTGATGGAGCTACTATCGCCTTTCTTGCTCATCCAAGACACGATCACCCGCGTGATAAATACTGAAGAGAAGAAAGATGAAGCGATACCGATCATCAATACGATGGCGAAACCTTTTACCGGACCTTGTCCCAAAGCGAAAAGAATCGCTCCTGTCAAGAACGTGGTGACATTGGAGTCAAGAATCGCTGAAAATGCTTTGTTATAACCTGAATTGATTGCCGCTAATAGACCGGCACCATTTCGAAGTTCTTCCTTGATTCGTTCAAAAATCAATACGTTCGCATCAATCGACATACCGATAGTCAACACGATACCTGCAATACCTGGCAAGGTCAATGCCGCACCTAGCTGAGCTAAAATTCCCAGAATAAAGAAAATGTTAAATACCAACGCTGCAATTGCGACAAAACCACCTTTAGCATAATAGGCAACCATGAATAGTACCACGATCAGTAAACCTGATACCATGGAGATCAAACCTTGGTTAAGAGCTTCCTTACCCAATGTTGGGCCAATAATACTCTCTTCTACAATCTGCGTAGGAGCAGGAAGTGATCCTGACTTTAGGATATTTGCCAAATCCTGCGCTTCCTGAAGTGAGAAGTTACCTGAGATTTCGGATTGCCCGGATGGGATCTCACCGTTTACCACTGGTGCAGTGTAGACATAGTCGTCGAGCACCACAGCGATCCTCTTTCCGATGCTTTCCGCGGTCAATTTGCGCCACTTACGAGCACCTTCTGCATTCATCTGCATTGATACTGCCGGTCTTGAAGTCTGATCCAGTACTTGACGAGCGTCTGTAACGACATCACCTTCCAAAGGCGCTTGATCAGAACCTCTAGTTGCTTTGATCGCATAAAGCTCCAATACCTCAGATCCGTCATCCGCTTTGAATGGTTTCACACCCCAAAGTAATTTGATATCTCTCGGCAGTAGCGACTTGTACTGCTCATTCTTCAAGATTCTATTGATCGTCATCGTGTCTCTCACATCGTAGCCCAAACCAAAATTTGGCTTCAATAGAGAAAATATCGGTGAGGTTCCGTTGTCTGCATTCATTGGGTCAATCTCAGCCAATTGCCTTTCCAGCGCGTTTCTCAAGGAATCGTCTTCAGAAAGACCTTCGGTAGAAGCGGTGTCTTCCACTGGCACATCGGCCTTATTGTCTGCTACCCAAGAGGCGTTGATGGATTCCAAAGCCCCTCCGATTTCGTTGGCTTCTGCTACTTCCCAAAACTGAAGTTTGGCTACACCTTGCAGTAGATTGCGAACTCGCTCTTGATTATCTACACCTGGAAGTTCGATCTGAATACGACCTGAACCTTGGATTCGCTGAATGTTTGGTTGGGAAGTTCCGAATCGGTCGATACGTGTTCTCAAGATATTGAACGAACGCTCGATTGCATTCTCTACCTCAGTGTCGATGATTTCAAGGATTTCTGCATCAGAGGTTTCCAGGGAGATTCTTCCTCTGTTTGCTGCTGTCGCAAAGACAGTACTTAGATTTTTTCCGGGACTGTTTCTTTGCCAAGCAGCGTAGAATAGGTCGACATACTTAGAGCTGGAAGTTTTAGCTTCCTCCTTGGCTTCTTCTACAGATTTATTGAAAGCCTCGTCTTTTGGATTTCCTGCGACTCCTTTGACAATCTCCACTGGAGATACAGCTAAAGTCACGTGCATTCCGCCCTGAAGGTCAAGTCCAAGTCCTAGCTCAGTTTCCTTTACTTCTTGATAAGTAAAGTCTGCACCTAGAAAATTATAAACCGGCTGTCTCCAAACGGAGTCTAAATAGCCTTGTTTTTTGGCAAAGTCAATATTGCCTGAGGCGTCGGATGCATAGTCAGTTGCTTTTTCCTGAACGCTATTTGATACAAATGTGAATGACAGGTAGTACAGACATAATACTGTAACGACCACTGTCAAAAACACAATGAGACCTTTGTTTTGCATGAGAAATAGATATTAATTGATTGTAAATACAGATTTGAAGCCGCTTACCAATGGGTAAACGGAAAAGGAAATTCCAGAAAAATCAGAGAAGAGATCAGGGACCTTTGGTAGAGATGATCCGTTCAAAAAGGATCTCTACCAATTGGTTTGGTTGAAAAATGGAAGTAGTTTCGGTAATTAAGCTTGTCCCTTTGAAGCGGACAATTTCATAAATAAAATAGAGCGTGCTATGCGATACATGCACTACAAAAGGCACTACTGCATCCACTGCAACATCCAAAAAAGTCTGGTTTTGATCTTGAGAATTAGTGGTGTCCTGCTTTTCGATTTTGGCAGAAGACTCAGTCACAGGCACATATTCCACACTGGATATCAACATGCAAAATAGCAAAGCCAGCATCACCATAATGCGCTGTTGGATCAATCTACCATGTTGTTTTGTTTGCTTCATGCGCCGCAAATATAGGCAAATAATGAAAAATAAGTATTTTGATGTGATTTATTTCGGTTCAGGCGCCTGATCGTGACCGAAGATAGGTTCGGATCACCTCGAGCGCCTTGTCAAAGTTTGAGTTATTTGGGACAATCAAATCCGCTTCATTCTTGAAAGGCTTGATGTATTTCTCATAAGTGGGCATCACATGCATCTCATAGCGATAGAGCACGTCGTCCAAGTCGTAGCCACGCTCTACTTTGTCACGAATGATTCTCCGCTTGAGCTTGATATGGTCAGAGGCATCTATGAAAATCTTCAAATCCAATAAATCAGCCAATTCAGGATAATAAAGTACAAAAATCCCTTCTACCACTACCACAGGCGAAGACTTAAAAGTGAGCATTTTAGGCGTTTTCGCGGCATTGTTAAAAGTATATTCCTCGCGATAAACCGTCTCTCCGGATTGAATCTTACGAATATCGGCTGCGTATTGCTCGAAATCTATGCTGTGCGGGGTGTCAAAATTGTGGATGCCCTGACCATCAATTGGCTGAAGATGCCGGGGCTTGTAATAGTTATCTTGGGAAATGAGGCAAACCTCACCAGAATCAAAAGTGCTAAGCAATCGCTCCAAAAATAATGTTTTCCCTGAAGCTGAACCTCCTGTGATCCCAACGATAAATGGTTTTTGCATGCGGCAAAGTTATCTAATTCCGATTCTTCTTTCAGAATAATCTTTTGCTTAGAAAGTCAATTAGTGATTTTACAGCCTTGCCACGATGGCTGATTTGATTTTTCTCTATCATTGTCAACTGCGCAAAAGATCGGGTGAATCCATCGGGTCTGAATATGGGATCGTAACCAAATCCTCCATCTCCGGTTCTTTGGGTGAGGATTTCTCCTGTAGCGATACCTTCAAATTGATGCTCGTTTCCATCTAAAATCAGCGCAATCACCGTTCGAAATCGCGCTGATCGATCCTGTTGATGCTCAAGGGTTTTCAAAAGTTTATCCATATTTCGCTCATCCGAGCGCGGCTCGCCGGCATACCGTCCGGAATACACGCCCGGCTCACCATTGAGTGAGTTCACCTCCAGACCGGTATCATCGGCGAAGCAATCCACCCCATAGTGTTCTTTGACATATCGAGCTTTTTGAAAGGCATTGTGCTCCAGTGTATCACCGGTCTCCGGCAGCTCTTCCAAACAACCAATAGCTTCTAGAGAGACGATCTCAATTTGGTCTCCCAAAGCAGCTTTCACTTCTTCGATCTTTTTATGATTATTCGTGGCAAAGCAGATTTTCATATTTCAAAAGTAGACTTTTCTACAGGATTGGAGACGAATTCTTCTTTCAAATAGCTCAATGTGGAATAAGCGTTAGTGAATTCTTTGGTGTAAACTTTAGATTCCACTAATTTCGAAAATGAATTTTTAATCCCATGAAAAAAATCACAGTTTATTGCGGTTCCCGCAAAGGAAATTCCCCTGTTTTTGAGTCCGCCGCCAGAGCACTTGCGCAAGAAATGATCAAGCGAGATAAGACACTCATCTATGGCGCCGGAAGAGTAGGTCTGATGGGCGTGATTGCCGATGAGATGCTAGCGGGTAAAAAAGAAGTAATAGGAATCATTCCACAGAAACTGGTAGATCGGGAAGTAGCACACCGAGGTTGCACAGAATTGATTATCGTGGAGACGATGCGTGACAGGAAGTGGTTGATGGCTGAGCAAGGCGATGGATTTATTGCCATGCCGGGTGGAATTGGCACTTTGGAAGAGCTGTTTGAAATCATGACCTTGAATCAGCTTCATTATATCCAAAAACCCTTGGGAGTATATAATGTCAATGGCTACTATAACAAATTATTAGATTTTTTGAATCATGGGATGGAGCAGGGATTTTTCTATCCAGAGCAAGAGGGATTATTGATTGTTTCCGATGATCCGGTGGAGCTATTGGATAAGATGGCGGCCTATGTACCAAAGGGAAGTCCGGATTGGTAACAGCAGAGAATGACATGATCATAATGTTTCATTATTTTGATCACCAATCTTTGTACAGATCGCTCCTTCAGAGCT
>Ga0136559_1000614_pt1 | contig 12119 bp, 11 predicted proteins | sample AntRauMeHopE1496_FD_104633 | JGI IMG/M metagenome (GOLD analysis project Ga0136559, IMG submission 104633) | Saline lake microbial communities from Rauer Islands, Antarctica - Metagenome Hop E1 #496 | ecosystem: Environmental > Aquatic > Non-marine Saline and Alkaline > Saline | place... | reverse complement strand
TTGGAAGTATTTTTAGATGAAATCCTCGAAGATACACTTTTTCGATTTAGGGAATCCGCGCATATAAGGTGGCTCCATCTTCGTTGGAATTTAACGTGGCACTTTTTTCGTGAAAACTGTTTCGGGATAGATCTTTCTGTTTCGAGACAAAAGCAGATTTCAGACGAGTTTTATGAGATAGGAGAGGAATATCATAACAGATTCCATGGCTTCGAATATGAAGACTGTCTCGAAAGACTTATGTCTTACTTTTCTGGACACAAAACTTAGCAGGTTCATAGATTTAGTTCAAGACGATCATAGATGTAGTTCAAGACGTTAATAGATGTAGTTCAAGACAATGTATTTCAAATAATAAGTATGTTTCTTTCAATACTTGTCAAGTTCCTACATTAAATCCAAATTTCTACTAGTATATACCTACTCATCAGTAACAATGTTTGTGCTACATACTGTGCGCACTGGTGCTATACATTGTTGCTCGCATTATCGCATACCATTGTTCGCTGCTGCACATTGTTGCACACGTCCAAACAAACTGGGTCTGACCAAACTAATAACATATATCTGACCCAATAAACATTTGGTCTGTAACCACACCTCCGCTTAAGAGTTCTCAATGAAGAATTCTGTTATGACACGTTATATTAAATCGGAAATCTTGGAACATGTAATGCATATAATGCATACCTTTTATACGTGCTGCATATATATCATTGCTTCTGGTTGCAGTATATCGTCGCCAACAACATGACGTCACCGAAGCATAATAATGCCATCAGCAAAACGTTCATGTCATCCTAATATCATTAGCTAGTCATAGTAGTATCGTATTCCTTTACCTGGTTCAAGAAGCTGTGCTCTTGTAGAACTTCCTGTAGACTTTACCTCACAGTAAAATACCACAGTCATTCTCTCATAATAACAACCACAGTAATACTTAAGAACCTAAGCTCAACAATATTAGTCGTTATTGCCTCAAACATCAATTTTGTATATCGTACACTTCATTATGCACCCATCACGTGAAGAATTATACCTAGCTGAATATCGCAGAGTTTAATCATGGTCCATTGTAGAATGGTAGCGACATACAAAAGTCGTGTTCAGCCTTACAGCCGGTCACAATGTGATGTATTCAGTCTCATGAGAAGCAAATTAAGTAGACCAAGTTTTAACAATAATAACAGAATGTTTGCATATTAGATTGCTTGCGAACTATGAAGACTAGCCTATAGAAGTAGAAGCTACTGACGATAAAAGCAAAGAATATTGCGAAATCCTTAAACATATGTAGTTCAAGACGATGTATTGTAAATAATAAGTATGTTTCTTTCAATACTTGTCAAGTTCCTACATTAAATCCACATTTCTACTAGTATATACCTACTGATCACTAACAATGTTTGTGCTACAGCAACGTTTAGCAATGCCACAGCGACGTTGTAGCTTCGATTATGCAGCGCCGCATATGCCTCGATTGCACAACGTCAGCAACAACTTGCAATTATCACACTGCTGCACGCAATGCTACATGCACTGGCACACTACCGCATTACCACTCTTTATTGCGTACACTGTCATCTACTGCCACACTTTTCAACAGTGCTGCTCACACTGTAACGCACACGCTGAAGCTTACACTGCCACACACTACTGCCCTACTGTCCCACGCTGCCCCACGCTCTGTCGCACACTTTTGCAATGCCACACACTGCCTCACTACCGCACAAATTCGGGCGCACTGCCACACACAGCTACACCACCGCACAGTGCGGTGAACAGACTGCCAAACAGCTTAAGTCTACCGCGCACACCACCGCTTGCACTGCCACACACTGCCGCATGCACTTCTGCACAACACAGCTATACCTACTGTTGCACACTGCTGTATTGCTTGCCATTCACTGCCACACTGCCAGACAACCGCACATCACTGCTGCACGCACTGCCGCACTGTTACACTGCTACGCACTGCCACACACGCACTACCACACACGCACTGCTGCACACGCACTGCTGCTACGCACTGCCGCACACTACTGTACTGCTTATCACTCACTGCCTCACATATCCGCCCACTGCCGCATAAATCCATGTGAACTGCTGCACACGGCCACACCATTACATAGTGCAGTGGACAAACTGCCAGACAGTTTCAGTCTACCATGCACACCACCACTTTCACTGCCATACACTTCTGCGTGCACTTCCACACAAAACAGCCATGCCTACTGCTACACATTACCGTACTGCTTGCCACTCACTGCTGCACTGCCAGACAACCGCACATCACTGTTGCACGCACTGTTGCACTGTTGCACTGCCGAACAACCGCAGATCACTGCCACACGCACTGCAGGACAGCTGCACATTACTTGCGTAAACACCATTCCGCGCACACACTGATGCACACAACTACACATGTCAACATGCACTGCTGCACACTGCTACACACAATACCAAATGCACAGCCGTGCCCACTGGCGCATACTAGCGTACTACTTGCCACTCACTACTGCACTGCCAGACATCCACTCATCACTGCTGCACGCACTGTCGCACTGTTACACTGCTGCGCACTACCGCACGCACACTAATGCACACAGCCGCACACGTCCGTGTGCACTGCTGCAAACTGCCGCACAAAATACCACATGCACAGCTGTGCCCACTGCCATACTGCTGCACTGCCGCAAACTGCCACACTGCTGCACAGTGCTCCACACTCCACCATACACTGCCACACCGCCGAACACTGCCACACCACCACACCCTATCGCACCGCCGCACACTGCCACAACACTGCTACGCTGTTACACACTGTCACGCGCACTACCGCACACTGTCACACACTTCCGCGTTGCTGTCGCCCACTGCTGCCCACTACCGCGTTGCTGCCGCCCACTGCCGTACTGCTGCCGCACTGCTACCGCACTGCTGTCACAAATGTCCCAATTTTACATACAACAACGTGCATCATCTTTATTGTATATCTTATATGATAATACGCATAATTGTAAATATTTACATTAATTACAAGTATTCTGCATACAAACTGCTATTTGATCAATGTTTCCACTTCCTAATCGAAAAAATTATCCTCTGTAAGCTCATTATCAGACACGATATCTTCGTCTACACCATTCACGTCTAACCATGTTGTCGGATCATTCTCACCAAACCTTTTCTTGTAAGACTCAACATTTTCTTGGTTTAACTGTATAGCTACCATGAGACCTGTCGGTACTGGTGGCAGCTTAACTTTACATATGGCGTCTTTGTAAAACTCGTTATCAAAATCGTTCAAAACTTGAACGATAGCTGTCGGTTTAGATATGCCCTGTCCACCATGCGCCGGTTCATTGCCAATTTGAAGACTAAGAAGAACAGAAGTATCAGTGAACTTTGGCACGCATGCAAACTTCAAGTTATTCTTTAGCATTCTAATATTATTGCCCTGAGTATACTTGTCATGTTCTATGGCCTGAAGTCGCTCACATTCTGCAAACGTATCCACATCTGTCCATTGCTCGACAATTACAACGGTACCGTCTTGTTGCACGCCTGCAACAGCCATCTTTTGGCGTGTACCAGCAATAGGATTCTTCTCTTGTATTGCAAGCACACGTAAATGCACATGGTAAGGAGAAGTCTCTTTGATGTAATATCCTTTGTCATTTTTAGCTGTGATGTCACTTATCTGTAGAACTTTTACTTCAAATTTATGCCCACCTTGTGGTGAACCTAAAGCCTGTCGACCAGAAGCGCTACCGACACTTTGTGCGACTTTAATACATTTACTTGGAGATACATCATCAGGATTCACTTTGTCTACAGTACGTTTGTTACCATGTGCAGCATCCATTATTACGTTTAACACTTAACACAAATATGTCTACTTAAAACAAAGAAAAATGCAGACCAACTATACTTACGTTGCAAGCTACAGCACGAGTGCTAATACTTTGTGTATATACTGTAACAGCGCCATTCAGCTAGTGCAAAAGCTACTCGTACATATGTGCTGCTTAGGTGCATATTACCTTCATGCATGTTGCATCCCTGTCATCAATTCAGAATTCTGCTCTGTCATCGATTCTGCCTTGTCATTCATTAAACATTCACATGTCATGACACGTCACGTTTTCGGTTCCCCTTAATGCTGCCATGTCACATCCTAAGTATTAGTCGTCACATCTTATGCAAATCTTATACGACTATGTAATATGCACATGCAAGAAATTCAAAGCATGTGTCATGACGTATACTTCTTTTGCATGAACACTTATCACAACGTCGTCGTGCAACAATATCGTCGTGCAACAGGAGCAAACACTGCCGAACACTGCCGAACACACGGTTCCGCCTCGAACTACCGCACGCACTGGTGCTGCACACTGCCGCTCGCACTGCCGTATACTGTTGCTCGTTGCCGCACACTGTCGCACGCGTTTGCGTACACTACCACGTCACACAGGACAACACATACACGCCTTGCATACATACACAAGGTAGGTGTCTCGTGTTCTTATGTTTTACAGCAGCTGCATATAATTACGAGCATCATTACTTGAGTATCACTCGACGAACATATTCCACAATTGTAAAACATATTCTAAATATATATTTAATAACTTGCTGTGTTGCAGGTACTGCCTGAACTTTTACGAAGCACATCACACAGGACAACACAGAAACGCCTTGCATACATAGAAAGAGTAAGTGTCTCGTGTACTATGTTTTACAGCAGCTACATATAACTGTAAATATACTAAAAAAAAGTTTATATACTGAAATAACGCGCAGCAGCTCGTGACACATCTGCCCTTCCTGCACGCAGTATTTAGGTTATGCTTACAAACACGTGCGCCGCGTTTGAACTATTCGTGACTTTTTCACTATAGATCACGACATACGCAACACAGAGTGTTTGTTTTCCTTTGACATACTTAGTGTTACTATTGTGTGCTGTTTGGTGTGTTTATATATATTTCAGGAATACGTAAGTACCTATCTTGCTTATCATCATCTTCATCATCATCCACAGAAGCAGCAGCAACAAGAGTTATCACACATTCTAGTCATCAGGTAATCATAATAATGTCTATATAATTTACAATTACTAGTTATTTATCACTTACAATTAATAGTTATTTACAATTAATCTTTATCACTTTATCCACAGTTTGTATAGTGTTCCGATTAGGTATTGTTGAAACGACTACTCAACGCCTACTCAATCCCAAAAAGTACAAGAACTATAGTCTTATAGTCTCACAAATAGTACAAGAACTATCTGCAATTCTTATTATTACTATAAATAAGTTAGATAATAATAATTTAGTTGCCAAATATCCTACGGATACTTTTGCAACCAGTGCGCTACTTGAAATATAACTTCCCATCATATGAGCTCAGCACCTACTATTGTTACACACCACCACGTAGCCACATAACAACATTGTCATCGCTTAGCAATGCCATAGCTGCAGCCGCATCCGCATCCACAAAAAAACGCCGCTACCACTTAGTAATGCCACAACGACACTGCAGCTACATCTGTAGAGCAACATCACCGTTACTTAGCAATAGCACAGCGATGCTACAACCGCAGGCGCAACCACATCTACAAAACAACACCACTGCCGTAAAGCAATGCTACAGCGACATTGCCAAATATCCTACGGATACTTTTGCAACCAGTACGTTGCTTGTAATATAAGCATACTACTCGCATATATAATTACCAATCTACACAGCATATGTTGACAATAATTACATCATCACACATGCACTACCACACTACTACATTGCCACTCTCTACCACGCGCACTGTCACCTACTGCCACACTTTTGCACAGTGCCGCTCACACTGTAACATAAACGCTGCAGCTTACGCTGCCACATGCTATTGCCATAATGTCTCATGCTTATTATTATTCATTAATATAATTATGATTATGATTATAATTATGATTACGATTATGATTATCATTATCATAATCGTAATCATAATTATAATCATAATGTGCCATAATGTCTCATGCTTCCCCACGCTCTACTGCACACAGCTGCACACATTCGCGCGTACTGCTACACACTACCACTGCACTGCGTTGCTGCACACTGCTGCTTACACTGCCACACACTATCTCTTACTACACTAACGCACTTTGCCGCACTGTCATACTGTCACAAATTGCTACACTGCTACACAATACTCCACACTTCACGACACACTGCTGAAGACTGCTGAATACACAGTTCCAATATTAAACTACTGTGATACATTGCTACACACTGTCGCACACTGCCGCACTGCCACACACTGCCGCACTGCCGAATGCCAAACACTGCCACACTGCTACACATTGCTGCACACACATAAAAATGAACACTGCTGCACTACCGCACTGCTACAACGCTATACACTGAAAGTTATAATACTTCAAACTACCACGCGCATTGGTGCTGCACACTGCCGCTCGTACTGTCGCACACTGTTGCTCGCTGCTGCACCCTGTCACACACATCCGTGGGCATTACCATAAACTGCCGCATACACTGCCGCATACACGTCCGCGCGCACTGCTGCACACCACCACTACACTGCACTGCCGCACACTGCCGCTTGCACTGCCACACACTACCTCTTATTGCATTACTACACTTTGCCGCACTCTACCGCATGCACTGTCACCTACTGCCACACTTTTGCACAGTGTCGCTCACACTGTAACATACACGCTGCAGCTTACGCTGCCACACGCTACTGCCATAATGTCCCACTGACGCGGTGTTTAGGCCTGCCATTATGTCATACTTAGTATTACCACTGTCTGCTGTTTGGTGTGTTTATATATATTTCAGGAATACGTAAGTACCTATCCTGCTTATCATCATCTTCATCATCATCCGCAGAAGCAGCACCAACAGAAGTTATCACATATTCTAGTCATCAGGTAATCATAATAATATCAATATAATTTACAGTTAATACTTAAGACATTATTAAAACAATAATGAATAAATATTATCATTATTAATCATTATTATAATTATGATTATCATTATAATTATGATTATGATTATAATTATGATTATGATTGTGATTATAATAATGAATAAATATTATCATTATTATTCATTAATATAATTATGATTATGATTATAATTATGATTACGATTATGATTATCATTATCATTGCGATTACTATTATTATTATGATTACGATTATTATTAATATTTTTATTATTATGAATATTATTATTATTATTATTATTATTATTTATTATTTATTACAACTACTATTATTATTATTACAATTACAATTACTATAACTATTATTATTATTAGAGTCTCAATTGATGTAATGATTAGTTGGGGGGGCTCCGCCCCCCCAAACCCCCTTGGTCGACTCAATCTCAAATGAAAACGAAGCATCGATGACCCCCTCAGTCCAAAGTCTCAATTGATGTAATGATTGATCCTAGAAATATGTAATACCTATATTTTGTGCATTATGTCAATTCACTATCATGTTATTCGATTATTGATGATAGTGAATTGACATAATGCTCCGTTTCTCTGAACTCCTTTTGTCGATTTAATTTTAAATTAAAGCTAAGCTCCCGAACTCCCTAGCTCCAAAGCCTGAATTTATGTAATGACCGCGTCGGGGAGGCGGAGCTACCACGAACTACCACGCACACTGGTGCTGCACACTGCCGCTCGCACTGTCGGACACTGTTGCTCGCTGTTGCACAATGTCGCACACGTTCGCGAGCACTGCCATACACTGTCGCATACACTGCCGCATACACGTCCGCGCGCATTGCTGCACACTACCACTGCACTGCACTGCCGCACACTGCTGCTTCCACTGCCACACACTATCTCTTACTACACTACCGCACTTTGCCACACTGCTGTACTGCCACAAACTGCTACATTGTTGCACAGTGCTCCACGCTTCACCATACACTGTCGCACCGCCGAACACTCCTGAAGACTGCTGAACACACGCTTCCGATAATAAACTGCTGTGATACACTGCTGCACATTGTCGCACACTGACACACTGCCACACACTGCCGCACTGCCGAATGCTGAACACTGCCACACTGCCGCACATTACCGCACAGCTATAATACTGAACACTGCTGCACTACTGCACTGCTGTATCGCTGCATACTGAAAGTTGCAATGCCTTAAACTACTGCGCACACTGTTGCTGCACACTGCCGCTTGCACTGTCGCACAATAAACTGCATTCTTATGGTATTGCAGACTTGTACTCTGCTTACATGATCACTTATGACGAACACGTTTCATTGTAATTTCTTGAATCACTTTATATAATTCTTTCAGAGAGCTATAGTATAGAAGTACTCGTATAGAACAAATCTACTTAGAGAACTTATACAACACAACCTCGCGGTTGGCCCGTCTTTGCTCGCCGTCCACAGCACAATGCAGCACAGAAGCTCTGGATCCCAGACCACCACAGCGTCAACAATCATCCTAGAAGAAGAAAACGACGAGACTGACACTGCCACCACCACTGGTTGGCTGGCTGACAGCCAGCCAACCAGTCAACCAACCAGTCAGTTAGCTACAGCCAGCCAGCCAGTCAACCAGCTAAGCAGCCAGCCAGACAGCCAGCCAACCAGTCAGTCAACCAGTCAGTTAGCCAGCCTCAGACATATTCAACCTCTATCAGAGAATAAAGGAAAACAACCAGCTCTGCTTGACCACCTTCAGCCAGACAATATCGACCACAGCAGACCTTCAAGTAGCAGAGCCCACGTACCCAAGAATGAAAGCACATCGGCCAGCTCCAGTGATTCAGACAAAGTAAACGTCGATCACAGATACGCGGACCTCTTCGCTCAATACGCACGCAGCGACGGTTTTTCAGTAGCAGACTGGATAGCACAACAACACAACACCTTGCAGGAAGTAGAAATACCCACAGAGGTCCTCCAAGGAGAGACACTCGCAAGCCAACAGCTCAAATGGAAAAACATCCAACACAACAATGCGAACAAAGCCAAAAGAATTGCAGCGAAGGAAGCCACAAAACAGGTCAACAAAGACAAAATCACTTCATGGGATGACATCGTGGAAACAGCACCCGGCTTCCAACGAAGCCGCATTAGAACACGCAGCACTGTCATTCACTTCAACACATCCCACAAATGGGACGTCTACAAAGTTCCCGCCGCGTCTACTTCACCAACAGCCCCGCAAGACCATAACCTGCCGAAGAAAGGAAAATACACTAACCCTCCTGGATCCCAGCAGTCCACGCTGCTACCATCGTCTTTTCCGCTACCAGAGGAATCATTGCCCCTCCAACACTTTGTACTCCCTAAAACGATCATAGAAAGCATCCAAGGAAAGCCAACAGAACAAAGCATGGAGACATCATCAGACGAAGAGTCCTAAAAGAAGGAAAACCCTCCGCTGAAGTGTTGTCCCGCCCATAGCGGTAAAGGCCATTATTAGACTGCAGTTACACCAAATGTATCAGCAGAGCGTGTAGTCATAAAACATACAGCAGACGCAACAGCAGCATGCAGCAACAGTAAAAAAACAATGTATATTTGCAATAAAAAATACATCTTTAATGCGTAATGTATCACTTTAATAACAGCACGAGTATAATACAACAAAAGTACATGCAACACGTACAATCGCAGAATGCAACAGCAGGAAGTGTAGTAAAAAAGAATACATTATACACTTACATACGTGTTACGAATGTGAACACTCAATGTATCACAGCCCTTCATCTACTGCTTGCCCCTACTTCTCCTACTTTTACTGCTTCCACTACTTCTACTGCTTCACATGCTTCTACTGCTTTTGCTGCATTTAAAACTTGTAAAGACTACTTCTACTGCTTCAACTGCTTCTACTGCTTCATCTACTACTTCTACTGCTTCTCCTGTTTCTACTGCTTCTATTGCTTCTACTACTTCTACTGCATTCAAGTCAACATTCAGTGAGAATTCAGTGGATATGCAATGATCATACAGATATGAACACTCAATATATCGCAACCCTTCATCTACTTAACACTAATGCAAGCAACAATAAACTACATTTTTATAGTATTCCAAATGTGAAGAATCTCTTCACAGAGCATAGGCCCCTGGCCCTGCATTAAACAGAGTACTCCATACTCTAATAGAATCTCAGCCCAGATCTGGATATTCACCCTGAATATCAGATATAGAACTAATTGGATATCCCTTCCAGAATATTGAACCCTGAATATCAGATATCAAGTTAGGACCTTGATAATGTCTTACGACACCCGCATTTAGGAGCTCCAGCAAAGAGCTTGAAAAAACGTCATTCCTCCGAAGAGTCGCACCACAGAACTGCCTACTTACCAATTTCGTTTCCTGACCGAATACGGTAAGCTTTAATTAGCCTAGAATAGTAGCACTACACAGCGCGCTCGACGGCACGCCGCTTATAGTAGCACAACGTCAGTCTTTGCGTTTAAAGAGAATTAAGTCAGCCTAGATTTGGCAGACCAAGCGCATACTTACAGCTTTAAGACACCCTACGCTTCCACTACCGCATTTCGCCTGCAGCAATTATTTATTGTCGCAAAACGCCTGCAGTCAGACGCAAGCATTTCACAAGCCGTCTAGCACGCATTTCACGAAGCCTTCGTAGGATTTGCACCTTTTCCAACAGAAAACACGCCACGCTTCTACACCAACACTGAGAGATTTGCACGGGCATTTGCAGCACGCACAATAAAGCTATCTAAACCTTGTTTGTCTTTTTGTTGTTTTCTTTTTTTCCAGTTAGATCTGGCGACAAAAGGCTAACCTTTTTCACAGCAGCCAGCTTACGCGTCCCTCACCATCTCACAACAGTAAGAGCCCCTTTGCTCAAACCGTAGACACATGCTTTGCGAGCAGCCCTTGTCACGACTGCGGAGTAAACTCAGCTGTACATAACAGAAATGCCCCTGGTCCTCAGGTGAAGGTATACCCTTGCAAGAAGCCCTGTCAGCCCGCGCGCACTGCTTACAGCTTCTGCCCCAGCGCTTAGTGCAACATTTGGAGGTAACAGCTCTTTCCGAACAAATCTTTGTCTTTCTTTTGATTTCGTTCGCAGACATGGCCATTTCGTGATACATGCGTAGATTTCTAGCTTCGCTCAGAGTGATTAAGCAGAACGACCTTGCTGGTGTTCTGTCATGGCTCGCAGTCCACAGCGCAGTCCGCATTTCGCATTTCGCTCGCCAGTAGTGCTCGCTACCGCATCTGGTTGAGACCGCCTACTGCGACCCGTACACCCTCTTCACAGAGGATCCTTCTTTAAGTCGACCGGACACCTAACATCGGCGTGCTGTTCAGCATCAGCAGACAAGTTTCTCGACAGCTGCAGTGCTCTTCAACGAGTAGGTCAAGGGACATAAACGACTTGCAATTTGCTGCATCGTGACGCGCGCAACTGTATTCTCGAAGTTCATTAACATGAGCGACGCTAGAAACTCTGAGTCCCAGGCGACATCTTCCACATTAAACTTGGAGCAGCAGTTCGACGAAGTCGACACCGCCACCACCAACTGGGAGCCAGTCGCGCCAGAACCAGCCACACCGGAGCCAGCCAGGACCGCAACCTCCTTCGAGACTGCGGGACCCGCTGTTACACCGGAACAACCCGAGACAACATTCGCAATAGAGGAACAACTGCGAAGGCTGAAGGAAAAGATAGCAACCCTAGAACAGAGACTAAACACTAAACAAATAGACCACAGCAGAAATCTCGAGCAAGCTCAAGAAATAAGTAAAGGCAAAGGACCAGCTCTGCCTGAACACCCCGAGCCGGAATGCGCCCCAGAACACAGCAGACCTTCGAGCAGCAATGCCCGCGCACGAAGCGAACACAACACTTGGGACAACTCCAGTGACTCAGACAACAACAGCGACGCCGAACGCTTATACGCCAGCCTTGAAGACGAATACGGACATATCGAAGGTATCCCAAAAGCTGACTGGGTAGAACAGCAACGCCGCGCCTTTGATGAACAGGCAAACATACCCCCAGAGGCGCTCGAAGGAGAGACCCTAGCGAGCCAGCA
>Ga0136559_1000613_pt1 | contig 12121 bp, 9 predicted proteins | sample AntRauMeHopE1496_FD_104633 | JGI IMG/M metagenome (GOLD analysis project Ga0136559, IMG submission 104633) | Saline lake microbial communities from Rauer Islands, Antarctica - Metagenome Hop E1 #496 | ecosystem: Environmental > Aquatic > Non-marine Saline and Alkaline > Saline | place... | reverse complement strand
TGAACCTGAGCTCCTGCCATTTCAAGTGCCTTCAAGATGGCTTTATCTGCTTGCGAAGAGTTTTTGTTGAGATGAGTTAAGGTCAATTCTCCACCTATCGCAGCAGCAACTGCAAAAAAGGATGCTCCACTCCAATCTCCTTCAATAGTATAGCTTTCTCGTGCGGGAAACTGATTCCCCAGAATGTTAAATGTAGAATAGTTCGTATGCTCAATAGTGATTCCAAAATCGTTGAGAATCTCTAAGGTCATATCAATATAGGGTATTGATTTTAGTTGAGTAACATGAACGATTGAGTCACATGTCAGCAAGGGAAGTGTGATTAATAACCCCGTTAACAATTGCGAACTTTCCGATCCATCTATTTCAATTGTTTTAGGAATAGTGCTACCCGAAATATGTAAAGGTAGAAAACCACTTGAAGAGAGTACCTTTTTTTCAAATTGAGTGAGCACATCAATCACCATATTCATGGGTCGTTGAAGTATTGATCCATGTCCTGTAATCTCTATTTCCGCATCGTATAACAAGGAAAAAGCACTAAATAGTCGGGTGCTTAAACCTGCTTCACCAACATCTAAAGTGTATTTTATATTCGAATTGAAATTAACTCCTTTGGTGATGTGTAGCTCATTTTCTTGAATATTATATTCTCCACCAAGTGCAGTCAACACTCTCAACGCAGCAATGGAGTCTTCACTTTCTCCATAATTCTGAAGAGTTACGGGTGCTTTACTTAGGCTACTAATCGCAATAGCGCGTTGAGCATAACTCTTGGAACACGGAGCAGTAAATTGACCTGTTACTTTTTTTTTAGGAAGAATAATTATTTCACTCACGGGGCTAAGTTAAGGAAGAATTTTTTTATGATGATAAAAAAAGCGAAAAGGATCTTCTCAATAGAAACTACTCGGCCCTTTTCCGTTTGCTTTTCGCATGAAATACACTTGACTTGTTTTGGCGAATAGACCACTTCATGCTATCGATTGGACTTCCAAAACAAAAAGGCTGTCTTACGAATAAGACAGCCTTTTTAATAAGCAGTTAATTGAATAACTATTATTGAACGATAAACTTCTTGGTCACTTCTCCTTTAGAAGTGGTGATTATCGCCATATATGTACCTTTTGCATACGAAGAAACATCCAAACGGATTGTATTTTCGATTGCAGCATTATTTCTAACCTCTAATACTCTTCCTTCTAACGAAACCAATCGAATAGATACAATTGTCAGCTCATTACCTGATACTTGGATATCAACATGAGTAGAACTTGGGTTTGGAGCGAGAATTAAACTGTTTGAAAGATTATTTTCCTCAAGGCTTGCACAGTCATCTACCGTATAAACTGCTGTAGCAGAATTGGAACAACCATTCATATCTACATACTCATAGTTAATTGTATGAGTACCTACTCCTGCAACTGAAGGGTCAAAGTCAGTACCCGTAACACCAGGCCCTGTAAAGACACCTCCTGCCGGTGTTCCAGTTAAACTGAAAATTCCAGCAGTATTACATAACTCTTCGTCTGCTCCCATACTAACTGTTGGAAGTGGGTTCACAGTTACTAATACATCATCTGTCCCGATACATCCACCAAGATCTCCAGAAACAGTATATGTTCCTGTGCTTGATACTGTAAACGCAACACCATCTGTTACACCGTTGTCCCATGTAATCGAAGCACCACTTGGATTATTTGCCGTCAATGTGATTTCTTCACCTTCACACGCTTCAATATCATTTCCAGCGTCCACAACAGGCGCGGTAACAACTGTTATAGTTACATCATCAGTTGCTGTACATGTTCCTAAAACAGCAGATACTTCATACGTTGTTGTGGCAGTTGGCGTAAATCCAACACCGTCAGTTACACTATTATCCCAAGTAATGACAGCACCATCTGGGTTAACAGCCGTTAACGTAATTGTGGTTCCTTCACAAACCGTTTCGTCACCACCTGCATCAATAGAAGGTGTAGGGTTTACGTTAATAATCACAGCAGCACTCGCTGAACAACCGTTAGGGTCTGTTCCAACTACGTTATACGTCGTGTTTGCCGATGGAGAAACACTATGCGTGTCTCCAGCGCCTAAACCATTGTCCCAAGTATACGTATCAGCTCCAGTTGCAGAAATTACAACAACATCTCCATCACAAATTGTTTCATCTGTTGACGTCGTAACTGTCGGTAAATCAAAAGCGTTAACCGTAATTATTTCCGAAGCTTGACAAATTCCTGTTGGTGTTGTGTACTCTATTTGGTAAGAGTTTCCAGCAACTGAGTTAGAAACTTCACCTGTTGCAGGGTCTATAGTGGCACCGTCTGCTGGCGCTGGGTTGAATGCAAAACTACCACCAGTAGTTGCAACACTTGTAGGTAAAGCAGCTGCTCCAACACAAATATTATCAAATACAAATGATGGATCATCTCCTGCTTGAACAGTTGTTGATTCTATAGAAGTGGAAGGACAAGGTCCATTAGTAGCGTATTCAACAGAATAAGTAGTTCCTAGCACTCCATTGGTAATCTCTCCAGTTGAAGCGTCAATACTTGCTCCATCAGCTACTGCTGGATTGAAGCTGAAAGTACCTCCTGTTAAGGCAATACCTGTAGCTTGATTTGCGGCTCCAACACAAAAATTATTAAGGGTAAAAGAAGCATTATCAATTTGGTTGACATTTATGATAACGACATCTGTATTTTGACAGTTGTTACCATCTACACCAGTAACTTGATATGTTGTTGTAGCAGTTGGAGTAACTAACTGAGAAACACCAGCTCCTAGGCCATTGTCCCACGTGTAATTTACTGCACTACCTGTAACTGAAATAGTTGCGTTATCTCCTATACAAATGGCTTGGTCAATACTCGCTGTTACGGTTGGTAAAGCATTTACGTTAACGTTAACATTTCCAGTAGATTCACATCCATTTGCGTCTGTTAATACTGCTGTGTAAGATGTAGTTGCGGTTGGACTAACGTTTATAGCAGCGCCTGTACCTAAAGAAGTTGCACCATTAAACCATTCGATTGTTCCTGAACCAGATGCCGAAATACTTACTGATTCTCCAGCACAAGATGTTGGAGCTGCTCCCATAGTAATTGGTTGAGCAAGTGTTTCGTTAACGTTTACTGTGTAAGAAGTTTCACAACCATCTCCAGCTGTTCTAACATAAACAGTATATGTTCCTTCACCTAATCCTGTAAAGTTTGGCGTTGTTACATAGGTTGTTCCATCTATAGAGTACTCATAAGTACCAAATCCTCCTTGAGGGTTGGTAAATGAAATTGTTCCGTTTCCTTGTCCACAAAACTCATTGGTTGATGCGGTTGTTGCCGATACAGCTGGGTCAACATTGGCAATGTAACCGACAACGTCTGTTCTACAAGAGCCATCTGCCACTAGGAAAATAACTTGACTTCCACCAGAAATAGTTGGGTCTAGTGTAGCTGTTAAACCTTCGTTCGTGTCATATGCTGTTGTAAATGGGTTGTCACCTAAAACCCAAAAATAATCGGTAGTGTTCTGCGATAAAGATCCATCTACTGAGAATTGCCCATCTATACAAATACGTTGATTAAAATCAAAATCTGCTACAGGATCGGGGCCATTTGAAGTTAAAACATCAAGTGCCCATCTAACCTTATCATTTGTACCCAAAGTAAACCAATAATCTGGTGTTTGCCACCCTGTAGCTGCTGTATTCATAAATGTTGTGTTCGGTCCTCCACCAACTTCATAAGTTCCTAGAAGAGCTAAATCGTCAGTTGGGTTGCTATAATTCAATTCCATTACTACCCAAAATGTTCCAACAATTTGAGGTGACGGTGCTGGAAAATCTACATATTCTAGCACGTTTTCAGTTAAACTTGCAAGTGTAAGCGTTTCAGACCCAAGAACAGCAGTTCCTGGTACTCCTCCTGCATCTGGTCTCAGACTGAATGTTACGGAACCACCACCATCAGTTACTGTCCAAGGTATAAAAGATAGTCGTCTAACTTCAGTTAGCGTAGCAAGGGTGTATTGTTCAGCCCATTCTGTAACATTTTCAGGCCCCATTCCTATATCTACTGAGCTATGCCCCCAAATATATCCATCTGGAGCTGAAAGCTCAAATAGATCGTCAGTACGATCGTAATTTCTTAACGTATCACAGCTTTGTGCATACGTAAAACTAGCAGACACAATCATGATTGAGGCTACTACTAAATTTAGTAAAGTATTTTTCATTTTTATTTTTGTTGATAACTCATTACATCGTAATATTTCATTTAGAGCTTAGCGATTTTAAACTAAAGGCTAAACGTTAAACTAAATAATCTACAAGTAATAAGTAGTTACTTTTTTACTTCTTCTCTTTTTTTGGCAGGTACAACTGCTTTTTGAACCTTCGTTGCCTCAATTTTTCTTGAAGAATCAAGTTTTTTAGCCTCAACCAGTTTCTTAGTAGGTACAAGTTTTACTTCCGCCTTTTCTTGGGAAGCAGTACTTTTAGGAGAAACAGCTGGTGCAGTTTCTACTTTTTTGATTTCAGTAGTTTTTTTCACTTCAGTTTGTTGCGCTACGGTTGCCGTAACAGCTAGGAAACAAAAGGAAGACATCAAGAATAATGCTTTTTTCATAATTTATTAAATTGATTATTTCGGTACAAAGTTAAATTATCTTAGATTAATTATCAAATAAAATAGATGAATAAATGTTAAATATCGATTAAAAATCATTTTCACTAAGTGTAAAGTCGTCTAAATCATCCGTTTCATCATCTGTTTCTGAGTAATCATCGCTATCAGAATGAGCGCTTTTACTGGGGCGTAAAATATTCGTTTTAGAAATATTTAAACGAATTTCTGTCTTAATAGTGCCATCTTCTTGAGGGTACGCTTTTGCAAAGGGAGTGCCCATCAACTCTACTAAGGCTCCGCTTTTCAAGAAATCTAAAATGCGCATATTGGCTCCTTCTTTTTTCCAGATTGTGCAGTTGACCCAAGTTGTTTTTGTTTTAGACTCACCAGAACGTTTGTCTCGCCAGTTTTTATTATGAGCAACAGGGAAATTAATGGCTATTACTCCTCTCTCCATTGTTCGAACAGTTGCATCTTTTCCTATATTACCTATTAATCGTGTCTCAAATACTGTCGCCATTGTAAGTTTTCTTAAGTAACTAATTATGAAATATTAAACTAATATAGCTATTTCATATTATGGAATGCTAAAAGAGGGATATATTTTTACTTGTATAATCCAGTTTACTTCGTTGAATTCAACTGTAAAGCCCTTTTGAAAAGTACAATTAGGGGGGGATAAATAGAGTGTTTAGTTCTTTCTAAAAAGAAGTAAAGGTGTTGAAAGTAGAAGTGTTTGTTCGTGAAATCGCATCGTCTTTTCACTTTTTACGGCTATTTACTTGAGGAAGAAGTCCCAAGAAAAAGGCTATAAAAGTTACGCCTTGTTGTGTTTCTAGGGTGTCTTCTGGGATAAATGAGGCAATTGCAATCAATGCAAAGCACAACCCTAAAACATTTCTATTTTTTATAGAATTAGTTAGCATTTGCCACGACAACAGCAACAACAGCAAGAAGCCAATTACACCGAAGGATACCCAAAAGGTGAGGAATTGATTGTGCGCACGATTTTGTTGTGATTCGTTCAAGTCGGTTTTGAGTGTAATGTAAGCTCGGTCAAACGCTTGTTGAACATCTCCTGTCCCAACTCCAAAAAGCCAGTTGGTTTTTAAAATGTGAACGCTAGCTTTCCAGTGCTCAAAACGCTGCAGAAGTGAGTGACCAGAGGCGGGTCCTCCTGCAAAATAATATTGAACTTGGTGAGTTATGCCATCCAATCGAGCAGAAAAAGGGTGTTCCAAATACCGAATAGAAGGAATACCCATTTCTATATTTTCAATGTCTTTTTTCTGTAATTGTTGAAAGCCTTCTTGGTCTTTGCGCAATCCTTTCGAAGTCATGTAACGAATCAGTGTGCCGAATAACTCTTGGCCTTTCATGTCTAAAGAATCGTAAGGAAATAAGGAGATTTTGTTCCATTCAGATTTTAACTCTTCTTCCTGAATATAGATCATTACATGATTCCCGTTTTCTGTGATGTATAGAGTAGTGTCATGATAATATTTATTGCCATAAGCTGTGAACTCATCGAGTTTTTCAAACTTCTTGGCGTTGGAAGAGGGGGCGATTTCACGGTAAATGAAGTAGGAGGTGAAAAATACTAATAGTGAAATAGTAACTGCCACACCTGTTTTTAGCTTTGTAGACTTTATGAGACTTACTTTATATAAAATCAACCCTCCTATCATAACTATAAAAGCGAAATTTGCACTCATTACCTGAGCAATGATAATATAGGTAAACAACCAGGCAGCAGGTAGAATCCAAAGCCATGTTGCTCGGCTATTTCTTTTTATCAAAAACAGTGAAGTAACAAAGCCGAATACGACAATTAAACCGTAGCGAATGTGAGATCCGAAAAGGGATAAAAAACGAACATCTGTTCCATCTGTAAAGTGCCCCTTTGTGTAAAATAAACTTATGTTTAGAACTGAAGTGACTAGAACTGATAGAATAAAACCATAAATGATTAGGGGTAAAAAACTTTTTTCAATTGGTTTTGCTATTAGCGCCAAAGGAATGATTAAGAGTGGTAGTTTTGAGCGAATATCTCCGAGCGCATAGGAAATTTCTTCTGTCCATAAAAGACCGATAAAATGGAGGATAAATATGCCAAGTATAAGCAGGAAAATTTTATTTTTTTTGAGATTCTCTAGGTTGGTTTTATAATCTGCCTCAATAATTACATTGGCAATTACCCAAATCGTTCCAATGGACATCACTACTTTGTTCAGCGGGAGGCCAACTCCAATGAGCAAGCACCCCAGTAAATGTAAGTATTTGTGAGCGGGAAGATTTAACCACTTGTCAAACATATCGGCTTAATAATCCAAGGTTATATTCGTAAAATACTCTTGTATTCAGTTTCGTTATTCAGGAGTTCAATTGCTTTTTTTAGTGAGCTATCTTCTTTAAAGGAGTGTAGTATTCGTCCATTCTGATAATAGTATCTTGCGATTATTTCACTTTCCAATAAGTCAATGATTTGGTTTTTAAATAAGTCCAAATCTTTTTCTTTAGAAGCTTGAACTTTCTTCATTAGTGCTTCGTATTCCGCAGTCATGGATTCGTCATATCCTTCTTCTTTGGCAGTTTCAAGTACCTTTTTTAGCATTTCTTCGGAAGCTGTGGAGTATTCAAAGTCTTTTTCAAGAACATATTTTTTGAATTCTGCGTATTCTTCTTTTCTCAGTTGGAAATCTTTTGGTTGAGCAATAGAATCATTTTTGCTGTGATAAAGCGTTGCGTAATCGAAAATAACGTTATTAATCATCATCGTAGCAGTTAATCGACCTAAATCTGTTCCTTCTACCTCCACATCAGGCTCTATTCCTCTTCCGTCAATTACGTCACGGCCATTTTTGGTTTTAAATATGGTAATTAAAGAATCGGGAACTTCTTCCACTTTTCCATCATTTTTTGTTGAGTAGTCTAATTTCTGAACGCAACGGCCGGAAGGCGTATAGTATTTCGCAATGGTTAGTTTCATTTTAGAACCATATTTTAAATCGATTGTTCGTTGCACGAGCCCCTTACCAAAAGAAGTTCTTCCAACGACTACTGCACGATCTAAGTCTTGCAAAGATCCAGCTACAATTTCCGATGCAGAAGCCGAATTACCATCGATCAATACAACTATGGGAATGTCGAGATTGATAGGCTCATTTCGTGTGGTATACACTCTGTTCTCTTCTAAGATGCGCGATTTGGTATTCACGATGGGTTGGTCTTTCGGGACAAACATATTTACGATATCTACCGATTCAATTAGTAATCCTCCACCATTTCCGCGTAAATCGAGAATGAGTTTTTGCATTCCTTCATTTTTTAATAATGTGTAAGCGTCACGAACACTCTTCGAGGCGGTTTGGGTAAATGAACTTAAATTGATATACCCGATATTTTCGCTCACCATTCCCGAATAAGGAATGTCTGGAAGCTTTATCTCATCTCTTTTGACTTCCACTTCTCCAATACCAACAAATGGACGATCATATTCAACGATTAGCGTTGTTCCTTTAGTTCCTTTAAGGGCTTGTGACACTTCATCAGTTGGTTTGTCTTTCATTGATCTTCCGTCTATCGAAAGGATTTTATCTCCTGCTTTTAATCCGGCAATTTGAGCAGGGTTTCCTTCATACGGCTCACTGATAATGACATAATCCTCGACTTTTCGAATAAGAGCTCCAATCCCTCCATATTGACCGGTCGTCATTATTCGATAATCCTCCATATTGGCTTCATGATAGTAAACAGTATAGGGATCAAGCTCATTTAACATCGCATCAATACCTGTTTTTGAAATTGAACCAATTTCAGGGATTTCAACATAATATTTGTCTAGGTTCAGATAAATTAAATTGAATAAGTCTAAATTTTTGACCACTTCAAATCCATTCGACTGCGCAACAGATTGAAATGAAAAAATAACTGCGAAAAGTATAATTTTTAACCCTTTCATAATTTATAAATTGTTATTGTTGGTTTTTAACTGTGTTATTAAACGTTCGAAAAGTAGAACTATTTTGTGGTTCATTTCTTCGTAATTCATTATTTCTGTATGTGTATAAATCAAAAATAAAGCCAGTTGATTCTCATTGCTTTTTAAATACTCTTCGAGAGGAGGTTTATTTTTGCGCACAGTTTCTCTCATAAGCCGTTTTATCCTATTTCGATCAGGTGCCTTTTTAAACTTGCGTTTGGAAACAGAAAAGACTACCTGAAAAACTTCCTTAGTAGGCAAATCTTGTGTGCAATGTTTGATTAGAAAAGGAAATTGTTTTACTGTTGCGCCTTCTTTAAAGAGCGACTCAATAATTTTCTTGCTTGTTAATTTGTAAGATTTCCCTAATCTTTCATTCATTAAGCAAAGATAATAGGAAAAGTGGACACGAAGACAGTGTTTGACCAATCAAAATCAAAATCAGCAACTTAATGTCTAAACTTAAAACTGATACACCATGGCATTAATATTCATTCCTGCGCCGACGCTTGCAAACAGAACATAATCGCCTTTTTCTACTTTATGCCCCTTCATTTCAGATTTTAACACAAGGTTGAGTAAAGTGGGGACTGTCGCAACACTGCTGTTTCCTAATTCTCCAATGCTCATCGGCATTATGTTTTCAGGAGCCTTTCGGTCATAGAGTTTATAGAAACGTTCACAAATCGCTTCATCCATTTTTTCGTTGGCTTGATGAATAAATATTTTTTTAATTTGATCAATGTTTACTCCGCTTTTATCGAGGCAAGACTTCATGGCAGTAGGAACATTTTTTAAAGCAAAATTATAAACTTTTCGGCCATACATTTTAATATAATGTCGAACACTGTTTTCAAGTTTTTCGTAACTTTTATCGAAGTGAATAAAATGTGCTTCCTCTTTGGTATGCGTTTCTGTCGAATGTGAAATAATACCGCCTCCTATTTCTGATAATTGTAAAACGGCAGCGCCAGCGCCATCGCTATAAATCATAGAATCTCTATCGTGTTGATCTATTACTCTTGAGAGAGCTTCGGCGCCGATAACTAAACACGTTTTTGCCATTCCTGCTTTAATGTAGGCATTCATCTGAATTATTCCTTCCAACCATCCAGGACAGCCGAAAAGTAGATCGTATGCTACGCAGTTCGGATTTTCTATTTGTAATAAATGTTTGACTCTCGATGCCAAGCTAGGAACCATATCACTTTGCATAGAATCGTGTTTTACATCTCCGTAATTATGCGCCACAACTATATAATCTATTTCTTCTCGGTTTACTTTAGCATCTTTTATCGCTTCATTTGCAGCAAAAAAAGCCATATCGGATGTGACTAGGTTCGCATCAACATATTTACGTTCCTTAATTCCTGTTATTGCTTTGAATTTATTTATAATATCGGTATTTGAACCTTCAATCTCATCACCATCTATCGTGAAAAAACGGTGCGAACTGAAAGATTCATTGGTAGCTATATTTCCAGGGATATAACTACCTGTTCCTATTATTTTTACGCTTGTCGACATAGAATATTTTTTGCTAAAATTACGCATAAGAGCTAAGGCACGGTTTTAATTGAAAATTTTAATCATCAATTGTCTGTTAAAAATTTAATTAACTCTTGTAGATTCAAATTGCCAATCAACAAAAGTCGTTTCGAATTATAGATCTTTTGTTTCTGTCGAAGCAAAGTAGCGCTATATTTCAAAATGTTGGCGCAGAACTTAATGAGTAAGAAAAGAAGGCGCTTCGTTAAGTATATGATGTCAATTGTATGGTTTGCCCTTAGTTTTTGAACATTCAATTAGATGATTCCTATCCTTCTATCTAGCTATAATGATTGCTCAATAATTTTGCTCAAATCTGCCCTGGAATGAACTCCAGATCCTCTCCAAACGATTTCTCCTTGTTTAAACAAAATAAGCGTAGGAACGCCTTTTACTTTAAATTTTTGGGAAGCGGCAAGATTTTTATCTACATCCACTTTCAAAACACGCAGTTGGCTGCCGAATTTATTTTTGAGGTCGTCAATTATAGGCATCATAGTTTGACAAGGACCGCACCAAGTGGCATGAAAGTCAACAAAAACCAAGTCTTGACTTCTAATGATGTCATTAAATTTGCTCATTCTTTTTAGTTTTAAATTTCTCTACAGCATCGGGATTATAACTGTTGAAAAAATTCATCCAAACCAATCGCCCAGTTCTAAATGTAAGAGGTGCTAGTCCAATAAGAACTAGTACGATCAATAAAATATAGACCCAATAAACCGTCTCCTTGTAAATAAGATAAGTAGAGAGAAAAACAGCAACTGAAATGGCAACAGTTAAGGCATAGCTCACATACATGGCTCCATAGAAAAACCCTGATTCTATTTCGTATTTATGTCCGCATTCAGAACATCTTTCTTCCATTTTATCAAACTTTGAAGGATGAAATACTTGTTTGTGCGTAAACACTTTTCCTTCGTGACAAACCGGACATTTTCCATTGAGGATACTGTATAATCTTTTTTCTTTCCAGGCCATAGTGCAAAGATAGTATATCATTATAATTCCTTAGGTAATATTTGTAACATTGATAGAAGGTCATATCTGATTTATCTACACCGGTTATCCGTTGTTATGAAGAAGTAGAATTCATTTCTCTTCCAAAATCTGATGATGATTTCATAAAGAATCCATAAAAAATAGCGAAATTTGGGGCAGACTATGGAGAAGAAGGAGAATATTAGAGCGCGTGACTTAGAACAGCTTAAGTTGGAGTTATCTGAATTAGGACAAAAAGCATTTCGCGCAAAGCAAGTGTATGAGTGGTTATGGAAAAAAAATGCACATGCGTTTGATGAAATGACGAACCTCAGCAATGACTTACGCGAACAGCTTAAATCGAATTACTTCATAGACCATATTAATCTTGAAGAACAGCAAATCAGTTCGGATAAAACGATTAAGTGTGCCTTTAATGTCGGGGACGGAAAGGTTATGGAAGGTGTTTTGATTCCAAGTAAGTCGCGCATGACAGCTTGTATTTCTTCCCAGGTTGGCTGCAGTTTAGCATGTAAATTTTGTGCAACAGGGCGACTGAAGTTATTGAAAAATCTTAGTGCCGGAGAAATAGTTGATCAAGTTGTTTATTTAAACAAGCAAGCTGAAGAACGGTATGGCCAACATTTATCCAATATAGTTTATATGGGGATGGGCGAGCCTTTACTGAATTATGCGAATGTGTTAAAAAGTACTGAGTTACTTACGTCTGAAGAAGGTCTTGGTATGTCTCCAAAACGAATTACAATCTCCACTGCCGGAATAGCAAAAATGATTAGACGACTAGGCGACGATGAAGTGCGTTTCAATTTGGCACTTTCTCTGCACGCTGCAAATGACGTTAAGCGCAACGAAATCATGGAGATAAACGAAAGCAATAACTTAGAGGCATTAGCAGATGCGTTGACGTATTTTCATGAGAAAACAGGCAGTCGTGTTACTTATGAGTACATTATATTTAAAG
>Ga0136559_1000611_pt1 | contig 12142 bp, 9 predicted proteins | sample AntRauMeHopE1496_FD_104633 | JGI IMG/M metagenome (GOLD analysis project Ga0136559, IMG submission 104633) | Saline lake microbial communities from Rauer Islands, Antarctica - Metagenome Hop E1 #496 | ecosystem: Environmental > Aquatic > Non-marine Saline and Alkaline > Saline | place... | reverse complement strand
AACCAGGGCATCTGCATTGTTGATTAGGGTAAATGGACCAAAAGTATTTCCTCCATACCATTGATTAGCCGTTGTTCCACCTGTTTTAGTAAAGGTGACACTACCTCCAGCAGTAGCGAAAGAACTTCCCGCTAGATTCTGATAGATGTTTGCTGCCGTGAAAGTTCCGTTTCGGGCAAAAGTATTTGCTTGGGTAAAGTTGATTGTTGTTGCCGTAACTCCAAAATCACCTTGGAAAGATGAATTAATTGATGTGAAAGTGGTTACTCCAAAATTTCCATTTGCTGCATTTTGAGACTGTGTGAAATTATTGAATTCTAGAATATTGCCAACTGAGAATCCTGAAGTCACTACTCCTCCCGTAGATAAATTTGAATTTCCTCCGCCTTCCCCAAATCGAATTTCACCGCCTGCATTTGAATTATTGATTGTGATTTGTTGAGCAAAGGTATTAGTTCCTCCAAATGCGATTCCTAAAAAGTTTGTTCCCGTATTGGTAAAAGTACTTGTGAAATTAAAGGTGTCACCTACATTTCCAGCAAGCCGAAACAATGAATTGGAGTTATTTATGAATGAAGCGACCCCAAAAGTATTCCCTCCATACCATTGATTTGTTATACCTCCAGTTTTAGTAAAGGTGACACTACCTCCAGCGGTCGCAAAAGAGCTCCCCGCTAAAGTCTGATTGATATTTGCTGCTGTAAAGGTACCGTTTCGAGCAAAAGTATTTGCTTGGGTAAAGTTGATAGTAGTAGCATTTACCCCAAAAGCACCCTGAAAAGAAGAATTGGTAGAGGTAAAAGTTGTCACCCCAAAATTACTATTCGGAGAATTCTGAATCTGTGTGAAATTATTGAAGGAAAGAATATTGCCTACTGAGAATCCTGTTGTTATCACTCCACCTGCTGTCAAGGTTGATATGCCTCCACCTGCTCCAAACGTCACTTCGCCGCCAGGATTGTTATTGTTAATCGTAATGAAGTTTGCAAAAGTATTCGTACCTGTGCGTGCTATTTCTAAAAATTGTGTACCACTATTTGTGAAAGTTGAAGTAGAATTAAATGTATCACCCCCTCCCGAATTAGCTAATCTAAATCTTGAGTTGATATCGTTGTTTGTGATCGATACGGTTCCAAATGTATTGCCTCCTATCCAATCGCTATTGCCACCGCCATTTTTCACAAAAGTACATACAGATCCAGTGCCTGTACAAAAGCGATTATTTCCCAAGACGGTGATCCCATTAGCTGCAGTTACGCTAAAACTTCCAAGCAAAGTCGAATTACCTATTGTAAAAATAGATGGGCTGAAAATTCCATTAGGAGTGTTTGCGATCTGAGTAAAATTCCGAATATCTAAATTGCCAATAGCAAAGCTCGATGTGACCAAGCCGCCTACATTAAGAGTGCTGTTGCCTCCACCTAATCCAATACTCAACGTTCCATTTACATTCAAATTATTGATTGTGACTTGACCATTAAATGTATTGGTACCGTTGAAAGCAACTTCTAAATTTCCAGTTGAATTTTTTATAAAAGTGACTGTGGAATTGAAGGTATCGCCAGATATAGTGGCATGTCTCCATCTGCTATTATCATTGTTTCTTATAGTTGTAGGTCCGTTATATGTGTTTCCACCCCCAGTATCATCATTATTAGATCCGGTTTTGATCAAAGTCATTGTGCCATTAAAAATCATGTTTTCGAGTGAGAAGAAATCAAAAACACTTAAAGTACCATTTTCTATACTTCCCCCTGTTAAGACTCCGTTTGTAGTTATGGTAAGGGTCAAACCATTTAAGGTAAGTAGACCTGCACTTATATTCAGGTTTCTAATCGTTGTATTTGCGAACAAAACAGGCTGATTAGGTGCTGCTGCATTATTTATTACCACACTACTTGTTGCTACTGGGACCGTGGCAGGACTCCAGTTGGAAGCCGTATTCCAATTAGAGCTTGTCACACCGACCCATGTCTGCCCAAAACAGACTTTCTGGAGAAAAATCAAGAGTCCTAATAAAAGAATTTTTTTCAATTATGATATTGGTATGAATTAACGTAAATGTAATGTCAAAAAATGAATATAAAATACAACGTGTTAGAAAATATTTTAGCTTTATTTTATCCAATCGAAAATTATTATATTTATCTGTAAAACAGTCATTTAAATTTTTTCCGTATTAGAAAAGCAAGGTATTGAACTATTTGGGGCCTACTCAATCACGTAATCCCAATTAATTGAAAATTCTAAAAATGTAAAGAAATAAAAATTGTTAAGTGTACTTAATTGGATTTTATATATAATTAAATGTATTATAAAGCACAAAGTAACTAAGCTACTATTGGGAATAGTCCAGTAAATCTTTACATTCATATTTAGAGATTTTGAACGATCAAAAAAATTGATTGATTCTAATGAACAACCACAGTATGTTTTAATAAAAGTTGGAATTATTTGAGAGCATCACATCGACATTACTAGTTAATGAAAATCTAACTCTGAAATGTAGAATAAATCTTATCCATTGTCAATGGCTTTTCCAAAAAACCCGAAACCAGCTCATACAGGTCAGCTTTTTCGCGATCCAAAAAATCAATTGAACTTGAAAGAATTACAATCTTGTCTCTTCGATCTTGGCAGAGATGCATGTACTTATCTAAGAATTCCCAACCATTCAGTACCGGCATGTTCAGGTCTAAAAAAATAATCACTGTTTGATTTTCAGGGAGTTTACTCAAAGCAATCAATGCGTCTTCGGCATCAAGAAACTCACGTATGTTTTCATAAATTCCGAATTTCCCCAGTAGCCTCTTATTAATAAGGTTATTGATAGGATCATCATCCACAAGAAAAATGGCATCAAATTGAATCATCTACAGAACTAAAATTTCACTAAAATTTTTAATACCTCAGCAAAGTACAATTTTTCCCTATTGAATTGAAAAATTTATTATGCTTTTTTGTTTTAGCTTAAATTGAAAACTAGTAGAGGGAAAATAAAAAAGGAGACTCTGGGAGTCTCCTTTTAATTTAACTAGGTGGGAATTACATCATTCCACCCATTCCACCGCCGCCCATTGGAGGCATTCCAGCAGAATCTTCTTTCTTATCAGCTACTACACATTCGGTAGTCAAGAGCAACGCAGCTATTGAAGCAGCATTCTCCAGTGCCAAACGAGTTACTTTAGTAGGATCGATTACACCTGCTGCGAATAGATCTTCGTAAATATCTGTTCTAGCATTGTAACCATAATTACCTTCATTTTCTTTGATTTTATTCACTACTACAGATGGTTCGCCGCCAGCATTAGAAACAATAGTTCTCAAAGGAGACTCGATAGCCTGTCTGATAATGTTGATACCTGTATCTTCATCTTCATTAAGACCTCTAAGATCGTTAAGTGCTTCTGCCGCTCTAATAAAAGCTACTCCACCACCTACTACTACTCCTTCTTGTACAGCTGCTCTTGTAGCATGCAATGCGTCATCTACTCGATCTTTCTTTTCTTTCATCTCCACCTCAGTGGCAGCACCGATGTATAGGATTGCTACTCCACCGGAAAGCTTAGCAAGTCTTTCCTGAAGTTTTTCTCTGTCGTAATCAGAAGTCGTCTTGTCAATCTGGGCTTTGATCTCAGCCACTCGGCCTTTGATTGCACCCGAATCTCCAGCGCCATTCACGATAGTAGAGTTGTCCTTATCAATATTGATTTTCTCCGCTCTACCAAGCATGTCGATAGTTGCGTTTTCTAATTTGAAACCTCTTTCCTCGGAGATCACTGTTCCTCCGGTCAGGATAGCGATGTCTTCCAACATTGCTTTTCTTCTGTCACCGAAACCTGGAGCTTTAACAGCAGCAACTTTCAGAGCACCTCTGATTTTGTTCACTACCAGTGTAGCTAGAGCTTCACCATCTACATCTTCAGATATGATTACCAATCCTTTGCCTGACTGAGCTACTGGCTCTAGAACTGGAAGCAATTCTTTCATTGAAGAGATCTTCTTGTCATAGATCAAGATGTAAGGCTGCTCCAGCTCAACTTCCATTTTCTCTGTATTAGTAACGAAGTAAGGAGAAAGGTAACCTCTGTCAAACTGCATACCTTCTACAGTCTTTACTTCAGTCTCAGTTCCTTTGGCTTCTTCTACAGTGATTACGCCGTCTTTACCCACTTTATCCATGGCGTCAGAAATCATCTTACCGATTTCCTCGTCATTGTTAGCAGATACAGTTGCTACCTGGGCGATCTCTTTAGAGGTAGAAATACCTTTTGAGTTTGCTTTCAGCCTAGTTACCACTGCCGATACTGCTTTGTCAATGCCTCTTTTCAGATCCATTGGATTAGCTCCAGCTGCTACGTTTTTGATACCTACAGCAAATATCGCCTGAGCAAGTACTGTAGCAGTAGTAGTTCCGTCGCCTGCATTATCAGCAGTTTTAGAAGCTACTTCTTTTACCAACTGTGCGCCCATATTTTCAATAGGTTCAGTCAATTCAATCTCTTTTGCTACTGAAACACCATCTTTGGTAATCGTAGGTGCCCCAAATTTTTTATCGATAATGACGTTTCTTCCCTTTGGGCCTAACGTCACTTTTACTGCATCTGCAAGCGCATCAACACCTTTCTTTAATCGGTCTCTAGCGTCTGTGTCGAAAAATAGTTCTTTAGCCATTTTATGATTTTTTTATTAATGATTTAATTTGATTGATTAAAGAATCGCAAAAATGTCAGATTCTCTCATGATCAGGTATTCGCTTCCTTCTACCGTCAGTTCAGTACCTGAATACTTGCCATAAAGTACCGTGTCACCAACTTTCACAGTCATTGGCTCATCTTTTTTACCATTTCCTACTGCGATCACTGTTCCCTTCTGGGGCTTTTCTTTAGCAGAGTCAGGAATATAAAGTCCAGAAGCGGTCTTCACTTCTGCTTCGGCAGGTTGTACCAAAACTCTATCAGCAAGAGGTTTGATTTTTACGTTTGACATAGTATGAATTTTTTAAAATAATTGATTAAGATGTACCGACCACTTAGCAGTTCTTATGCCATTCACCGAAAATCAAAAAGAGGCTGACAAATCGACGCAAAAGCGCGCTGGAATCGATTCGACTGAGCTTGAAACCCGTTATAACTTCTGCCAATTTTGCCAATCTTGTCTTAAAGGTTGGCAGAAATTTGTAAATTTTACAATCGCTAAAAAACACAAAAAAAATACGCTCTGACTATAGCAAAACTCTCTGAAAATTGGATGACGGAAGAACTGATCGATTTTGAATTCAAAAAGTATCAGAGCTATTGGCTTAACTCCAAGATACTATGGCATGATTCAAAGAGATGCGGCTCTATCCGACGTTAAGTGATTTGAAAGATCATTAGCGATTTATCCATGAAATCCATTTCGGTAAACTCAAATTAACAAAGTCATCGCACAAAGACTTGGAGTCAATTGATCTTCAGCAAGCAAAACTCCATTATACCGATTCGATAAAATCGGGAGAGGTGACGACCGAAATTACTATAATCTCTGAATTTACACTATCCGAATTTGCAAGACAGATCGACCAAGGAAAAGCCATTTTCGATTTTGCGGAAGATCAGCTTGAGTTTGACCCTGGAGGAAGTGTTCCAATCTACAATCGGGAAGGCTACATCTTGTGATCCCAAGAACAATCTTCAACCATTCATGCATTTGGATACAAGGTCAATCTTGTTCAATTTGCCGGCGACAGAATCAGAAGTATTTCGATTTGGTTAGTTGGGATATTTAGAAGAAAAATCTTGAATACACTTAAGGAAACAATACTTCAGCTTACTAAAGAAATCAAGGAATTGTCTAATTGGGCAATCTTTAGATTACAAAGCCGACAAAATCTCCCCATAACCCATAGCCTAAACTCTTCTCCAAACCGGAAAACGTTTATTTTTTAGTATCGGTTATAGCTCAAGAATTTACTTTTTGCGGTTCCAACTTCACTTTTACTTCTTGTATGGCCTTTTCTTGTGATTTTTTTCGATTTCCTATTACATCATCGCTTGGTTTGCCGAATAGAATCCGCCACGCCTCATTAAAACTATTTGCCTGTCTCAAATCTTTGACGATATCAATCCATTCGTGGAATACTAGATAAATCGGATTATAAGAGGTCACTGGTTTGGTAATACCGTAGGTTGGACGCTCGCCCTCCGGCATAAAGGTCCCAAACATTCTGTCCCATATGATAAACGTAGAGCCGTAGTTTTTATCCAAGTAGTGTGCATCACTCGCATGGTGAACCCGGTGATGGGAAGGTGTGGTGAAGAAAAACTCAATAGGCTTGGGTAGTTTTTTTATGTATTCAGTATGAATCCAAAATTGGTACAAGACAGCCACCTGATGGCAGATGAAAAATACAAATGGATTGAAGCCCATAAACATCACAGGAAAGAAAAAGATGATTTTTATATGTTGGGTCCAACTCAATCTGAATGATACTGACAAATTGTATTTGGATGAATTGTGGTGGGTAATATGCGTGGCCCACCAGAACCGTTGCTCATGCGCGATTCGGTGTGCCCAATATCTTGCAAAATCCACTGCGAAAAAACAAAGCACAAATGACCACCAAGTAACGGGAATTCTAAACGGCGAGATATTATAAAAAAACAATGCCGAACCGAAGACTACTACTTTGATCAAGGCACTGATGCCTGCATTGACTATACCGATGGTGGATGCTGCGAAGAAATCTTTGGTGTCATAGGCGTCTTTCTTTTGATACCAACTGACTCCCCATTCGATAAATACAAGTGAAAACATGATCGGAACTGCCCAAAGAATCAGGTTAGGCCATTCCTCAATCCTGAGGTCTTCCAGTAGAATTGGTTCGTAATTCATAATAAGAGCTTAATAGGTGATTGGATTTTAGTTTTAGCTCGATAAGGGGGGTAAAGTTTAAGTGTAAGTTAAATAAAAAAGCCTGCTCTTTTAGGGCAGGCGTCTATTTCTTATACGAAATAATTTTAATTTGCTGGTATGGAATCAGGGGCTTCTTCTTCCGTAGTCGCCGGAAGCAAGCTTTCCGTCTCCCCAAATGCCGGGGCTACCACTTGCTGTTTTGCGTTCTCAATGTTTGGTGAGGTAAACTGACCGGACTGCGAATCAGTGTAAAATGCAGATGTAGCTAGACAAAGCCCAAGGATGGCGATAGCTAGCACCCAAGTTGCTTTTTCCAACACATTTCCAGTACGGGTCACGCCCATGATCTGCGTAGCATTTCCACCAAAAGCAGCGCCTACTCCTCCTTTAGAATTCTGTCCAAGAATAACCAAAATAAGTAATACGGCTAATATTAAGGTGATTGTAATTAATAAAGTAAACATATATGGGGGTTATTATTCTTTCAGTTTTTCAATTAAGTGCGTAAAGTAAGTCCTTTTATCTGGAAATTTCAATATCAGTTTCTGATAAATTTCTTCAGCCATTTTTGATTTGCCTTGATTGGCAAGTATTTTGGCATAAGATTCTGAAATTAATCTGTCGTTGATTTGTGTGCTGGAAGCGGCTAAGTTTTCCGTGTTTTGATTGGCTTCGATTTCTTTGATCGTAGCCATTTTGATGGACTTTTTGCTGTAGGCTTTGATCAGATCAATTTGCTCTTTATTTTTTTGGCTAAGAATCTCCTTTTTCTCTTTAAGCCTGATAGATTCTATTAGGTCATCTTTTGGCGGCTTTCTGCGAGTTCTTTTTATCGGATCTGATTGCTCAACCCGATCTTCTTTCAAACTGGCCTTTAGCTCAATAGGAGTTTCTGAAGAAAAAGAGGGTGCTTGATCTTTGTTTCCGCTTTCGAGAAGAAAATCTTCCTGGCTTAGTCTGGATTCAGAAGATATGGATACTTCATAATCTCTTTCGACAATTGATCTCAGCCAGATCCGGTCAGGACTGTTCAGGGCAGCATTCGAAAGGGAATCTGACCTGCCTTGCCCATTTTTTAAAAATTCATATCGGGCTGTCAATACATGAGCTATTTGAAAATACGGAAAATTATGCTGTACTTTTTTTAATTGCAGCACCTCATTTTTTTCCAAAGTATCTATTCGATGGACTAATTCTAGAAACTGGGATCCGTTCACTTCTTTGCGTTTTGTTTCAAGTTAAGAAAATTACCAGTTAGCGACCGTGGCGGTGAAGATATCTTGGATTATATTTTCAAAAATAATCTCAACAAGTTGATTTTCGACATCCAATAGGGTAGTGGTCCGAGGATCATAATCTTGGAAAAAAGAGAAGGTTTGTTTTAAATTCTCTTCTTCATTTGACTGATTAAGGTATTCGACTTCTATTGCAATGGTCAGTCTCATCTGACCAGCTCGATCGGGTAGGTTGGGGTCTCCGCTCGAAACTACCGCCTGCGGGGTCAGAGCGTATCGATCGATAGCACCCAAAAATTGCAAATCACCATTGGTTCGTACGAGTTCCAGTGCGGTGTTTCGCTGATAGTATTCTTTCAGCGTCTCAGTGAATCGCTGCTCCATATTGGCAGGCCCTCCACCCGAATCATTGAAGAAGTTGTCCACCGAAAAGGTCTTGACCAATTCGTAATTGATATTGGTACCTGTAAAGCTATATTTAACCGAGCAGCTTTGGAACAGCAAGAAGACCAATCCTAGATAAGGAATGAGGACTTTATTGGTCGATTTCATATTGCTTGATTTTACGGTACAGTGTTCTTTCTGAGATTCCAAGGTCGTTTGCGGCGTATTTCCGCTTGTTGTTATGCTTGCGCAAAGCTCTTAATATCATCTCTTTTTCTTTTTTCTCCAGTGAAAGAGAATTATCATCTTCTTCATGAAGTATGTCTTCAATCACATCGTCGTCTTGGTACTCATCTTCATTTGTCGAAGACTTTTTCTTTGGATCAATTACCAGCGGGACGGAGAAGCTGGAGCTGGATTCGGAATTTTCTTTGGAAGAAAAACTTGGATCCAAATCTTCAAACAAACTTTGATGCTTCTGCATGATACTAGAACTTAATCCATTGGAATTGTAGGTTTCAAGAACTAGCTTTTTCAAGTCGTTCATGTCCCGCTTCATATCGAAGAGCACTCTATAAAGAAGGTCTCGCTCTGAAAAATCTGAATTTTCTTTGCCTGATGCCAATCCTGAAAGTGTCATGGGGAGCTTCGAACTTTCTCTAGGCAGATATTTTGCTAAAGTTGTAGTATCCACTTCTCGCTCCTCTTCCAAAAGCGAAATTTGCTCAGCCAGATTTTTTAGCTGACGAATATTTCCCGGAAAAGAATACCCTATTAAAAGTCGCTGTGCCTCCTTATCTAATGTGATTGGTTTGACATGGTACTTTTCTGAAAAATCGGAGGTGAATTTTCGAAATAACAGAACCATGTCGTCCCCTCGCTCACGCAGCGGTGGCACGAAAATAGGAACAGTATTCAATCGATAGTACAGATCCTCTCGGAAATTCCCCTTTTCTACCGCTTTTAGTAGATTGACATTCGTAGCGGTGATGACACGTACATTGGTCTTGAGGACTTTGGAAGAGCCCACCTTGATGAATTCGCCATTTTCCAAGACGCGCAGCAGTCGAGCCTGGGTGCCGAGTGGCAATTCTCCGATCTCATCCAAGAAAATAGATCCGCCGTCAGTAACCTCAAAATACCCTTTTCTAGCCTCATGCGCTCCTGTAAATGAGCCTTTTTCATGCCCAAAAAGCTCCGAATCAATGGTTCCCTCTGGAATAGCGCCACAGTTGATCGCGATGAATTTGCCATGCTTTCGCAGACTGAGCGAGTGAATTATTTTAGAAAAGCTTTCTTTTCCACTGCCACTCTCTCCTGTGATCAGCACGGTCATATCTGTGGGCGCCGCTTGCATTCCCACTTGAATCGCATGGTTGAGCAGTGGACTGTGTCCAATAATTCCAAACCGTTGCTTTACAGTTTGTATCTCTGAAGGGCTGATCATATGGATGCTGGGTTAATTTCCAATACTTCTCCAAATAGCGTCGCAGTCGTACAATCCGTGATTCGTACCTTGAGGTAATCGCCTTTTCGATACTTGCCATTGGGCACGATTACTACTTTGTTGGCAGAGTTTCTTCCTTTTAATTCATCCTCAGACTTTTTGGAAGTACCTTCCAAAAGGATAATCTGCTCTTTGCCAAGATCCAGCTTGTTTCGCCCATGGGAGAGTTCACTTTGCTTGGTGATGACTTCAGCTAATCTTCTTTTTTTGATTTCCAATGGAATATTATCTTCGTATTTCTTAGCGGCCAGGGTACCTGGACGCTCCGAATAGTAGAACATATAAGAAAAATCGAATTTCACCAAGTCCATCAAGCTCAGCGTATCTTGATGCTCGGATTCAGTCTCTGAGCAGAATCCAGTGATCATATCTGAGGAAATGCCGCACTCCTCTCCAAGTATTTCTCTGATTTTGGACACTCGCTCCAGGTACCATGACCTATCGTAGGTTCTGTTCATCATTTCCAAGACTCTTGAGTTGCCACTTTGTACCGGCAAGTGGATGTACTTGCAAATGTTATCGTAAGCCTTGATCGTGTGGAGCACATCATCCGTAATATCTTTTGGATGCGAAGTGGAAAATCGTATTCGAAGCCTCGGATTGATCAGCGCTACCATTTCCAGAAGATTGGCGAAAGTGACCACCTCTGTCGTTTCATCTTCCTTTTTATTCAATCTGGCTTTGTTATTTTCCTCAGCAGACCATTTATAGCTATCTACATTTTGACCTAATAGGGTCACCTCCTTGTAACCTTTATCAAAAAGGTCCCGTGCCTCAGCCACTATAGAATGTGGATCGCGACTGCGCTCTCTTCCCCGGGTAAAAGGAACCACGCAGAATGAACACATATTATCACATCCTCTCATAATGGAGATAAATGCCGAAACCCCGTTAGAATTCAGTCGGACTGGTGCGATGTCAGCATAGGTTTCTTCTCTTGACAGGAAGGTATTAACTGCCTTTTGACCATCTTCTACAATATTGATTAGGTTTGGAAGATCCCGATAGGCATCTGGGCCAACGACTAGATCTACCACCTTTTCCTCTTCAAGAAGTTTTTCTTTCAGCCGCTCGGCCATACAGCCAAGAACTCCAATGGTCATCTCGGGCTTTTTCTTTTTTGCCTTGTTGAAGACCGTCAGTCGCTTTCTCACCGTAAGCTCAGCTTTTTCACGGATGGAGCATGTATTTAAAAATATGACATCTGCCTCATGGAAATCTGACGTGGTATCAAAGCCATTATCCTTCATAATCGAGGCAACTATCTCGGAATCTGAAAAATTCATAGCACAGCCGTAGCTTTCTATGTAGAGTTTTTTGGTTTTGCCGGTACTTTCGTCTGCGGTGGTTTTGAAGTCGCAAGCTTGTGCTTCTTCGCCTGAAATGATATCAATGTCTGCTATTAGATTATTCATGTACCTTCTTTTCTTCTATCGGATGCCAAAATTAAACAAATGCGGACAAAATGGCAGAAGCTAATTGCTTTTATTTGTTAATATTCAAAAGGAATTTTCAACTGCTCACCAAAAAATTGCTGCTCCTCGGTTATATTGAGGTTTGAAAGTCCAAGGCCCAAAAGTCGTACAGCTAGCAGAAGCTTTTCTTGTTCTAAGAGAATAAACCCAAGCTCTAAGATTTCTGATTCTTGAAGGTATTGCTCCACGGTACGGCTCCTGGTTTGTTGCGTAAAATCCGAAAATTTGATTTTGAGCGTAATGGTCCTCCCTTTTATCCCACTTTTTTCAATTCTGCGGTTCAACTCTCTTGCTATTTCTGACAACGCTTTTTTCAAGTCTTCTACATCTATCAAGTCTGCATCAAATGTATTCTCTGCGCTGATTGATTTGCGAAGGCGATGAGGCTGTACTTCAGAAAGATGAATTCCTCGGACAATATTAAAATAGTGGAGGCCTGATTTTCCGAATTTTTTCGTGAGAAATTGCAGTGAAAATTGCTTAAGATCGGCTCCATTGTGGATTCCAATTGACTTCATCTTTTCACCCGTGACTTTCCCAATCCCAAAGAATTTACCAATTGGGAGTTTTTCCAGAAAGGATTCTGCTTCCTCGGGCAAGATCACCGCTTGACCATTTGGCTTATTCAGGTCGGATGCGGTTTT
>Ga0136559_1000608_pt1 | contig 12151 bp, 4 predicted proteins | sample AntRauMeHopE1496_FD_104633 | JGI IMG/M metagenome (GOLD analysis project Ga0136559, IMG submission 104633) | Saline lake microbial communities from Rauer Islands, Antarctica - Metagenome Hop E1 #496 | ecosystem: Environmental > Aquatic > Non-marine Saline and Alkaline > Saline | place... | reverse complement strand
GATGAAAAGTTGCGCGTCTTTTCCTGCGAGTCAAGCAAGGACAGCTGTCTGTTGTTGCTTCAGGACCTCACTGATAAGGGCCAGTGGAAACTTGCCATCCGCTCTCTGCTTATCTATAAGATAAAGGGGGTGTGTTTCCGCCACTTCATGAGCGCTATGCCCCTCAGCCGCATCCCTTCGAACCTGGCCGATATGGTATTGGAGGATAGGACAATGTCGTTCTTCGATGCTGTGCAGATGGCATTCGATGACGAGAGGCTTTTCCATTTTGTGTTGTCGCAAAAGGAGTTCATGTGCGCCAGCATCATGAAGTATAACGTGTCGTTGAACTCGATGCAGATCGAGATGATGACACGCGAGCGCCAGATGGTCTTGGATCTCAACAAGGCGAATTGTGATCTCGAAGAACAAAAACTATGCACGATGAAGTTTTCGCAGGTGGCGCTCAATCTTCAGGACACGCTCAACGAGCACTACATGTCCTCTTCCGGAATGGAATTTATGCCTGCACCGACAGAGAGGCCAGCTGTGACGACGGGCGCCGAGGAGATGCCCCCCAGCGCGCACGAAGAGCAAGACGGTGTGTGCGACGACAACGTGGAGGAGCAGGAGCTTGCATCAGACGACAAGGTGGAGGAGCAGGAGGTTGCATCAGACGACACGGTGGAGGAGCACGAGGAGCACCAGCTTGCATCGGGCGATAACATGGAGGTGCACCAGGAGCTGGAGGGTGCCTGTGACGACCACGTTGTGGAGCACGAGGGGCAGCAGGTTGCATCAGACGTGGAGGAGCAGCGTGATGTTTGTTACAGGAACATGGAGGAGCCTGGCGAGCAGGCAGGTGTTTGTGAGGAAGAGGGCGATGAGCAGCGGCAAACGGAGGACGGTGGCACCGTCCTTTCAGCTCTCACGCTGCAGGAGATGCAGGCGCGGATTGATGTGTACAAGAATTCTTTGTTTGACGCGGAGGTCAAGGCTGTGCAGGACGAGAAAGACCTGCGTGACGAGCTCGCGAGGGTGTACGAGGAGTCAATCGAATGTGTCCGTCAGGAGACGGAGCACGTGCGCAGGCAGCTGGCGACGGAGACGGTGGAGACACTTGCCTCGGTGCAAAGGGAGCTCTTTGAGGAGAAGGCCAGAAATATCGTCGCCCTCTCGCTCGTGGAGAAGGAGTGCGCGAAGAAGATGGAGGTGCTGTTGAAGAAGAACGTGAACCTCGAGAAGGACCTCGGTAGACTGCGCGCCGTGAAGACCGGCAAGGAGCGTGTGGAGGAGAAGGGGCGCAAGGAGATGGAGAAGATGCGTGTGAAGCTGATCGAGACGGAGGAGAGAGTCGTTTTCACGGAGGCGAGGGTGTTGTCGACAAAGGAAGAGATTGTCGAGACCACAGCCATGTGGAAGGCACGGCTCGTCGAGAGCGAGGACAGGGGGCAGGCGGCGGTTGCCATGTTTGTCATCATGCAGGCAGACTACAAGATGGTGCGTGAGGAGGGGGTGCTCAAGGAGAAGATGCTGACCATCAACATGAAGAAGATGGAGATATACGACTCGATCCAGAAGCAGCTCAAGTTGGAGCTGAAGAGGGCCCCGTGCAGCGGGCTCGTTGGCACGAAGATCCTGGCGAAGGTGCAGGCGGACGCGGCATCGAGGGTGGGCCGCTGCTGGAAGGCATACAGCATGCGCAAAGCAGAGAGGGAGCTGCGCGAGAGGGTGCTGCGCGAGGCGCAGGAGCGCATTGACGAACGTCGTGAGGCGGAGAGGTTGGAGGCCGTGGCAGTAGATGCGCAGCGCATGCAGCTGTTCGCTGAACTGTCCTTAGAGGACGTCACTGTGCGTCGCATAGTGGACCTCGACGCGGACGACGACCTGTCCACGAACATCTTCGACCATCTGATGAGGATGAGGGACCCAAAGAGGATGCTCTTCGCAACAATTGCGTGGACGGTACGCCAGGATCTCGTGATAAACGACCTGCCGGAGTCGGTGATGGTGGACTTCCTGGCGCTCTCGAGTCTGCTGGAAATGTTGCCCGGCAGCGGGTCCGAGGACACTTGGACGCGCCTGATCGAGGAATACGGTCCGGGAGAGGAGGAGTCTATCGTGGCGCGCTCCCCCCCTCGCCAGGCGAACTGGCCCGAGCTGAGGGGCGACTACAGGGCGCTGTTCAACGGGCTGGAAGAGCCGCAGACGCAGCTGTCGTGCGCCGAGGCCCTCGTGCCTTGGTTGGAGACCAGCGTTCCCACGGTGCACGAGGTTTGTTGTCGTGTGAAGTGTGGTAAGGTGCTGCTCGAGGGCGCCGTGCGGTGTGCGCAGTGCAGGCGCGCGAGGTACTGCACCGCCGAGTGCGGGCTCGCCGACGTGGTGCATCACGATGCGGAGTGCCACATACAGACCTTGCGCGCGATATTCCGTCTCTACAGGTCGCGTGGCATGGCACCCCGGAGTGTCGTGCGCATGTTTTTCGGTGGCCCTCCCTCTGCGCAGCCGCACGTGCACTACAACGCCGGGTGCTACGCCACGTGCTGCATCGGGCAGAGGGTGCAGGAGATCCGCTTTGCCATGGGGGCGTGAGCGCGAGGCTGCTTCACTCATTTTTATGGAACATTAAATGCGAATATGCACTTGATCTTGTTGTCTCTGTGTCCTCCCCGCGTGCATAGTGTTGTGCGTGCAAGTCGCCGCTCATACGTGGCGGGTGTGGCAACGGTATCTCTGAGGGTGTTTACGAAATGTCCATCGGTGAAGCTGCTGGAAATTGTCTTTGCGTGCCCTCAGTTCGTGGAGACAGTGTTAACATATTGGAAAAATATTGAAAAATTATTGATATTTTTTGGTTTTAATATTGTTATTTTATCATATTGTTATTATTATTTTTCTGTTATACCGAGTAAAGTCCTTCCTTTCTCAGGCACGGGGTGAGAACAAAAGATCTGACGTCGTCCAGCACACATCGTCAAATCGCTTTCCCCCCACTACTGCCATTGTCTGTGTCCGCTGTAAGATGCAGCCAGCACGCTACACTCCCGTCCCTCTGAGTTCCAAGGTATCGAATTACCTGGCTTCACTGCCTCTGCGCTTCGACGGGTGTCCTCTCCTGAAATTTGACTTTTGGATGGAAATGAAGTTCTTCGACCACGAGCGCACGACCAACGCCGTGGTGTGGGAGCTGGTGACAAAGCATCCTGGTGGCGCAGACGCCTGTCTCCTCTCGAGGGCAGGCGAGGAGCAGCCGCTCTTCCATGCGCTGCGCGCGGACATGAAGACCTCCACGATCCGTCTCATTGTGCAGATGTGTCCTCTGAGCGCGGCGCAGCTGGACGACACGGGCGTGAGCACCATGATTGCCGCTGTCAAATATTCTAGCTACGTCGCTGTGTTTCACTGCCTCTACACAAGCAATCCGAGTTCGACGCGTTCTGTGACACCAGACTGCCTATTTCCACTGCAGTTGGCCGTTTTCATGAAAAAGGGAACGGAGTTTATGAGCGCGCTGGCACAGATGGACCCTATTGTGATCCGCGCGAAGACGACCCTCGAGACCGACTTCCTGCCGCTCGGCACGAGTGTGCTGACGATGGCCCTCCTGGCGAAGTGCCCTTCGAAGGTGGTGCGGGTGTTAGCTGAGATGTGTCCGATCTCCCTTCTCTTCTTCGACATGTCGTCGCAGACGGCGCTGAGCTTTGCTCTGTCGAAAGACGCTTCTGTGGAAGTGCTGCAGGAGTTGCTGCACGTGGCTGTGTCTGATTGTCGCGCGGCCCTGACGCAGAAGAACCGGGAAGGAGTGACGCCACTGGAACAGGTCATCGCGCTGCGGCGTAGCCCGATTGTCGTCGCTCTCGTACTTCAGGCGACCCTGATGGCCGTGAGTCATCTCCACTCGCACATATTACATCGCTTGAAGAGCCATCCAGTGCCCGGGGAGAACACCTTTGTAAAGAGCGGCTTCGATCTGCACTTGGATTCGGGTGTGTTCAAGGCCATTCCTCTCTGTTACCAGGGAGAGGAGGACATCACTGCAAAGAGCATCCACACGCAAGCAGAGGGTAAGTGCATCCTCCACGACTGCCTGTTGATGGTGAGCATGGAAGCGCCGCAGATGACAGCGTCGTATGTCTGGCATCTACTCTACGACGTTGTGATGGACAGTCAGTTCAGCGACTACGGCATTCAGATAATGCCGACGCTGCTCGCGAAGCTGGCGACCGAGCACTCGATGTGTTGCAACATGGAGACCGATGAGTGGAGAGAAAACCTGTTGATGCTCGCCGTGCAGGAGCGCGCCAGTCCTCTCGCCATCTGCTTGCTGCTGAAACACCAGTTTGTAGACGACGAGATACCTGCTTTCGTGCAGGAAGTCGACAAAACTGGCAGCACGTCATTGCACTACTGGGCCTGGAATCGGTGGTCCCTTGTCGTGAACGACTCGAGCATCGTAGGCGATTCGTACCTCGAGGCGGGATCCACGTCCCTCGACGACGATTTCGTCAATAGTGAGATCCGCGCCCGGCCCGAGCTCCCCGTCTTCAATCTCCTTGTCGCTGGGTGGCCGGAGAGTGTCTCTCTGCGCAACAAGCAGGACCTGAGCTTCGTGGACCTGCTCGTGACCTCCAACTGCAGCCTGTCGGTGTGGGAGGAAGTCCTTTCGCGCGTGCCGGAGGCGTTGTCATGGAAGAAGCAGAATGGAGACACCTTGCTGCATCTAGCGTGCACGCACGCACACATCCCTTCGATGTGCGAGAAAGGTGTCATTTCGGGCGACTCCTCTGAGTTTTCGCGCACGACTCTTTCCACGAGCATCAACTACACGCGCTGTGAAATAGTCTCATGGCTTCTGGACAATGTGAAGGGCTCCGCGGCCGTGCCGAACGCCAAGGGACAGCTGCCGCTGCATTTCGCGGCTGAGTACCACTGCGACCCCATGATCGTGAGGTTGTTGATAGAGGCGTTTCCGGGGGCCCTTTCGCACGCCGACAAGCGTGGCAACATGCCTCTGCATCTGGCAGTAAAATGGAGCGGCAGCCTGTTCTCCTCGCACACTTCAGTTGTGCAGGTCATGATTGCCAACATGAAAGACTTCACCACTCGCAACGATTTCGGCGGCGGGTTCCTTGTGTGTAGCATGCCGGAAACGCTGTCGAGGAGCGACACAAGGAACCTTCTGCGCATCAATCTCGATTCCGCCGAGGAACGCTCGCGTCACATGGAGCTGAGTTACTACTCTGTGGAATCTGCTCTGAACAACTGCCCTCGCCGAGAGCCACGTCTCGACCTGTTCCTCGTTCTGGTCAGGCTCAACTTCGGGGCTCTCGACGAGAAGCAACAGGACGGGCGCGACGTCTTCCACGCCATGCGCGACCGCTTCCTGAAGAGCATGCTGACGCCCTTCTTCAGGAACTCGTATGTGCACTACGTGCTCTTCTGCGCGGCGTGCATCGCGGCGATCACCGAGGACGAGACGTCGAGACGGAGGGAGCTTGGCATGTGCTGCTCCATGGTGAGCTGTCTTCAAGACGCGCGCGTGGCCATGGGCAAGGAAGTGAACAATGTTGGCTGTGTGATCCAGCGCGATTTCACGGAGAACATAGACAAGTTTGTTTCTCTCATGAAGGGTCTGGAGGACAAGATCAATGCTGTCGAGATGAAAGGGAAGGAGGAAACGGCCCGCCTGTGCGCCAGCGACCTGCTCCTGGAGGAGGAGGCCAGGACAAAGAGCTTGGGGGCAAAAATGACGAAGGACAGTGAGCGCAGGAAGAGGGACAAGAACCGCAAGAAGAAGAGCAAGCACGAGGCGGCTGAGGCTGTGCGTGTGTTGGAGGAGCAGCGTCTGAGCACCGAGTCGGTGGCCCGCGGCGAGAGGGTTCAGGAGGGAATCCGTCTGCGCAGGATTCGCTCAGAGCGCGAGCTCGAGGCACGGCAGCAGCGCGAAGCAGAAGAGGCCGTCGACCGACATGAGAGGGAAGAGGAGGAGCGCCTGTTCGCGGGCATAGCAGCGGAGAGGCGCCGTGCGGCCGAGGCTGCCGAGACTAGGGCGAGGCAAGTGCTGCAAGAGGCCGAGGCCCTTGTGCAGAGGAAGCTGGATCTCGACACCAAGCTGCAGCTCCGGGAGCAGCAGGAGGCGGACGAGATGAAGCTTGCCGAGGACGTGGCGCTGGCGGCCCAGAAGGCTGTGCGGAAGAACAAGAAGAAGTCCAAGAACATCGCGTGCCACGCAGCACACGACGCCGAGGCTGGTGCGCGCGTCGTGTTGCCGGTGCTCCCCCCCCACGTGGAGTGGAACCCAGTGCTGTGCATCGCTCTCGGGTCGGTTGCTGGCGCCTCGGGCACGTCAGAGATGGAGTCGAAGCACCAGGAGGAGATGCTGGCCCTGCGCAGGAAAATAGAGCTGGAGATGCTTGTAGACAAGGAGTGTGTCGTGTGTTTCGACAGCATCCGGTGCATGGCCCTGGCTCCATGTGGCCACATTGCCCTCTGTCAGCCGTGCGCGGAGGCCTTGATGCTGCAGACGGTCAAGTTGTGTCCCACGTGCCGCGATCCCGTGGACTCTGTTCTTCGTGTCTACTGAGCTGTGCGGCTGTATGCATACATGCAGATATACATACATATATGCACAGACACATACAGGTATGTATTGATATACATGTCCATAATTACATGAGGCGCCGGCGGTGCACGGTGTGTGTTGCGGGGGCTCGTGCGGCGCGGACACTTGCCCCTGGGCTGCGTCGCAAGGTCTTGCAGCGCGCGCCTCTGCGTGTCTGACATCTGCAGCGCGATGTCGCGCAGAGAGTCGCCCAGATTCGTAGTTCGCAGACAAGGTATAGGTGTGCAAAGCGAGGCCTGGTGCAGCACACACGGCGCGAAAGCAAACGCTGGCAGGAGCAGGCACGAGCACAGGATCATTCGCAACATGCGCCCGAGCACGCGGCGGTCTTATAAAGCCATATAATGTGCGCCGGCGACAAGCAGTGCGTAGGCAGGGGCGACTCTGCAGTTTCGCATACATATATAGACACACACCACATACACATGCACGTGTATGCAAAAAATGGAATTGAGGGTGGTGTTTGTAAGTTTTGTGAATAAAATCTCGCATGAAAAATGGTTCCTCCTGCCTGCTCTCGCGCAGGTCCATGCAATCATAATTTCAGCAGTCCGCGTGATGGAGTGTGCGGTTTGTTGAGAATGGTCGTAATGAAGTTATTTGTTTAGGTTTGGATATTTTTTTTTAAAATTTCTGTCAAAATATTGGAAATTTATTGATAATTTATTGTCAAAATTTTGTTATCTGGCGACATCCTGTCCGTTTCTGTCCAGTACCAGGGCATCGAACTCCACATGTCGCAAGATGACATTGACAAGTTGCAAGCCATCGAAATCCTCGTCAAGCACGAGCAAGACAATCCTCTCGTAAGGAGCTGGCTGTTTCCTGCTGGCGAACCCAACTTGATGGACTTCCCCCTCCTCCAGCAATCCTTCTGGCGTACCTCCAGTATGCAACACTTCGGCGATGGACTGGTTGTGCGTCTTGAGCGCTTCCTCGACGCCTTCAAGGGAGGTGCGCAGGAATGTCTTGTCACCAAAAGTAGGTACGGCGACATTCCCTTGCACATGGCCCTCAAGGAGGACCACACCAAGCAAACAATCAGCTACCTCGTCAAGCTCTGCCCGAGCTCGCTGGATCTGCTGGACGCAACAGGTGCCTCCTGCTCGCACCTCGCTGCTCGCTACTGCACGGACTTGCGTGTGCAGCAGGTCGTCTTGTTCCACCGTCCGGAGCTCGCGAAGATTCAGGACGACAAGGGCTTGCTCCCCCTGCACCGCTGCCTTCTTGGCGGAAAGCAGACATTAGAGGTGGTTGGTGTACTCCAGTGCTTCCCCGCTGCGGCGTTTTTTCCGATAGACCTCGTGGTGGGAGGAGTGTCCGTGGCGATGCTTCCGCTCTCTGTAGCCCTGCACAGGGGGCACACTCCTCCTACCATCTGGGTTCTGCTCGCCGTTCATGAGGACGTGCTCATGATGCAGAACGGGGATGGGAGTCTGCCGCTTCATGTCGCGCTGCGGTCAGCCGCGACGTGTGTGACTATCAGCATGTTGCTGGAGTTCGTCATGGAACGAGCCCGCGCCTCGCTCTTCATCCGCGACGAGGCGGGAATGATCCCGTTGGAGACGGCCGTGGCCTCCCGCAACAGCTTCGAGGTTGTGGACAAGGTCTTGCATGTGACGGTGCTGGCGATGAAGACGGCGTTCGATTACATGATGGCGGTGGAGTGCAACGACGACATGCAGATGGGCATCAAGTTCTCCGACGAAATAGAGCGCTCGCACGTGGATGGCGAGAAGTGTGTCAGAGACATCTCGCATGTGGTGCACAAGAGGGCCCTTGTTTGCCAGAGGGAGAGTATGGTCGACTCGGCGTTTGTGACGTGGTCCATGAGCGATAAGGTGGCGCGTAAAATCATCTTGATGCACATGTGTGTGCCGGGGTTCGGGCAGGGCAGCGACGACTTTGCGATCCTGGCCATGCTGCTCGAGAGATTGGCAAAGGACTCGCTGGTCGCTAGCGACGAGCACGACGTCACTCTGCTGCACATTGCCGCCGCCCGCAAGTGCCCCATCCGTGTGCTGATGTTGATCATGGAGATGCTGCCGGGGTGCGTGTTCAGCGTGGACAAGTACGGCAACACGGCCATGCACTACGCCGCGCAGAACACGCACGCACGGTGCCTCGTAGACGACACGGTGTGCGGCCCCTGGCACGAGGATGTTTCTGGCGCGCCGCCCAGTATCGACGAGCGCTTTGTCGAGGACGAGCGGTGCGCGCGCCCTGCTCTCGACTGCGTGCGGCTGCTGGGGGAGGCTTGGCCCGGCGCATGCAGCGTGGTGAACGCAGCTGGCATGACGCCGTTCGACTATGTGGTGGCCTCGAACTGCACTGTGATGGTGGCGAAGCTGGTGCTCTCGTACAACACGAGGGCCGTCCGGCACAGTGACCAGAACGGCATGACCCCGATGCACCGAGCGTGCACACGCGCGAGTCCCGAGGCGATCCTCGAGAAGGGCGGCTTCGGGGCGGGGTCCGAGGACTTTTTCCTGTCCTCGGGGAAGGAGCGCTTCCGCCTCATTTCGTGGCTGCTCGAGTTGTATCCGGTTGGCGCTCAACGGCAGTGTGTGGACAAGAGCATGCCGCTGCACTTTGCTGCCTTCAACAACTGCGACGTGACAGTGGTCGCGAGGGTGCTGCGCGCCTGTCCTCGTGCGCTGTACGTGGGCGACTCGGGGGGCGAGACGCCCTTCCACCTGGCTGCGCGGTGGATCAACGCGCCTTTCGCGAGCAACAGCGGCGTGTTGCAGATCCTGCTGCACGAGGCCCCGCACTTCACGGCGCTCAACAACAATCTGCACTCCGTGCTGCGCTCCTCGCTCCCCGCGCTCATGGGAGGACAACGGCAGAGGGAGCGGCTGTCTCCGGAGCTGACGCACTTCATCTCGCAGGTGCAACGGGACGACAACGGGATCCTGGTGGCCCTGATGCTGGCGGACCCCAGCGCCATTTGGGGGGTGGACGCGAAGGGCGAAACGCCTCTGTCGTACATGTGCAACCTGGTCGGAGAGTGCATTGGCACCGACAACTTCGCGAGCGTCTTCCAGCAGAATCTCATGATCAGCGTCTGCGTGCTGGGTGTGCTCCGGTCGGAGTATGTCCCTTACGACAGGGCAGTGTCCGAGATGGACAGTATCTGCGATATGCAGAGGAAGCTCAAGGACAGGATTGAACAGTCTGACATGTCCACCTCTGGTGTCGAAATGATGGAGATAGATGCGGCCTTCCTGCAGATGGCAGAGGGTCTCGTGGCTGTGCGCATGGCGCTGGAGGAGTCTGTCAAGACGAAGAAGCAGAAGGAGCTGTCGAAGAAGATAAAGGGCAAGATTATTGCTATTCAGTCCGAGATCACACACAACATAAACGTGCTCGCTGCACGGCAGCACGAGCAGGAGCTGCTGGAAATGTTGGAGGCAGAGAGCAACGCCCCCGTGGCCGCTGGTGGCGGTGCGAGGCGCAAGCAGCGGAACAAGCGCATCACCGAGGACAAGAGAGAGAAGGCGAGGGACGTGAGCGAGCAGCACGACATCATGCAGACGATCCAGGGACAGCTCATGCGGCAGAGTACGGACAACGCTCGCATCAAGGCCCTGAACCGCAAGAAGAGCAAGAAGGCCAGCAAGAACGCTCGTGGCGCCGCTGCAGTGCCCGAGCACGATGCTTCTGAGGCAGGCGCTGCCGTTGCGTTCGCAGTGGAGGAGGACATGTACGACTCTTGCGGCTCGGGCAGCACGGAGATTTACGAGCCGCCTGCTCTGGACGTCGGGCCGCTCGCCGTGGAGCCGCGCCCGTGGTCGACCACGCGCAGGCAGGACAGCCAGACCTCGCTGCACAGCCTGCCTCTCGTCGCCAGGCTGCCGCTCGTCGGGCACTACAGCCTCGCGCCGTTGCAGCTCGCGGACGCCGTGCTTGCACAGGCCGTGCAGGGTCTCGTGCTGGACGAGCCGGTTGCGCTCGCCGTGGCGGCCGAGGCTTTCGCCGCCGGGCCCGAGGAGGACGCGACAGCAGCGTTGCAGGCAGCAGAGCGTGCCGCCTGCTTGGAGGAGGCCAGGGCGAGCATCATGGCGCAGCAGCACAGGGAGCGCGAGTGCGCAGTGTGCATGGACGCCCTCAAGACCAACCCCTTCGTGCCGTGCGGCCACGTTGTTGCTGCGACGCGTGCGCAGGTGAGAGAGAGTGAGTATCATTTGTCAGCACACATTATACATGGTTCGAGGAAGACGTGTGCACCAGTCAGCCTCCAGGTAGATTTGTTTCGGTGCAAAACGACACGGTTTTAGATATCCTGTACAAATAAAAAGTTTAGATCCGTCATTTGACAACCGGGTGTGAACTGCAAAGAGGAAATCATGCGCAGCGCCTCGAAGAAGTGCCCCATGTGCCGGGCCACCGTCACCTCGGTGATGCGCATCTTCTACAACTAGGGCGCGTACAGGTGGGGCTGCTTCGAGTAGTAGATGCCGAGCTGCAGGCAGATGACGACGTCGTCCTTCATGCCGCCGACCTTGCCGCTCAGCGCCACGCGCTGCTTCCCAAAGGCGTTCTGCGCCGCCTTGAACTGCATGCTGTATATGCTCATCTGCTCCTTGAGCCGTCTGCGGTTGCCCTCAGGGTCCTCGCTCAAGACGGGGTCGGCCACGCTCACCCGCTGCTCGCGCAGCATGTTGTTGAGCAGGGTGCACGCCCCGTCCTTGCTGTGTCGATTGTTGTGTCAGTAAAATTTGCGATGCATGGCAGTGTGGTGCGTGTGCTTTGCGTGAGTACATTCAGAGATACAGAACAGTGTGGGGCGTGGCCGCCGGCACTCACACTTCCTCGTTCATGATGATGCCGTAGCGTTGGGCCGCATGGTCTATGCGGTGTCGGACGTTGGGCAGTCCGTTGAGGGCGCGTTGCAGGTGCTCGCTCTCGAAGCCCAGATTCCGCTCGCACATGATGACGATTTCGCTGTCCTCGTATGCGCGCGATGACCGCAGACGCAGGATGTGGCGCTCGACAAGGGCGAACTGTTTCTTCACGTCCTGCGTGTGTGCGTGTGTGATTGTGTGCTGTCCCTGTGTTGTGCTCTCCGGGTCCCATAGAGGGTGTATATAAGGCGCGCATCAAGTGCTGCAAAAATAAGAAAACCATGTCTCCCAATCGCTCCCCTGCAGCCGTTGCCAAACGGATTCTCCGCGAGGCAAAACAGTTGTCGAATGACGTGAAACCCTCCGGTGGCATCCGGAAGAAAAAGGGCGGACACGCCGAGGCTCGCAGCGGCGAGCCTCCTTTCATGGTGCCGCGTCTTGCTGACCCACTGCCACTGAGTCAGGACACCGTGCCGGCGAGGGATTCCGTGTTGGCCACAGAGGTGCGTGCTGTGGTGCCGGCGACGCATGCGCTGCTCGCGGCGGCGCGTGTGTCGTGCATCTCCGTGGAATGCGTTGCTGCTTCCTGTGCCATTTCTTACGCTGAAGAGATGGAGCTCGCTGATGCTCCCTGGCCTCTGTACTTTTGACTCATTCCCTCCGGAGAGAGGCTAATAAAATCAAACAACAAAGCATTCCCTCT
>Ga0136559_1000607_pt1 | contig 12158 bp, 7 predicted proteins | sample AntRauMeHopE1496_FD_104633 | JGI IMG/M metagenome (GOLD analysis project Ga0136559, IMG submission 104633) | Saline lake microbial communities from Rauer Islands, Antarctica - Metagenome Hop E1 #496 | ecosystem: Environmental > Aquatic > Non-marine Saline and Alkaline > Saline | place... | reverse complement strand
TGTCAGGACAGTGCCATCTTCGAGCACCAGCGCAGGCACGCGGCCTTTGGGATTGATCGCAAGGTATTCTGGCTTGGTTTGTGCGGCAGTCGCGAAGTCGAGGCGGGCGAGATCATGCTGAAGCCCTGCTTCGAGGAGTGCGATGGCTGGTGCGATGGAGATTGTGCCGTTGGCATAAAAGAGCTTCATTGAGGGCGCCTTTCAGAGCGTGTGCGCAAAAGCGCGAAGATCAGATGTTGGTCTTGGAGAGTGCACGCGCTGGCCTGTCCAGATGCGGTGTCGCGTTGAACAAGACAGGCGCCAGATGCCCGCCGATGGGGTGGAACTGGTGCAGCGAGGTGTGAAAGATCGCCATCGCCATGCGCGCGGTCGCGGCAATGCCCAGATCCATCTGCTGGCCCATTACATTGGCGATCAGCCCGCCGGAGGTGACCACCAGTGCGGGGCCATGGCCTGCCGCGATCTCTGTCAGCGCGTCGCGGATGCGGGTTTGGAAATGGGCATATGTCTCGGGCGCGCCTTCCAGCTTGTCATCGCGCCAATGCGCAAACATCTGCGGCAGATGCGTGATGAACTCGCTCTCTTGTGTCGGGAACGGGATGTCGTGCTGATCTGCCATCAGATGGCCCAGCGTGAAATACTCCAGCTCGTTCAGGCGCGGATCACGGACCGGCTCCAGATCCGTCGCCATGCCGTCCGCTGTCTCCAGATGTCTGCGCAGCGTGCCGGTGAAAAGCCGCGTCTGCGGCATGCCAGTCTCGCGGATATGATCGCCCAGCCACCCGGCTTGGGTATGTCCCAGATCACTCAGCCGGTCATAGCTCAGCTCGTCTGTGGCGGTGGAATTTGCCTGACCGTGGCGGATAAGGATAATGGTAGACATGAACACTCCTGCTGTTGGTGTTTGTGATAAGGGAGCAGGCAGCGGTGCGAAAGGGGCCTATCGGAAACATTGCGTGCACCGCATGGCGGAAACACGGGTCTTGGTGTCGGGAACGGCCTTTCTGGGAATCGTCCACGCGGATACAACTGTGCAAACCGCTTTGGAGGATACCGGCATGGCAGACAAGGTCACATTCACGCTCGACGGAGAAACTGTGCAGGTGGAGCGCGGCCTGACAATCTGGGAAGTGGCCAATGGACGCGGTCTGGTGATCCCGCATCTGTGCCACAAACCTGCGCCGGGCTACCGCCCCGATGGCAACTGCCGCGCCTGCATGGTCGAGATCGAGGGCGAGCGGGTGCTGGCCGCATCCTGCATCCGTGAACCTGCCGAGGGGATGGTGGTGGTGACCAACAATGCGCGCGCTGTGAGTGCGCGCAGAATGGTGGTCGAGCTGTTGATGGCCGATATGCCTGATGCTGAAATCGCGCACGACAAATCCAGCCATATGGGCGAGATGGCCGCGATGAACGACGTGAGCGAGAGCCGCTTTCCCAAGCTGGCCGAAAGGCGCATCCCCCTGCTCGACGACAGCCATGTGGCGATGCGCGTGAACCTTGATGCCTGCATTTCCTGCGGTTTGTGTGTGCGCGCCTGTCGCGAGGTACAGGTAAATGACGTGATCGGAATGGCGGGGCGTGGCATGGATGCCTATCCGACATTCGATATGGCCGATCCCATGGGCGCCTCCACTTGCGTGGCCTGCGGTGAATGTGTGCAGGCGTGCCCGACTGGCGCGCTGATGCCTGCCTCTGTGCTCGATGATAACCAGGTCGGTGACAGCGCCGATTTTGACAAGGAAGTCGAGAGCATCTGCCCCTTCTGTGGCGTTGGTTGTCAGATCTCTATGAAGATCAAAGACAACAAGGTGAAATATGTGGAGGGCATCAATGGCCCCGCGAACGAAGGGCGCCTGTGCGTCAAGGGCCGCTTTGGCTTTGACTATATCCACCACGACCACCGCCTGACCAAGCCGCTGATCCGCCGCGATGATGCGCCGCCCAAAGGGCTGAACGTGGATCCGGGTAACTACCTCGAGGTGTTCCGCGAGGCAACGTGGGACGAGGCGCTGGATTTCGCCGCCAAAGGGTTGCGCGACATCGACGGCAAAGGCGTGGCAGGCTTTGGCTCTGCCAAATGCACCAACGAAGAGGCGTATCTGTTCCAGAAGATCATCCGCCAAGGATTTGGCCATAACAACGTCGATCACTGCACGCGCCTGTGTCATGCTTCCTCAGTGGCGGCGCTGCTGGAAAACGTGGGATCGGGCGCGGTATCCGCGACCTTCAACGAGATCGAGAATGCCGATGTGGCCATCGTGATCGGTGCGAACCCGATCGAGAACCACCCCGTCGCCGCGACCTATTTCAAGCAGTTTACCAAGCGCGGTGGCAAGCTCATCGTGATGGATCCGCGCGGTCAGGCGCTCAAGCGGTTCTCCTCGCATATGCTTCAATTCCGGCCCGGTACGGATGTGAGCATGCTGAACGCGATCATGAACGTGATCGTAGAAGAGGAGTTGTACGACACCCAATATATTCAGGCCTATACTGAGAACTGGGAAGCCGAGAAGGCGCACCTGAAGGATTTTACGCCCGAGAAGATGGCGGCAATCTGTGGCATTGATGCTGAGATGTTGCGCGATGTCGCGCGCACTTTTGCCGGTGCAAATGCGGCGATGATTTTTTGGGGCATGGGGGTGAGCCAGCACATTCATGGCACCGACAATGCGCGCTGCCTGATCAGCCTCGCGCTGATGACCGGCCAGGTGGGCCGCCCCGGTGCGGGCCTGCATCCGCTGCGCGGGCAGAACAATGTGCAGGGCGCCTCCGATGCGGGCATGATCCCGATGTTCTTGCCCGACTACCAGTCGGTCACGGATCCCGGCGTGCGCGCGGCCTTCACCGAAGTCTGGGAGAGTGGCGATTTCAGTGCCGAAAAGGGCCTGACCGTGACGGAGATCCTCGATGCGGTGCATGAGGGGCACATCAGGGGCATGTATATTCTGGGCGAGAACCCCGCCATGTCGGACCCCGATGTGGAGCATGCCCGTGATGCGCTGGCATCGCTTGAGCATCTGGTGGTGCAGGATATCTTCCTCACCGAGACTGCGAATTTCGCGGATGTGATCCTGCCCGCAAGTGCGTTTGCCGAGAAATCGGGGACGGTGACCAATACCAACCGTCAGGTCCAGATGGGCCGCCGCGCTGTGCCGCCGCCCGGCGAGGCGCGCGAGGACTGGTGGATCGAGACGGAACTGGCCAAGCGGCTGGGGCTGGCCTGGGACTACGCCTCACCCGCCGATATCTTCGCCGAGATGAAGCTGAACATGCGCTCGCTCGACCATATCACCTGGGAGCGGCTGGAGGCGCAGAACGCCGTGACCTACCCCTCGCTCAGCCCCGAGGATCCGGGGCAGGCGATTGTCTTCACCAATGGCTTTCCGCGTGCCGGGGGCCGTGCGCGGTTCACCCCGGCCAGCATCATCGCCCCCGATGATGTGCCCGATGCGGACTATCCGATGATCCTCACAACGGGGCGGCAGCTGGAGCATTGGCACACTGGCTCCATGACGCGGCGGGCGACGGTGCTGGACGGGCTGGAGCCGGAGGCGAATTGCTCGCTGCATCCCTCGACCCTGCGCAGGCTGGGTCTGGAGGCCGGGGATCTGGTGCGGCTCACGACCAAGCGGGGCAGCATCGAGATCATGGCGCGGATGGACCGGGCGGTATCGCCTGATATGGTGTTCCTGCCCTTCGCCTATGTGGAGGCGGCGGCGAATATCCTGACCAATCCGGCGGTCGATCCTTACGGGAAAATCCCTGAGTTCAAATTCTCCGCGGTGAAGGTCGAGGCGGTGATGGCAAGGGCTGCGGCGGAATAAAGGGTTGAGGGGGGCCCTCAAACTCGCTGATGTTTCAAGAAATGATAAAGAACGGAGGCTGTTGTGCAGGTCCTTGGCGCGCAGCCAGTGGCGGGGCATTCCTTGGGGTATGTTGCATGACGCAATGAATGTGGCGCGGCTGATGCCGGTGGCGCTACGGTCTGTCTCTCGATCAATGGCACCGGCCATGCCTTTGAGGAGGACACCGCGGATCTGGTGACGCGGCCCGGGGAGGCTTTTGCCGCGCTGGGGTTCAGCGCCTAGATCCAGTCCACATCGCCCAGAAAGATATAGCCTGCACCATAGATCGTCTTGATCAGCTGGGGGTTTTACGGATCCTCGCGCAGCTTTGTGCGCAGGCGGGAGATGCGCACATCCATCGCGCGGTCAAAGCTTTCGGAGGCGGCACCGCCGAGGCTGGTCTGCATCTGGGCGCGGCTGATCAGGCGCTTGGGCGCGTCCAGAAACAGGCGCAGCACTTCGCCTTCCGCATGGCTGAACGGTGTCTCGAGGCCTGCGGCATCGGTCAGCACATAGCGGTCGAAATGCGCGGTCCAGCCGTTGAAGGCGGCGGTGTTGCTGGCGCGGGCGACGGGGCGTGCGCCGCGCAGACGGGCGCGGATGCGGGCGACCACTTCCGCCGGGTCGAAGGGTTTGGAGATGTAGTCGTCCGCCCCCAGCTCGAGGCCGGTGACGCGGTCCTGCACTTGCGCGCGGCCCGAGATGATGATGACAATGGCGCCCTGTTCCAGCGCCAGCCGGTGCACCAGTGTCAGCCCGTCCGTGTCGGGCAGCGACAGATCCACGAGGCAGACATCGGGGGTGCGTTTGGCCAGTGCGGCCTCGAAAGCGCTGGCGCGGCCAAAACTCTGGGTCTCGAACCCCGCCTCCTGAAGGACATCCGACAGCAGGGTGCGGATCGCAGGCTCGTCGTCGAGGATGCTGATGAGGGGCTTTTTCATGGGATCTGCCCCTTTCGGGGGGTGATGAGGGCAGACAGGTCGTCCGCCGTGAAGGGCTTGCGCAGCAGGGGCGCGTGGTGCTGCGCCTCTTTGAACAGGGTGGCGTCGGTGGGCAGTGAGGTCATCAGCATGAGCGGCGGGCTGCCCGGCCCGAGGCGGCGGGCGAGATCAATGCCGGTCGCCTCGCCCTCCAGCTGGATGTCGCTGAGGATGAGCGCGATGTCGGGAAGATCGGCCAGCAGGGCTGTGGCCTCATCGACGGAGGCCGCCTCGATCACGGAATGGCCGAGGCCCATCAGCATGTCGCGCATCAGGGCGCGCAGATCGTCACGGTCCTCCACCAGCAGGGCAAGGCCGGTGGTGGCGGGCAAGGCCGCGCGGTAGGGCAGGCGCAGGGTGATCAGCGCGCCGGAGGCTGTGTTGGCAAGGCGCAGATCGCCGCCTGCAAGCTTGGTCATGTCGTAAACCATGGGCAGCCCGAGGCCCGAGCCTTCGGCGCCTTTGGTGGTAAAGAAGGGATCGAGCCCCTTTTCCAGTGCGGCCGCAGAAAAGCCGGGGCCGGTGTCGCAGACCTGAAATTCAATCCAGGTGTCGTGGACGCGGCGGGCGGTCAGCGTGATCGTGCCGCTGGTGCCCATCGCGTCGCGGGCGTTGAGAATGAGGTTCAGCAGGCCATCCTGCAGCATCCCGGGATCCAGCAGGACCTGTTCCAGATCCGCTGCTTGCAGCGTCAGCGTCATCCCTTCGGGCAAGGTGGGCGTGGCCAGCGTGACCAGATTGCGCAGCAGGGCGGGCACATCAGTGGCCGTGGGTCGCAGGCTGCGCGGGCCGGTGATCTGGGCGATGGAGCTGAGCAGGGCCCCGCCGCGGCGCGCGGCAGCCAGCGTGCCCTCGATCAGGGGGGCGGCATCGCCCGGCAGGGCGGGCAGGCGGCCCAGACGCGATTGCAGCCCCAGGATGATCGTCAGCAGGTTGGAGAAATCATGGGCGAGGCCGGAGGTGATCTGGGCGGCGAGCGCGCGGCGGCGGGTCTGTTGCAGGGCCGCGCGGGTCTGCGATTCTTCCGTCATGTCCATGGTGAGGATATAGACGCCGCCCGCGCGGTCGGGCGTGAAGGCACCCCGGATCCGCCGTGCGCTATAGTCATCGGTGAATTCATGCACTGCCGCGCGGCCTGCAAAGGCGGAGTGCAACGCGGCTGAGATCTTGTCGTGGATGCTGTCGCCCAGCACGCTGCGGATGTGACGGCCCAGAATATCCGACGGGCGGCCCGGAATGATCGTGCCGAGGCGCTGGTTGGAATAGGTGTAATGCCCTGTGGGGTCCACATGGGCGATATGGGCGGGCATCATCTCGGTGGTGAGGCGCGCGCGGGCCTCGGAGGCGGTCAGCTGGCGCTTGGTCTCCTCCAGCGTGGTGATCATCGCGGCCAGCTCCCGGTTGGTCTGCGACAGGGCCTCTGTATGGGCGAGGACCTGATCGCTGAGTGCATCCGAGCGCGCGCGCAGCAGCGCCTCCTGCGCCTTGGTGGCGGAGATGTCGGTATAGACGGTGATCCAGCCCCCGTCCGGCAGCGGCGAGCCTTCGACAGAGATGGTACGGCCATTGGCGCGGGTGCGCTCCATGTAATGCGGCTTGAAGGCGCGGGCCTGCTCGATCCGTTCGTTCACGAAGGCAGGGATGTCCGCGACATGGCCGTATTCGCCGCAGGTGGCCAGATGGGTCATGGTGTCGCGAAACCCCGCACCGGGGGTGACAAGGGCATCGGGCAGCTGGAACATGGTCTGGAACGGCGCATTGCACAGCACGAGCCGCAGCGAGCGGTCATAGATCGTCAGGGCCTGTCCGATCAGGTTGAGGCCCGCCATGGTCATCATGCGTGTTTGGGTATCACTGAGCGTCATGGGCGTAGTTTGCACCGATTGGGACAGGTGTACAGTCTGCCTGCGGTTGTTACAATTCGTAAGGATTGAGCAAACATCACGAAAAAGTTGACGTTCTATGTGTTCATGCCATTCTACGCGAGAGTGAGCCGCGCAAACGCGGCCTGCCTGACGGAATGTTCAGGATCTGGGAGGATACACATTGGCTTTGATCGAATGTCCGGCAGGGCAACCTGCGTCTGTACCAGCGTTGTTGCACCGCAATGCGAAACTCTTTGCCGACGCTTCCGCCTATCGCGAAAAAGAATATGGCATCTGGCAAAGTTGGACATGGTCCCAGACGCGCGACGAGGTCGAGGCGCTGGCGCTGGGCTTTATGGTACTGGGTCTGAAGGAGGGCGATTTCGTCTCCATCATCGGGCGCAACCGTCCGCGCCTCTATTGGGCGATGATGGCTGCCGAGATGTGCGGCGCAGTGCCTGTGCCGCTCTATCAGGATGCCAACGCCGAAGAGATGACCTATGTGATGGCGCATTGCGGTGCGCGGTTCGCGGTGGTGGGCGATCAGGAGCAGGTCGATAAAATTCTGGAAATTCAGGAGCATCTGCCCGAGTTCGAGCGGATGATCTACCTCGATCCGCGCGGTTTGCGCAAATACGACCACTCCCATATGGATCAGTATATGGCCGTGCAGGAGATGGGCCGTGCGGGCCGCGCGCAGCATCTGGCAGAGCTTGAGGAACGGCAGGCGAAGCTGAATTATGACAGCACCGGCGTGATGCTCTATACCTCCGGCACCACGGGCAAACCCAAGGGCGTCGTGCTGTCCAACCGCAATGTGATCGAGACGGCGAAATCCAGCTCTGAGTTCGACAAGCTGCAACAGAGCGACGAAATCCTAGCCTATCTGCCAATGGCATGGGTGGGGGATTTTATTTTCTCCGTGGGGCAAGCGCTCTGGACCGGGTTCTGCACCAATTGCCCCGAGAGTGCGGAGACCATGCATGTGGATCTGCGTGAAATCGGGCCGACCTATTATTTCGCGCCGCCCCGGGTGTTTGAGATGCAGTTGACCAATGTGATGATCCGCATGGAGGACGCGAGCCGCTTCAAGAAGGCGCTCTTTGACTACTTCATGGGTGTGGCGCGCAGGGTCGGTCCTGCGATCCTTGACGGCAAGGAAGTGGGCGGGATGGACAGGCTCAAGTACCGCATGGGCGAGGCCTTCATCTATGGCCCGCTGAAGAACACGCTGGGCTTCAGCCGCGTGCGCGTAGGCTATACGGCGGGCGAGGCGATCGGACCGGAGATTTTCGATTTCTACCGCTCGCTCGGGATCAACCTCAAGCAGCTCTACGGCCAGACCGAAGCGACGGTGTTCATCACCGCGCAGCCCGACGGGCAGGTGCGCAGCGACACGGTGGGCGTGACCTGTCCCGGTGTGGAGTTGCGGATCGCGGACAATGGCGAGGTCTTCTACCGCTCGCCGGGCGTTTTCGTGGAATACTACAAGAACCCCGAGAGCACGGCAGACACCAAGGATGCCGAAGGCTGGGTCGCCACGGGCGATGCAGGGTTTGTGGAGCCGGACACGGGCCATTTGCGGATCATCGACCGGGCCAAGGATGTGGGCAAGATGGCGGATGGATCGCTGTTCGCGCCGAAATACGTCGAGAACAAGCTGAAGTTCTTTCCGAACATTCTGGAGGCGGTGGTCTTTGGCAATGGCAAGGACCAGTGCACGGCCTTCATCAACATTGATCTGACGGCTGTGGGCAACTGGGCCGAGCGCAACAACATCGGCTATGCCAGCTATCAGGAACTGGCGCGGCATCCACAGGTGATGCAGCAGATCCAGGAGCATGTGGAGGCGGTGAACATTTCCGTTGCGGGCGACGAGATGCTGTCGGGCTGTCAGGTGCACCGCTTTGTTGTGCTGCACAAGGAACTGGACGCGGACGACGGAGAGTTGACGCGGACCCGCAAGGTGCGCCGCCGGATCATCGAGCAGAAGTATGATGATATCATCACGGCGCTCTATGACGGCTCCGCGCAGATCAGCACAGAGACCGAAGTGACCTATGAAGACGGGCGCAAGGGCAGCATCAAGGCGACGCTGGAAGTGCGGTCAGCGGCGGTGGTGCCCGTGACTGCTGCGAAGATGGCGGCGGAATGACGATGCGGCGCGCGCGTTCCGCGACGCCCCGCCCGCCATCCCTTTTCGAGGAGGACGCGGGTGGCGTGGCGGCTGTGAGTTCAGGATCGAGTTTAAGTGGAAAAATGAAGACGGGGTGTGGTGCATGAAAGATACGGCGGACAGCTACGTCACCAAGGACGGGCGCACCATTGGCCCTGTGGTCATGGAAATGAAGAACATCACGCTGCGGTTTGGCGGTGTGGAGGCGATCAAGGATATTTCCTTTGATATCCGCGAAGGCGAAATCCGCGCGATCATCGGCCCGAACGGGGCGGGCAAGTCCTCCATGCTCAATGTGATTTCGGGGTTCTATGTGCCGCAGGAGGGTGAGGTCTGGTACAAGGGCAAGCCCCGTCCGGCGATGAGGCCCTATGAGGTGGCCCAGCAGGGAATCGCGCGGACGTTCCAGAACATCGCGCTCTTCGAGGGCATGTCGGTGCTGGATAACGTGATGACCGGGCGGCTCACGCATATGAAATCGGGGCTGTTCAGCCAGATGCTGTGGCGCGGAGCGGCGGAGCGCGAGGAAGTGGCGAACCGGGAGATCGCCGAACGGATCATTGATTTTCTGGAAATTCAGGCGATCCGCAAGACGCCTGTGGCCCGGCTGCCCTACGGCTTGAAAAAGCGGGTGGAGCTGGCGCGCGCGCTGGCGGCGGAGCCGTCGATCCTGCTGCTGGACGAGCCTATGGCGGGGATGAACGTGGAGGAGAAAGAGGACATGAGCCGCTTCATCCTCGATGTGAACGATGAATTCGGGACCACCATCGCGCTGATCGAGCATGATATGGGCGTGGTCATGGACCTGTCTGACCGGGTTGTCGTGATGGATTACGGCAAGAAGATCGGGGATGGCACGCCCCATGAAGTGCGCAACAATCAGGCAGTGATCGACGCTTATCTGGGTGTGGCCCATGACGACGAGGGGGATGCAGCATGAACGAACAACTTGCGTTTACGATCGAGGTGATCGCCAACGGGCTGATGGCGGGGGTGCTTTATGCCCTCGTGGCCCTCGGCTTTGTGCTGATCTACAAGGCTTCGGGGATTTTCAACTTTGCCCAAGGGGTGATGGCGCTGTTTGCGGCGATGACGCTGGTGGGGATCCAGAACGGGCAGATCCCGTTCTCGCATCTGATCAACGCGATCTTCGGGACGGATCTGCATTATTTCGGCTGGGACGTGCATTCGTTCCTGGCGATTATCCTGACGATTTTTGTGATGATCTTTCTGGCCTGGGCGGTGCAGCGCTTTGTGTTCCGCCATCTGGTGGGGCAGGAGCCGATCATCCTGTTCATGGCGACGATTGGTCTGGCCTACTTCCTTGAGGGCGTCGCGGATCTGATGTGGGGGTCGGAGTTGAAGGCCCTCAATGTCTGTGCGGCGGAGGGTGCGTGCCTGCCGCAGGGGATGAACATGTGGCTCGAGACGACAACCTTCGAGGCCTTCGGCTACGGGTTTTTCATCGACAGTCTGGACATTGTGGCGAGCATCATCGCGATCCTGCTGGTGGCGGGGCTGGTGATGTTTGCGCAATATACCAAGCAGGGGCGCGCGATGCGCGCTGTGGCGGATGACCATCAGGCGGCGCTGTCGGTGGGTGTGTCGCTCAACTACATCTGGATTTTGGTCTGGTCGCTGGCGGGGTTTGTCGCGCTGGTCGCGGGGATCATGTGGGGGGCGAAATCGGGCGTGCAGTTCTCGCTCTCGCTCATCGCGCTCAAGGCGCTGCCGGTGCTGATGCTGGGGGGGTTTACCTCCATTCCCGGCGCGATTGTGGGCGGGCTGATCATCGGTGTGGGTGAGAAGCTGTTCGAATTCCTGATTGGTGTGCCCTTCCTTGGCGGGGCCACGGAGAACTGGTTTGCCTATATGCTGGCGCTGGTGTTTCTGGTGTTCCGTCCGCAAGGCCTGTTCGGGGAGAAGATCATTGAACGGGTTTGAGGACACACCTTGGAAAAGGTCCAGTGGACCTTTTCGTGTCCTCAAAGGGCGGAGCCCCGGATGGATGCAGGCGAATTGGTGGGTTGAAACCCATGCTACATTACTTGTTAGGCGAGAGGAGGCCTAAGAATGGGAATACTGATGCAAGTATCAGGCTGGTTGGGTACTGCTTTCGCAATCATCCTCTGCGCTTGGCTGTTGAGAAAGCTAGTACGGACTCGCATCAATATTTTTTCCGCAATCTGGTCAAACATTGCCGCTTCTTTTGTCGTTCTTGCAGGAACTGGATTCTTTGATGACCAAGGTCTTCTTGTAGACAGAGTAGCGTCCATTCGAATCGAAGAACCCGCTGGAGGCGTTATGATTTCTACAATTTTTGCCTTGGCTCTCTCTTTGATCGCCGCCATCAAACCAAAGCAACCAAAAAGCGAAAAGGAAATCTAATGTTCTACCGTGAAGCAGGCGATTTCAGTACGACCTACGCGCAGGACCAGCAGACGTTTCCGATCCGGTTTGACCGGTATCGCTATTACCTGGTCATGTTCATTGCCATCGGCGTGATCCCCTTTGTCGTGAATGACTATTGGGTGAATGCGCTGCTGTTGCCCTTCCTGATCTATGCGATTGCGGCGCTGGGACTGAATATCCTTGTGGGGTATTGCGGTCAGGTGTCCTTGGGTACGGGCGGCTTTATGGCGGTGGGGGCCTATAGCTGTTACAAGTTCATGACAGGTGTGGACATCTGGTGGGGGGGCGAATTGCTGTTCCGCCTGCCGGAGTTCAACATCTTTTTCAGCGTCATCATGGGCGGGGTGATGACGGCCTTTGTGGGCGTGCTGTTCGGTCTGCCCAGTTTGCGGATCAAGGGGTTCTACCTCGCGGTGGCGACGCTGGCGGCGCAGTTTTTCCTGGTCTGGATGTTCAACCGGGTGTCGTGGTTCTACAACTACTCCGCCTCGGGCCAGATCAGCGCGCCAGAGCGGGATCTGTTCGGGATCCTGATCACGGGGCCATCGGTGGCACCCTGGGCCGCCTATCTGTTCTGTCTGTTCTTCACGATCATCTGTGCCTATGTGGCGCGCAACCTCACGCGGGGATCGGCCGGGCGCAAATGGATGGCGATCCGGGATATGGACATCGCGGCGGAGATCATCGGGGTGAATCCGCTGCGGGCCAAGCTGACGGCCTTCATGGTGTCGTCCTTCTTCATCGGCATCTCGGGCGCGCTGTTCTTCTCGGTCTATCTGGGCGCTGTGGAAGTGGGCGAAGTCTTTGGCATCCAGAAGTCGTTCATCGTGCTGTTCATGATCATCATCGGCGGGCTGGGCAGCATCTTTGGCTCCTT
>Ga0136559_1000606_pt1 | contig 12160 bp, 8 predicted proteins | sample AntRauMeHopE1496_FD_104633 | JGI IMG/M metagenome (GOLD analysis project Ga0136559, IMG submission 104633) | Saline lake microbial communities from Rauer Islands, Antarctica - Metagenome Hop E1 #496 | ecosystem: Environmental > Aquatic > Non-marine Saline and Alkaline > Saline | place... | reverse complement strand
GCTGACAGCTACAATCGGCTATCGATCAATGCTCCAGCCATGTTGTTCAACAACGCTGGGGCCGGGATCGAGGCGACATTCAACAAGAACGTCGCTGGAAACGACGCCGCCTTCGCCTTCAAGACCGGCTTCTCAGCGCGGGCGCTGATCGGCCTGCTAGGCAATGACGACTTCAGCTTCAAGGTCAGCCCGAACGGATCGACCTTTTTTGACGCCATCAGGATCGACCGCAGCTCGGGCCGGGTTGAACTGCCCGAACCCCTGCACATGCCCAGCCTGCCCGCCGCCCCGGACCCGCCGCCCGCAGGCAAGCTCGCGGTCTATGCCCGCGACCGTGCCGGGGCGGGATGGCTCGATGTGCAGCGCCCCTCGGGCCGGTTCTTTCCGCTGCAGCCGCATTTCGGAGTGAACCGGATCGCGACATGGGCACCCTCAACCAGCACGACCGTCAACACCAATGGCATGCCGCGTACCGCCGTCGGCACGGTTGCGACGCCAACTTTGGCCACCACCAACCTTTCCACCAGCATGCGGCGCTGGCGGGTGACCAGTGCCGCAACAGCCGACGCGGTGGCCGAAGAACGATCTGCAGGCTGGGTATGCTGGCGCGGCAATGCCGATGGTTTGGGCGGATGGAACTACGTCAACCGGCTGTCTCTGACGACCCTGCAGGCCAACGGCATGGGCTTCTTCGGGCTTTATGGCTCGACTGCTGCGCTGGCCACCACGCTGACATTGGCGGCTGCGGTCAACTGTATCGGCATCGGCTTCCAGCGCGGTACCCATACCAACTGGCAGCTGGTGCACAACGATGGTTCCGGCGCGCCGACGCTGACCGATCTCGGCGCAAGCTTCCCGGTCAATAGCCTGACCAATGTGCTGACGCTCTATATCGCCGCCGCGCCAAACGGATCCGACATCGGCGTCCGTGTGGTCGAGGAAGTCAGCGGCACGGCCGTCGAATTCACCATCACCACCGACATGCCCGCCGCCACCCAGCTTCTGAGCCCCCGCAACTACATGAACAACGGCGCAACGGCGGCGGCCGTCGCCTACGACTGCTCGGGTGTCTACGTCGAGACGGATTACTGAACCGCAGGACCGCGTCAGCGAAAGGAACCCTATGACTGAGAAATCCAGCATCCTCCAGGAGGTCGGCGACGCCCTGCGCGATAACGGCATCGCCGCCGCCATCACCGTCCTGATCGGCGGCACCATCGCCCTGCTCGCAGCCGTCACGCGCCGGGCTTTCACGAACGACGCAATGCTGGCGCGGCTGGACCGCGAACTTCTGGCCGAGCGCGAGCGCGTCGACCGCCAGCGCGCCGAGGATCGCAAGGGCGATGCAGACCGGCTGGAACGCATCGAGACCGACATCCGCGCCATGCGCGATCTGATGCTCATTGCCTTCCAACGGGGCCGTACCGACTGACCGATACCCAAATTATCACTGAACCTGTCACCCGACCCGCCCCCGGCGGGCAATGCCCGCCAGATCGTAAAGTCTGCGCGGCATTGCCGCGCGGGGGCGGGTTTTGCATTTCTGGAGCCCACCATGCCGACCACCACCTATGCCCATTTCCGCGACGTGCCTGAAAGCGCCTGGCGCTGGCCCAGCTTTTCCCCGGCCGAGATCGCCTGCCGCGGCACCGGCGCGATCAAGATCAACACCGAAGCCATGGACAAGCTGCAATCCCTGCGCAACCGTCTCGGCAAACCGCTGATCGTCCGCTCCGGCTATCGCAGCCCCAGCCACAACCGTGCAGTCGGCGGGGCCCCAGCCTCAAAACACATGCTGGGCACAGCTTTCGACATCGCCATGTCGAACCATGACCCAGCCACTTTCGCCGAGGCGGCACGCGCCGTGGGTTTCCTCGGTTTTGGTACCTATCCCCGCTCGGGCTTCATGCATATCGACCTCGGGCCAGCGCGCAGCTGGGGCGACCCCTTCGCCATCCGCGCAACACCCTTCGTGCGGGAGATCGCGCCTGCCCGCGAAGTGCTGGCCGACAGCCGCACCCTGAAAGGCGGCGGTGCAGCCGGGATCGCCACCGTCGGCGCGGCTGGTGTCGAGGTGGCACAGGATGTCCTGGCAGAAACCCAATCCGCCATCCTGCCGCTCGTGCCCTACCTCGACACCCTGCGCTGGGTGTTCATCGCCGCGGCGCTGATCGGCATCGCCGTCGCCATCCACGCACGCGTCGACGACTGGAAGAGGGGTCAGCGATGATGGGCTGGATCACCACCATCCTCGCCAGCGGCCCGGCGCGCAGAGCGCTGGGCCTGATCTTCGCCGCAGCAGCGATCCTGCTGTTCCTTCTGAACCTGCGCCGGGCGGGCGAACGCGCCGGGCGGGCCGCCGAACGCCTTGATGCCAGAGAGAGAAACGATGCTATCCACCGCCAAATGCTCGACGCCGCCGCCCGCCGCCCTCATGATCGCGATGCTCTGGCTGACCGGCTGCGCGATGGTCGGTTCTGACACGCGCGCGCCATGTCCGCCTGTGGTCGAGTACACTGCCTCTGATCAGGCGAGCGCAGCCGACGAGGTCGAGGCGTTGCCGGAGGGCGCCGTCGTCGTCCGCATGCTCGGCGACTATGCCGTCCTTCGCGACCAAGCGCGAGCATGCAGATGAAATCCGGGCCGGGCGAATCCCTCACAGGAAGCGCCGAACGCCTCGACCGCGGCGCATCGCCCGGCCCGGTTCATGGATTCACGCTGTCAACAAACGGCAGGGATTCTCTGCTGCTCGATTATGGCAGGCGCAGCGACGCCTGTCCCGCCTGAACATGGGCACAATTGTGCACCTGACGGGGGCTTGCCCCTCCCCATCACGGAAGCGCGGAGGCCACTTCTTCGATGCCAGCCAGTATCCGACTCAGAATGCGATCCATCAGGTCGGTGCCGCTGGAGATGTCGAAGCTTGCCGTTTCCAACACCGTCTCCTGACCCGTCACTCGGAACCGCGCGCGGATCCCCTCTTCATCGCCAAGGCCCGCATGGTGGGGATAAAGCAGTGTCAAGCGCGGTGCCTTGTAGAGGTGCGCATAGGCCATCATCTGGTAGACATCTGCCTGAGACACCCCCTGTTTCGGATCATCGATCCGGTCAGAAATCCGTTTCCACTTGGTGTCGATCACGTGGACAACCTGACCCGCGCTCCTGATTAAGATGTCGGGCTTGGTCTGAAACACCGCCCGTTCGTCATCGAGCGATGTCAGGCAGAACAATCGGCCTCCCTGCAGCGTGACGCGGAAATCAGAGCCTGCCAGCGCCCTTGAGACTAAACGGCCGATGTATTCCTCGAACAGCGCATTCATCTCGAACAGCAACGCCGAGCCTTGGCCCGATCCGGCACTGGTCGTCTGGTATCGGTTGCGCAGGAACAGCTGGGCCATTCCGAACAGTTCCTGCCACGTACGATTGGTGCGATCGACGACCACATCCTCCCAACGCAGGGCAGGGATCGAAACCTCTGTAACATTGGCATAGACGAAGGCCAGTTCCCGCAGTCGCTGAACATTCGCCGCGTTGCGCGACATCCGGGCCAGATGCCCGATGGTCGTCTTTATGATGCGGTTCAGCGCGATATCCTCGGATAACTCATCATAGCGACAAGCGAGGCGGCCGGGATTTGCGATATGGAGGGTGAACTGGCGCGGGATATCCAGCGATCCGCGCAAGGTCGGCAGGTCGTCTTCATGCAGGGTGTAGCGCCGCGGCATGCCGCGCCGCACCGCCTCCGTCAGCTTGTCGCAAAAGATGCGGATCAGGATTTCCAGCAGTGTTTCATGCTGCCAGTCGAGGTCGGTCATGCGCCCGGTTTCGATCTTCAGGTCAAGCGCCACCGCGAGCATGTGGACGAGGCGCTTGCGGATTTCGCGCGTCTCTTGGGCTGAGCCTTCCTTTTCGCCGACGTCGATCTTCGGCAGGATTTCCAGCGTGCAGCCCGGCACCGCCAGAACGCCAACCACCCCGCGCGCCCGCAGGTCATGGCGCCGATCCTCGAGAACGCCACCGCCGCCGCGCCCGGCGAAGGGGGATGCCTTGGCCAGTGCCACAAGGCGCTGGGCAAGATGCGGCGGAATACATCCTTCCCCTTCGCCATGGGGCACGGCCTCCCATTCGCGAACGGAGTAGGCGGGCATCAGGCCGTGAACTCGGAGAAGTCGAACTGGTCCTTCACCCGCCAGCGCAGTCGCTCGCCGCTGAAATCATCGGCGGCAATGCCTGGCGGAGCAGTCAGGCGGCGCGCCTCCAGAAACCGGGACGGACCCTGTGGGCCATCGCCCAGAACGGCGGCAACCTTCGACCAATCCTCGTAGAAATATTCGGACAGGAGTGGAATCACCTTGTGCCGCATCACGTCCTCGACGGCCCCAAGCGATGTGCAGCCAGTGAAATAAGCGTGTCCGATCTGGTGCTCGCGGTCGAAGAGGTACTCGATGCGGTCGTTGATCGTGGCCAACAGCTTCTGCAGATTGATACCGCCGACATTTGGAGAGAGCACGGCCGGGTTAGGCATGAGTTCCTTGAAGGTGAAGCGGCGGCGCAATGCCGTATCCAACAGCGCGATGGAGCGGTCAGCCGTATTCATGGTGCCGACGACGTGCAGGTTGGGCGGCACCCCGAAGCGCTTCTTCGAGTAGGGCAAGGTCAGCTGGATTTCATCGCGACGCCCAAGGCGCTTGTCCGGTTCCAAAAGCGTGATCAGTTCGCCGAACACCTTCGAGATGTTGGCGCGGTTGATCTCGTCGATGATCAGGACATGCGACTCAGGTGTGGTGTCAGTGGTTCCGCTTTGCGTGTTCATGAAACGCTCTATCGCGGAAACCCTCAGGCGTGATGTGTTGAGGTTGTAAAGCGTACGTTGGACGAACCGATCTTCATAGAAATCGTGCACATCCAATCCGTCCGCGCTTGTCCAGAGCCACTCGACGCTTCGACGGTGGCAGTAATCCGTTGTGCCCTCACGTTCCCGAAACTCGTATTTGCCGGTGACCCTTGCTATGCCTCGCACAAGCAAATTTCCTTTGCTTGCAATGATGATGTCACCCTTTTTGATCTTGTTTCTAAAAAGGTCTGTCATCATCGTGGCGGCTAGCGAAGGCTCAGTGCCCGCACCTGATTGAAATCGCTCTCGGGCTGCCTGTTCAATTTCGGCGCGATCCGCGAATTTTTCATCTGAGAAATCAATCCCGTAGAAGCCGAAAATGATACAGTTTTCACTTACTGCATCATCAAAAATGGGCGCTTCCTCTGGCAAATAGGTGGCACCAAGTGACATCTTGTAAACAGACCGGCCCTCCAATTTCAGGCGATCATCGGGCTTTGGTTGCGTTGCACCCGCAAACGCTTGGACGGACATCCGTTTAAAAACACCATCAACAGGTTCCAGAGAAAACCCGACAGACGTTCCGCCTGCGTCTGCCGTACTAGGCCTCAGCCCCTCGACAAACTCCTCGTAGGACATTGACTGGTGGAATGTCACAAACTCGATCCTGCCCTCGGACATCAACCGCCGGTATTCCGACATCAACCGGTCACGGTTCTCTTCGCCGGTGAGGTCGACAGCAACAGCATCGCCCAAGCAGAGGCGAACCGACTCCCACGCCGTCTGGTAGGTCTTGCCGGTGCCGGGAGGTCCGTAGAGGATCAGGTTGGTCGTCTCGATCTGTGAGGCCTGCGACATGGACGGGTCCTTCGGCTTTCCGTCCTGCGCCAGGACAAAGGTGTATTCGGTCGTGGTGCTGCGCTCTGGCCCGGATCGTTTGGGCACCGGAACCGAGGCCAGCTTCTGGAACATCTCACCTTCCAGCGCCTGACAGACATTCGCCCAGTTCTTCACGAGGCCCGACATATCGTGCAGGTCACCGGCGCGGATGGTTACCGAAGGAAGTCCGGCCTCCCGGGCGGGCTCGATGAAGTAGTTGAAAGCCACGAGACGCGCGCGTTCCGCCCCGCGCATCAGATGCGTGTGCTGGTCGAGTAGCGGCAACGGCGTGTCACGCTGATCAACGATGAGGTAACCCGCCGCATGCAGTCTTGCGGCCGCGTCCCCCGGCTGGCTCCACCCACCATTGAATGTGCTCGACGCCTTGCCCAGAAGGTACCCGACAATTGGTTTCGTCGGAAAGCGCTTGTCCTGGCGCGGGCGGCTGGACCGCACCCAAAAATCCTTTGGCTCTCCGAAGCTCGAGAACGCATCGGCATGTGCACCTGACCTGCGGAACTCTTCGTAGGCGTCCATCGCGCCCTCGATCCGGTCGCGAGAGAAGGCGTCATCCTTGCCATTGGCCCCCTTGCGAATGATCTGGTACCCGAGAGCCTCAAGTTTGGCGAACGATTGCGCCTCTCCGAAGCCGTTGAAGAATTCCTTCGCTGCGAGGGCGTGGCCATCGGGAAGATGCCCCAAAGCTGCTGCGACGGTGGCCTTCGCGGGATAGGACTGATCCTTGCCTTCATCGCCGACCCAGACCTGTGGGCTGGCAAAGCCACCACGGGCAAGGAACGCCTTCAGGCCCAATTGATCGCATTCCTGCATCGCCGCCTCGACTTCCTTACGGGTGAGGCGGTCGACCAATGCCCGGTGTTCTGCCTTGTCGGGCACATTGGACTGTTCGTTCCGGAAGGAATGGTACAGCTTCAGGGCCTGCTGGAGGCTGGCAAGACCCGTGCGCAAGACACCGTCGATGGGCACAGGCGATGGATTGGGGCGTTCTGCTCGTTCATCATCGGCGGTGTAGGCAAATCGGTTCAGGACGCTGTCCCGATCCTCTTGCGCGAACAACTCGTCGAGGTCGCCCAGATACCGTTCAACGCGCTTGGCACTGCTCACGCGGGAGGAAGCGGTCACATCCGTCTGCCCCTGCGCCACAAGCCATTTCCGGAAATCGTCCTGCTTCATCGCTTGCCCGTCTATCTGCCTGAGGGGTGCTGATCCGAGGGCAAAATCCTTCGTCGTCAATTCACCGTCTAGAAAACTACGGGATGATGATGGCTGGAATCGGAAGCGCACGCAACTGCGAGTTGCCTGAGACGATGGGCAGATGGATTTCGTGCCCCCAAACGCAAGAAGCCCCCTAGGTTAAAGGGGGACTCGCAAAACGTTGAGGTGGCGTTGAGGTAAAACGCGCACGCACATACACAAGTGTTTTTGTCGGATTCTAACCTTTTGTAATGGTTAGAGATTTTGGTTGCGGGAGTAGGATTTGAACCTACGACCTTCAGGTTATGAGCCGAAACCCTCCGGTTTTCCATTGTTAAATAAAAACAATCACTTAGGAGTTAAGTCTTTGTAAGCACGAAGGTATTCAACGGGTTTCACCGGCTTTCAAGCTTCGCGCACGGGCGCGAACGTGGTCAAAAATGTAGCCATGGGTTGACCAGGCGTTGACCAGAACATCTGGTGGGAATTGAATACATGCATCGCATAGGATTTCCAACTGGCTGAGAAATTGTAGCATCGCAACCGCAGCGTTTTGCAAAAGCGGTCGGTCGTCATGCGCGTCTTAACATGCAAAAGTGGCCATGGAGCCTCCGATACAAAACTGAGAGCTGTGCGCTCTTCATGACGTGACCGGCCCAAAGCCGCCAATCGAGTGCTGCCGATGCTGCGCGGCCGCCTTTCCCTAAGCCGCCCTTCGATCGGGGCAGCAGAAAGCATCCGCCAGAGGTGGTGGCTAGATCTCTGAATCAGTCGAGCACAGCCCGGCGCGGCGATTTTCATAGCGGCGGCGGAAATTCGGTCCCGCCAGTAGGGTAGATGGGCGGTTCGTACCATTCCTATTCGAACTGCAAAAAAGCTTCACAAATCCCCGCACCAAAGCCGGGTCAGGAAATCTGGTCATAGCCAAAGCTGCACGCGAGCAGGATATCGGTGGGCTGATAGACGTTGTTCTGCCCCCGCCGCCGGCCCGCTTCAGAGATGAGGTGCAGGTTCTTCTTCGCACGGGAACAAATCACGTAGAGGAGCTTGTTTGCGGCCGCGATCTTGTCGCCCTCGTTGAAGTGCGGGACCATGCCTTCGAGCAGACCGAACGCGATCACTGCCTCGAACTCGGCACCCTTCACACCGTGGATCGTTGAAACGGTAATCCCGGTCTTCTCATTGAAGACTTTCCGGAACATGGCGACCTCCGCGATCGCGGTAGCACCGTCCGCGACGAGCCGGTCCAGCCTTCGCTGCGATCCTTCAACGAAGGCATCATAATGTTCGACCAGCATGGGGGAGCTGGCGCGATCGATGCCGAGCGCGGCAGAAAGTGCGTCGAAGCATTCGAGCAGATATTTCAGACCGTCAGTTTCGGCGGATGAGATGGCATTCGACGCGCGGAGCAGGCTTTTCCTCGTGATCGCAGCAGTGTTGATGTCGGCCAGGTCGAGCGCAGCGATGACTTCACCGGCCCAGCGGCTGCGCCGGATGTAGAGTTGCGGCGAAGCCTCAGTCAGGATGATCCGCGACAGCTTGTACCAGAAATTGTCGATATCGCGGGCAAACGGCACCATTCCGGGGCCAGAAAAGCTGTAATCCGGCAACGCGGCCATAAGCTGGCGCGTCATGCCTGCAAGCGGCAGCCATTGCGGCCCAACGATGCAAACCTCGCCTGGGACGATCCCCATGGTCTCGACGTTGTAGCGGATAAGCCGCACAACCTCGTCCACCAGCGCAGTGCGATGTGTCGCATAATCGTAGGAGATCGCACTCACGAAGGTCTTGTGCTTTCCGCCCGCGCTGATCTTCGAGGTGAGCTGGTTGTAGTTCTCGAAGTAGGTAACGATGCGGTCCGACGAGCGGTAGTTCACCGACAGGTCCATCTCGGTAAAACTGGCTCCGCTAAGCGTAGAGAATTCGGCAGGCGTGATCGCATAACCGCCGAGCGAGCCATATATCGCCTGATTGGGATCGCCGACGATGAAGGCCTTCGCCTTGCAATTCGAAGCCTTCAGGATTGCGCCGAGTATCGCGTACTGAATTTCCTTGGTGTCCTGATATTCATCGACCAGAACAGTCGCGAAAATCGATCCCAGCAGAATACCGATTGAGGGAATATCGCGAACCAGCTGATAGGCGTAGTCGAGAATCATTTCAAAATCGATCTGTCGATTGGCGCGTAGCTCTGCCCAATATTGCTGGAGCACTGCCTCGACCTTCGCGCGCTTCCAATCCGGGCAAGAGATGACATAGCCAGCAGACGTCAAGTAATGGCCGCAGTCGAAGATGCGCAGACCCCCACCATGCTGGCTGCATAGCAGTTCGTGGGCGCGCTCGGTGTCATGCGCGTTGATCACCCGAAATCCATGTTTCAGCTCGGGGTGATAGATGGCGTATGGGCGCAAAATCCATTCGAGGCAGAAGGAATGGATGGTGCCGATCCAGAGCTGGGTGGTATCGACGCCGAGCTGTTCGATCCGCTCCTGGATTTCATCGGCGGCGCGGTGGGTGTAAGTAATTGCGACGACACGCTGCTTGTCGGAGGTGAGCAAAGACAGCTCACGCGCGATCTTGTAGGTCAGCGTACGGGTTTTGCCGCTCCCGGGGCAAGCGGTGAGGAACACGCTGCCGGGCTGCTCGATCGCCTTGACCTGGTCCGCATTCAGGTCTTCCGCATTCCAAACGAACATCAGAGCGTCGCTAGCACGGTGTTGATCCGGTCACCTGGAAACGCCTTGAGCATCTCGGCACGCACCGCGTCAAAATCGATCTCGCCTCGTCGAAAGCGCCCGACATGGTCGGACATGGCGTCGATTTGTGGCAGGGAAACCAGCCCCGATTCAAGCTGCACCTTCAACCGATGCTCTAAAATGCTCGCCAGTGTTTCGACGGAGATCGGCCGATGTGCGCTGAACAGAGCGGACAGCAGATAATTGGGAAGGTGCACATCGGGGGTGATGGCCTTACCGAGAATAATCGCGAACCAGCCCTTGCCGACTTGCTTCGCCATCGTCAGCACACGTGCGCCGTAGCGGGCAATGTCGCCGGACTCGAGGTCAGCCTTGGCCTGGGCGATCGTTCCGGCGTCGGTGTAGACGTCGTTGAGGACGGACACGACGGCAGCGCTGTTGCCAGCCAAGATGAAGTCGACCTCGAAGGTATGATGCGCAAAATGGGCAGTCAGCCAGGCATTGCCGTGGCAAAAGGAGTTGAGCCGGATAGACCGGGCCGCGCCGGATGTCTGCGAGCCAAGAGCCCTCTTCTTCGCCTTGATCTTGGCATCGCTGTCGAGCGGATCAGGCGCCAGGTCAATGAATGCGAGGTCAAGGTCAGTGATGATCGCGCAATTCTTGCGGATGCGCAGGTCGTGGAATAGCACCCCGACATTCTCGAAGCCGGTGCTGCGAATATTGATCAGGCTGATGCCGAGCTCATCCAGACTGAGTCCGAACACATGCTTAATCAGGATCGGGACTAGAATCTCCTCGGCATCGCCTTCGACCAGCAGCACGCTCTTCGCGAAGAGCAAATTGCTGCGCACGGCGTCGAGATAACGCTGGATATTGCCGATCTGGCCGGGATCGAGGCCAGCGGCGGGCTGGAAGACTTCGCAAACGCCACCATCGCGCCCGAGGATGTTGATATTTTCGACGTTGCTGACTTCCGAAATGTGGGTCGAATGCGTCGAGTAGATGATTTGCGTGTCGTCATACTTCAGGCGATCGAACAGAGTCTTTTGGATATGGGTGTGGATGTGCGCTTCGGGTTCTTCGACGACGAGGAAATTGGCGAAGGTCTGCTTGACCTTCTGATATTTGAATTCGAGGAGCTTGAGCGTCAGGTAGATGAGATTCGCGCCGCCGAGGCTCAGCTCATGGATCCCACCCTCATAGCTGGCTTCGGACTCGCCGACGAAAAGCTTTAGAGACTGAAAAAGGCGATCGGCTTCATCGGACAGGTCGGACCGGATCGACAGGGATTTCGGCGAATAGGTTTCGCCAGCGGCATCGGTGATGGTGTCGCGGATATCGGTGCGGATCGCGCGTACATCGTCGAGACCTTCTATCGCATTGTTAAGGTTGGACACCAAAGCGCTGATCGGGGCGAAGGCCGTGGGGTCGATCTCGCCGCTCTTGCCTTTGAGCAGCGTCAGCAGTGGATTGGTACGGTTGTTTTGGAACTCGGCCACGACGTCGCGGAGCGCCTGGACGAAAGTGAAGCCGATCTCTCGCGCTATCGAGAACATGCCGGGGACGATCCCGCCGATGTCCGGCGAGGTGAGCTCGTTAGGAAAGATGACCGCGTCAAAGTCACCTACCAGTGATCGATATATTTTGGGGTTGCAAAAATCGGCGCTGCTCTTGCCGGTGAAGATCGTCTCGTAGTCCGCGAGGTTCATCTCGCTGCGGAGCGCCGCCAGACCGGCATGATCGCCGGCGGCAAGCTCGCCAAGCTTCTGCCGAATTACAGCTTTTGGTCGAAAAATCAGATTGTAAGTCGCCCGATCGACGGTAGCGGCGGTGATGTTGCCCGCGCCGTGCAGGAACAACGACTGGATCGTCTCGTCCTGCGAGACATCGGTGAATTCGAGGCTGATAATGATCCAGTGCCCGCGCCACTCGCCGATGCCGCGATGGAAGTCGCGTTCGTCAAGACGGTGAGCCATGCGGAGCAGATTATCATCGAGCAGCAGCCGGATCGCGCGAAACAGATTCGTCTTGCCAGACCCGTTCTCGCCTATGATCGTGTTTACGCCTTTTTCGAACTTCACCGTCGCACGGGCAAAGTTTCGGTAATTGACCAGCTGCAGTTTTGATATGTGCATGCATCCCCCCGGATTCGAATTTGTGTAGTGATTAGGTGCAATCGGAAAAGCGGTTGATCGGCGGTTTTGGCGAAGAGCGATGATGACTGGTTGAGCGTGTGAGCCCCCCTTACCGGTAGAGCAATTATCACAAAAGACACTATCTGTTTGTTAATGCGAGATATAGACAGCAAATATGTGCGGCAGCCGGCGGCGTTTGGCGGGGTGTGTGGGATTCGAAAGACCTTTATAGGTCAATCGTCCACCGTCCATGTAATGTCGGCGAATGCCGATGGCTGGTCCTTGGCAGATAAACTGAAGGGTGGTTCTCTGTACCCTAAGCGAATGATTGCTACCCAATTACTGCAGCAATTGCCATGCTGCGGCACAGTCAGACCGCGTTCCGCCCTTCATGTCAATGG
>Ga0136559_1000604_pt1 | contig 12175 bp, 6 predicted proteins | sample AntRauMeHopE1496_FD_104633 | JGI IMG/M metagenome (GOLD analysis project Ga0136559, IMG submission 104633) | Saline lake microbial communities from Rauer Islands, Antarctica - Metagenome Hop E1 #496 | ecosystem: Environmental > Aquatic > Non-marine Saline and Alkaline > Saline | place... | reverse complement strand
GAGAGAGGTAGCAGTTATTTCACTACCCATTCTTGGTGATATAATTGTCTTGCCTGACGTCTGCAATCCTTATGCAGTTCAATTAACCGTATCAAATCCGTTACCGGGAACCTATCACTGGAGTGATGGATTTACGGGCTATCCCCATACGGTGAGTAGGGGCGGTGCCTATAGGCTGAGATTTATACCTGATAACGCTGCATGTGCGATAGAACTATTCAAGGATGTAGATAAAGACCCATCTGCCTATCTATGGTTCTTCCCATCTGGCTGTATCGATATTTGTGCGATGGAAGATTTTGCACAACGCTCCATACCAGGATTTAAAAAACCATTTAACTCATGGGAATATGAAAGCAATTATAACCTCACATCGGGCATCGGCCCTGTGGATGGAATGGACGTTACCGATTTGTTGGGGACTAACGATATGCTCACGCTAGAATTGGAAAACCAAAATTGTGCAGTTGTGAGCAAGCCATTGGTCTTTACCGTAAATGAGAATTGTGCGGATTGCGAGGTGGAATTTCTTATCGACCACATAGAGGTTTTTGATGAGCCCTATATCTACTTTGAATTATATGGTGTTATTGTGAACAACTCACCTTTTGATCTAAATATACAGTTGAGTACCTTTGGTAACAACGGCTTCTTTACGCCTTCTTCCGTAACAGTTCCTGCCGGTGGAGTTGTATCACTCAACCCCATTAGATTCACGCCCCAAAGTCCGTTCAATGGCGGGAATACGGTAGTGAACCTAGAAGCAAGTTATCGTGAAGGGAATTGCTTTACCAAGCAGGTAGTGGAATTTCCAGAAATTCTGGTTGAGAACAGCTTTGCGGAAGAGGCCACTTTAAAGATAAGCCCGAATCCCGTGGCACAAAATGCACGGTTTGAATATGAACTATATTTAAAAGATATGCAGGGTGTGCAACTGGAGATCTATAGCTTAAGTGGGTACAGCCTGTATAGAGAAACATTAGAAACACCATCTGGAATTTTAGAGTCAGATCTCTCCTTTCTTAAACCTTCCCAATATGTGGTGGTAATCACAAACAACGATGGTGTGATTGTCCAGTCCAACCTTATCAAACAATAGAAACTATGAAAAATTTAATTATAATGTTATTCATAATCGTAACAACCACCGTACATGCCCAGCAATATGTTTGGGCTGGACGCGGTGGTGGTGACTTTAATTTTCAAAACGGAACACCTCAAGTTATAGACCAGTTTGAACATATCCGCGACATCGTTGTTGATAGCCAAAATAATTACTATTTTTTAGCAATTATATCTACCGGTAATACGACCCTTAATGGTTTATCTATTACAAATTATAACGTGCCCACCAGCGGTAAGGACACCTTTTTATTTTCTACCGATTGTAATGGAAATATAAGATGGAAAAAAACGATAGGTGGAGAAGTCGAAGAGCTCACTCAACATTTATCTATAGATTCGAATGATAATATATATATATCTGGATTTGTTATCGGTAGAGGTGGTAACACGTCTGGTTTTATTCATTTTGATACTGACGTTATTATCAATACTAATCTAACAATCAGCACGCCTGGTCCTCACAATAAAAGTCTTTATTTAATTAAATATGACCGAAACGGTGTATTTCAATGGCTCACGCGGCCTCAGCAAGATGCGACTGGAATTCCAGAATGGCAAAAATCCTATACCATGGGTCATTATACGGATGCCAATAATGTCACCCACTGGTTGATGACCATGGGTGCGGGTACCCATATCAACGGTGCCTATACGACTACCACGGACAACTATGCGATATTCAGGTTTGATGCCACGGGTGCCTATCTGGGACAGACCCCGGTGGACATGGTCTTTACCAACGGCCGGCCGGCATATGGCGCTACCCTTACCATGGATGAGACGCTTAATAGGTATTATGTTAGCGCATTTATAGGAATCGGTGGTTCCGCTGGTCTAAATTTTTTAGGAAATCCCGTTACTAATTGGGTAGCGATCGGAGCGATAGATGCGGTTACCGGAAATGTGATTTGGCGTTTAGAAAATGCCGCAGGTCGTAATGGTACTCTTATAAGGGATATAAAGGTTGATTCCCAATCCAATATATATATTACTGGTGAAGGGAATAGAAGTTCTGCCAATGGCGTTACTGAAAATCTAGCTGGTCATATCTTTACACATACCAATGCTTTTGGAACACCTGGGGGGCCAGCACCCTATTTAATTAAACTAAATAGTCAAGGAAACCTTATTTGGGGATCCAATCCTAATTTTGGCTCGTTGGCAAGTGGTTATAAAATCGCTCTCAATGGCAATGAAGTGGCTATAGCAGCTGGGTTGCGTGTTACGGGAAACTGGGGCACCCAACCCTTTGCAAGACCTGCAGGGTCGCAGGGCGATCCCGTGGTGGTGCGGTTTGATACCGCAACGGGCAATGTGCTGGGAATCGAGGATATCAAGGGGCTGGACGGTATACAGGACGAGGCCACGGCGATCGCGACTGACAACTTTGGGAACTATGTGGTGGGCGGTTTTATGGGCAATACCCTCTTTCAAAACACCGCTGGCATCACACCACTGGTTAAGAATGGTGGCGGCGCTACCGATTTCTGGTATGCAAAGCTCGCCACGACGGACTGTGCGGGTGTGCCGTTGAGTATTGAAGAAGAACATATTGACAAGGTTTCTGTTTTTCCTAACCCAGCCCGAGAGCAGGTACACATTACTAGTAATATGGAATTAAATACATATGCTATATATAACAATTCTGGTCAGTTGATGCTTTCGGGAAAAATAGATGCGACTAAATCAGTCAATGTGCTTCCCTTAAAAGCGGGAATTTATTTCTTAAAGGTTTACAGTGCTATGGGTGTGCACGTCGTAAAATTGATTAAAGAGTAAATTTTTTTAAGAGATCTTACTAGTAAAAAGACCCTGAATTTTCAGGGTCTTTTTTTACGCATGGAAATCAACATGTTAAAAATCTTAACAACAAGTGGTTGTGAAACGACTTTTCTCTTAAACCCGTGCTAAACTTGTTTTAAACCCTTGTTAAACAGTAGCTAGTGTTCACGGTGTCGTTATATATTAGTACGACAATAACAATCTAACAACATACATTATGAGCTACAGTGAGCAAATTGCAACAAAATTAAACGAGCTACTAGAAAAAAACTTCGATGCTGAGGCTGGTTATAAACAAGCCAAAGAGCAAGTAAATAATGCCGCACTAAAAGGCTTTTTTGACGCACAGGCACAAGAACGCTATAATTTCGGACATGAGATAAAGTCTGAAATCCGCAACTTGGGCGAGAGTCCAGAAAAAGGAACGTCTGTAGCCGGCGACTTGCACCGCACATGGATGAATATGAAAGCCACATTTTCTGACGACAACCAGGGAGCGGTTCTTGAAGAAGCTATACGTGGCGAGAAGGCAGCGATAGAAAATTATAACGAGATTATAAATGACAATGCTGTGCCACAGTCCATAAAAATGGTGATAACGGGACACAGAGACCGTATTCAGAGCGCGCTCGATCGCGTAAAAAGCTTAGAAAAAACCTGGTAAATAAAGTGTCTCACTATTTAAAAGCCTGCCTTGTGCAGGCTTTTTTTATGCGCTCACCTGCATTTTGTTCATAACTCTATTTTTTAAGAACAACCCAATGCGCTATCTTTAAAATCCTGTTTTTAAACACTTTATAATTTATAGAGCGTTCATAAACAGGACTTTAAAACTTGTAATTACTTCAACTAGCCTCCCGCATATGTATTTAATTTTTGACACAGAAACCACAGGACTACCTAAACGCTGGGACGCACCCTTTACAGATGTGGACAACTGGCCACGAGTCATACAAATAGCTTGGCAACTGCATGACGATATGGGGCAGCTCATAGAACACCAAGATTACTTGATAAAGCCCGACGGTTTTGACATTCCTTACGATGCTGAGCGCATACACGGTATTTCTACCGCGCTCGCACAAGATCGGGGCTTACCGCTTGTTGCTGTGCTCGAGCGTTTTAATGAGGCGCTTGCTAGAACCACCTTTATCGTAGGGCAGAATCTAAAATTTGACCTTAACGTTACCGGCGCTGAGTTTGAGCGCGCGCAACTTGCAAATAACTTACAGCAATTGCCCGTTTTAGATACCTGCACAGAGCACACCGCACAGTTGTGCAAACTTCCCGGCGGTCGTGGTGGCAAGTTTAAACTACCTACCTTAACAGAGTTGCACCAGTTTTTATTTCAAGCACCCTTTAACGAGGCGCACAATGCCACTGCAGACGTTGCCGCAACAACCCGTTGTTTCCTAGAGTTGGTTAGACGTGAAGAGTTTACACAGGTTCAGTTAAAAGCAGGAGTTGGGTACTTTGTTCGCTTTCGCGAAAGCAATACAACGACCATACAACCCGTAGCAATTACCCACGTAAATCTCAAAGAAGCATCGAACGCGCTGCAAAAGGATGCCACACCGGGTCTTTCTAAAAAGGAAATACGAGAGAATCTAGACGAGCTGAGCGAGGTGCCGTTTGCGCACCTGCACAACCACAGTCAGTTTTCTATATTGCAATCTACCGCGAGTGTGGTAGATCTCGTTAATGCGGCCGCTGCACGGGACATGCCCGCAGTTGCGATGACAGACCATGCAAACATGATGGGCGCTTTTGAATTTGTTACCGCCGTAAATTCCTACAATAAATCACTAGCCGATGGTGATAACGAGCTCGACAAAAAACCACTAAAAGCCATTATAGGCTGTGAGTTTCAGGTGTGTGAAGATATGTATGACCGCTCCCGCAAGGATAACGGGTATCAAATAGTGATTCTGGCAAAAAATAAAGACGGGTATCATAACCTCGCAAAAATGGCCAGTCTTGCTTATACAAAGGGCTTTTATTACATGCCTAGAATAGATAAAAAAACCATAGAGGAGTTTAAAGAAGGGCTCATGGTGCTTACGGGCAATATGTACGGCGAGGTGCCGTCTAAAATTTTAAATGAAGGAGAAACCCAGGCCGAGGACGCCTTTTTATGGTGGAAAAACCAGTTTCAAGAAGATTTTTACGTAGAGCTCATGCGTCACGGTCAGGAAGATGAAGACCGTGCAAACGAGTTTTTAATACAACTAGCACGCAAGCACAATACAAAAATAGTAGCTACTAATAATACCTACTACATTCATAAAGAAGATGCAAACGCCCACGATATCTTACTGTGTGTTAAGGATAATGAGAAACAAGCCACACCCATAGGTCGTGGTCGTGGTTACCGTTATGGATTGCCTAACCAAGAGTATTATTTTAAAAGCGCTCAAGAAATGAAGCAGCTTTTTAAAGACATACCAGAGGCGATTACAAACATAGCTGCACTTGTGGACAAGGTTGAGGTGTACGGTCTGGCTCGCGATGTACTCTTACCAGCATTTGACATACCACAGCAATTTCAAAATAGTGACGACATGAAGGACGGTGGCAAACGTGGTGAGAACGCCTACCTGAGACATCTCGCTTATGAAGGTGCAAAGAAACGCTACGGCGACATTACGGCCGCAATAGAAGAACGCCTAGACTTTGAACTAGCGACTATAGAAAAAACAGGGTATCCTGGATATTTTCTTATTGTGTGGGATTTTATAAAAGCCGCACGAGAAATGGGTGTTGCTGTAGGGCCGGGACGCGGGTCTGCCGCAGGTAGCGCCGTTGCATATTGCTTATGGATCACAAATGTAGATCCTATACACTACGACTTGCTTTTTGAGCGTTTCTTAAATCCTGACCGTGTGTCCATGCCCGACATAGACATAGACTTTGACGACGAGAATCGTGGTAAGGTCATGGATTATGTAATTAATAAATATGGTGCAGACCAGGTAGCACAAATTGTTACGTATGGTACTATGGCGGCAAAATCGGCTATACGCGATACGGCTCGGGTACTCGATTTGCCACTTAACCAGGCAGACCATGTTGCAAAGCTCATTCCAGATTTTTCGAAGCTCAAAAAAATATTTGCACTAGAAGATAACGAGGTGCGCAGCAATTTCCGTGGAGAAGATGTAGAGAAGGTAGAGGAATTAAGAAGCTTTACAAAAGGAACAGACCTTGTTGCCGAGACCCTTAAACAAGCCGTTATCTTAGAAGGCTCTGTGCGCAATACCGGCGTGCATGCCTGCGGTGTCATTATTACACCGGGTGCGCTCACAAACTATGTTCCCATAGCAACCGCAAAAAATTCTGACTTATATGTTACGCAGTTTGATAACAGCGTGGTAGAAAGTGCAGGGCTGCTCAAAATGGACTTTTTAGGCTTGAAAACCTTAAGCCAAATTAAAGATACCGTCGCCATTATTAAAGAGCGTCACGATATAGATATAGACATTGAAGATATACCGCTAGATGACTTAAATACCTATGAATTGTTCCAGCGTGGAGACACCGTTGGGATTTTTCAATATGAAAGTGGTGGTATGCAAAAATACATGCGTGATCTCAAGCCTACACAGTTTGCTGACCTTATTGCAATGAACGCACTCTATCGACCTGGACCACTAGAGTATATTCCCGATTTTATCAATCGCAAACACGGTATTAAAGAAATAGTGTACGATTTACCTGTGATGGAAGAACACTTAAAAGAAACCTATGGTATTACCGTCTATCAAGAGCAAGTAATGCTCTTGTCGCAAAAACTAGCTAACTTCTCAAAAGGTGATGCTGACGTGCTGCGTAAAGCCATGGGTAAAAAGCAAATGGCAACCCTGCAAAAAATGAAACCACAGTTTTTAGATGCAGGTGAAGGTAACGGTCACGACCGCACCATTTTAGAAAAAGTATGGAAAGACTGGGAAGCCTTTGCATCCTATGCATTTAATAAATCGCACTCAACGTGCTACGCACGCATAGGTTACCAGACCGCTTATTTAAAGGCAAACTACCCGGCAGAGTTTATGGCAGCGACACTGTCCAATAACATGAACAACATTAAAGATGTAACAAAATTCATGGACGAGTGCAAGCGCATGGGACTGGAGGTATTAGGACCAGACGTTAACGAGTCTAACTATAAGTTTACGGTAAATACGCGTGGCGCGGTACGTTTTGGTATGGGTGCTGTAAAAGGACTGGGTCATGGTGCGGTTATGACCATAATAGACAACCGCAAAGGCGGGCCTTATAAAAGTATTTTTGACTTTGCAAAACGTATAGACCTGCGCAATGCCAGTAAAAAAGCATTTGAAGCACTAGCGTTAAGCGGCGGTTTCGATGGGTTAGGAGCTGAGAATAGAGCGCAGTTTTTCTTTAAGGGCGATAACGACCAGATTTTTTTAGAACATGTTATTAAATACGGTCAGAAATATCAAGAAAATGAAAATTCGGCACAGGTGAGCTTGTTTGGTGATGCTAGTGAAGTACAAATTCCAGAACCACAATTACCACAATGTGAAGACTGGGGAACCATGGAAAAGCTCAAGCGAGAGCGCGAGGTCGTGGGAATTTATATTTCGGGACACCCGCTAGACGATTATAAACAAGAGATAAAATTCTTTTGCAACACAAACGTGAGTGCATTTAAGTCTATAGATCAGGCTATGGTAGGTATGGAACTTAGTTTTTGCGGGGTGATTTCAGAGGCACAACACCGTGTGAGCAAGACGAACCAGGGTTGGGGTTCTTTTATAATAGAAGACTATGAAGACTCTTTTGAGTTTAGAATTTTTAAAGAAGAGTATCTAACCTTTCAAAAATACCTACTACCCAATTCCTTTATTTATTGTAAAGTTAAAGTTACACCTGGCTGGCGTGATAAAGACGGCCGCCAGACAGAACCGCGCTTGTCTTTCATAAAAATGGAACAGTTACAAAGTGTCATGGGGTCTTACGCAAAGAGGCTTATTATAGAAATGAATATCAATCAGGTAGAAAACGCAAACGTAGAAGCCTTAAAAGAGGTTTTAGACAAGCACGTGGGTGACCATCGCGTAGACTTCTTGCTTAAAGACTATGATGATAAAATAGCCTTAAACATGACCTCGCGATTGCAACGCGTACAGGTCACAAATGAGTTGCTGGCCTTGCTAGATGCGCTAGAAATCACCTACGAGGTAAAATAGTATATCATAAACCTACATAGTGATATAAACAAGATTAATATGGGCATAGAGATAATCGTATAAGATTTCCTTAACTTTGTGCACAATTATTAAAACAACATATAATGGCATTAGAAATAACAGATTCTAACTTTGAACAAATGGTTCTTAACAGCGATAAACCAGTACTTGTAGATTTTTGGGCAGCGTGGTGTGGACCGTGTCGCATGGTAGGACCTATCATAGACGAGGTAGCTGCAGAGTATGACGGTAAAGCGCTAGTGGGTAAACTAGACGTAGATGCAAATCAAGAGTTTGCTGCAAAATACGGCGTGCGCAACATTCCTACGGTGCTCGTTTTTCAAAACGGTGAGGTAGTAGGCCGTCAAGTGGGCGTTGCACCTAAAAATGCATATACTGACGCGCTAGACGCATTGCTCAACTAAAAAAGCATCATACAACATTAATAAAGCCTGTTCCCTGTGAATGGGCTTTTTTAGTTTCGCGTTAAATTTTTAAAAGTACTTGGAAATGAGGAAACAAGAAAATATATTTGCTTAACTTTAAATCCTAAAATCATGAAATAATTTTTGCTGCTTTTAGCTGTTTGTTTTAGGTGCTAATAATTTCTTCTTGAAGAAGAATACGACCTAAGAGTAATCTTCCCTAGGCTAGTAGGATACAGATAAACCCTAATCTTCTTGGTTTGTATGAGAATTTTTTCAACCAAATAAAAGATTTGAAATTAATGTCTCTGTAGATAGAGTAGGTAGTGATTTGAGACCGCTTGGGAATTTTTCTAATAAATTGGTTGTTCGGTCTAATGTGGATCAACTTTCAAATTATCTCATTACTGATATTTCTGTTCCTTCATCTGGTTCATACGCCATTACCGTTACTGCTACAGGTATAGGTTGTTTTAATAGTTGTTCGGGAAATTCTCAATTTTGCAGTACTTTCGGAACAGGCAGACCTTTTTTTAGAGATATCAGAGCATTTGTTAACGTAAGTGGCCCTCAAGGCACATTAAATTTTAATTTACCTTTTGTAATGTGTCAATAAGTGACAATAAAACTTTATAATTTAGAAACTAAAATCATGAAAAACTATAGTATTTTATTATCGTTATTTTTTATTTCACTTCTTTTCTCCTGCACTGCAGATAGTGTGGATGAAAGTGATCGAAATGCATCATCTTTTTTTCCGTCTAAATTTACTGATGCGACTAACTTTGTTTTTATAAACACCAATGGGGCGCACAACATGTTTACGAACTACGGAAATATACAAACAGATTTTGAGGATAGCTTTATACCTTTTGAAATTAATGGTATAGAAATTACCGAAGATTTCATTGACGAACAGGAAAAGCGGATACCTTTTAGAACGGGCAAAAATGAGAATCTTATGTTTTTAGGCGACTTAGGGACTACTGTCGTAATTAAGGTTGCAAGCGTAAGTTCAGAGGTTTACATACCTAAATTTGTGGATGTATCTTCAGAAAATTTCATTAATCACGATTTGAAAATCTCTAAGTCTAACGGAATTGTAATTAATTGGGTTGTAGATGTTAATAATCCTAACGAAGATGTATTTCTTGCTCTTTTAAACAGGGGTTTCAGATCTAGTGAAGGACCAAAACCTAGTGCGGTAATTAGCGATATGGTTAAAGACGAAAATGGAAGTTACACGATAAGCCCTGATTCTTTAGAGGGATTTGAAATCGGTCATGTGGTAGATTTTTACATAGGTCGTGGTAATGAAATTCTCAAAGGCGATACCGCTTTCATATTTTATAACATTAATTTGATTGGTGGCACAATCGTTGAATAGTTTTAAAGTTAAAAAATTATAAAGCCTGTTCCCTGTGAGTGGGCTTTTTTATTTTATGGAGTTTTAGGCGTTACGCTTTCGCGAAAGCGTGCAAACCACTATCTTCACTCTATGGATATTCAACAGCAACTCAATAAAACAGCCGGTTTTAAAAACCTCGCACTGCTTGCAAGCCAAGTTGTGGAAGGATACATATCTGGCATGCACAAATCGCCGTTTCATGGTTTTAGTGCAGAGTTTGCAGAGCATAAAATTTATAATCCAGGTGAGAGCACTCGGCACATAGATTGGAAACTGTTTGCTAAAACAGACAAACTTTATACAAAACGCTATGATGAGGAAACGAACCTGCGTTGCCATATTATCGTAGATAACAGCTCGTCCATGCATTATCCTCAGGTTAAAAGCCAGGAGTTGGGTAGTTTAAATAAAATAGGGTTTAGTGCACTAGCAGCAGCAAGTGTTATGAACCTGCTCAAAAAGCAACGCGATGCAGTGGGGTTGAGCATTTACTCGAGCAGTTATGAGTATTATGCGCCAGAAAAGGGCAGCGAGCGCCACCATAACATGTTGCTAGACCAGCTGGCTCGCATAAGTAGCGAGGTACCACAACAAACCACAACAGACACGTTTAAATTTTTACACGAGATTGCAGAGAACGTGAAGCGGCGTTCCCTCGTGTTTCTATTTACAGATATGTTTCAAAGCGATCGCGACGAAAATGACCTGTTTGAGGCGCTGCGGCATTTAAAATATAATAAACACGATGTTGTCCTTTTTCATACCTACGACAGCAAAACAGAGTTAAACTTTGATTTTTCAAACAAACCCACCCGTTTTACAGACATAGAGACAGGCCAGCATATAGATTTGTATGCAGACAATGTGCGAGAGGAGTATAATACAGCCATTAAAGCTTATTTTGAGCGCTTGCGCGTGCGCTGCGGTCAGAACAGGATAAAGTATATGCCTGTAGATATACGGCGCAGTTTCGACGTGGTGCTTACTACGTTTTTACTGGAGCGGCAGTTGTTTAAGTAGCATGTAAGCGTGATAGTGGAACGTAGCTGTTTTCGAAGCAGCGTCGTTTTAACCTAGCGTCGTGTTTACATAATTATAAGCGTTTACTATGTTACCAGTTTCCATGGTGTTCAGTATGCACTGAAATATTACTTATTTACTATAGTGGTATCGGCATGCTGAGACCCAAATCGGGTTGTTCTCATACGTATCAACCAGTCTGTGTTCGGAGGTAATACGTCTGGATGTGTATGCTTGTAAATTTCCTTTTGGCGACGTTGGGTTACCCATTTCTTCCTATGGGGTGCGCATGCAACTTTTAAAGAATTCGTTGATACGTTTCACCAGTTTCTTATCTGGTTTTTGCCAGTATAAGTAACTGCACCACGATGAACTAGACCCTATTAATTTCATTTACAAAAGGTCTTTTCCAAAATCAGCTCCGTTTTCTATCTCTTTGATTGCATTGCGTAAAGCACCGTTGTTCTTGGCAGTTAATAAGTAACTGGTTTTTTTAATGAATTGTATTCATCTAGTGATATTAAAAAAAGGTCTTTACCCTATGTACGTTTTATAATGATATCACTAACGTGGTCTACCGCTTTATCAAACCAATGGTTGATATTTATCCTAAAATCTGCATAATTTGCTGTTTCCATACCGCAAACCTACTGCGAAGTACTTAAATAAAGTATGTATAGGTGTTTTTATTGTTTCAAAATGGTGGTAATGTATATCTCGTATTTTCAACGGATTAATGGAATATCCGTAAATATGCATATCACATATTTTCAAATAGTATTGCTTACTCCAAATGCACTAAACGGCGCACAGGCTATAACCGCCTTACCCAATTGTTATGTTGAAACCTCACCTTTTACTTCTGCGCTGATCGAGTTTGTGAGGCTATGAATAAGGTTTCGGTGTTGTTTTGCCAGAATGCGGTATTATTAAATTACCTAATAGTTGGGTTTGGTATTTAGGTTCTGTTCCCCAACTACTAACACTGCGGCGACCATGACTTGAATTACTTTATATGGTTCAGCAACCTTACCGGCAAGGGTTTGGAATAAACCATTGCGTCATTAGGTTTTTGATGCGGTTATATTGCGATTAAAAAGTATCCCTCCGTCCAAGTACATCTTTTGATTTCCCTTATTAGGTTTTAATTTTGTGTTTCATCAAACATGAAAATTATGCTGGCTTTAAGCAGTACCTCTATT
>Ga0136559_1000602_pt1 | contig 12206 bp, 14 predicted proteins | sample AntRauMeHopE1496_FD_104633 | JGI IMG/M metagenome (GOLD analysis project Ga0136559, IMG submission 104633) | Saline lake microbial communities from Rauer Islands, Antarctica - Metagenome Hop E1 #496 | ecosystem: Environmental > Aquatic > Non-marine Saline and Alkaline > Saline | place... | reverse complement strand
TTTAAGTGTAGAGCCAGCAACAACAGCCCCAGCACTATCCCCTCCATATACAACTCCAGCTTTAAGAACATTCATTAAAACTGAGTCACATCCTGATTTTGAAAGTATGTATCTCAGCATGTACGTATTCCCACCATTCATCCACACAACATCAAGCTCCATGAGTTTTTCTTGCAACTCATTACTATCAGAAAAATTTCTCAAATCTATTTCTTCAACTATAAAACCGAGTCCAGAAAAATACTTCGTAAGCTCTACAAGTTTTTCATTTCGATATTCTTCATCTCGGTAATCCTTAGAATTTAAAACTAGTCCAAATCTAATAGCTTCTGCATCTTTACCAACAAAGTCTATGAATTTTTTAATGTCGGGAATTCGGTACGAAGATAGATATAATTTCATATCTTAACTATACCAAAAGTTCGAAAGTGCGTAACTGTTATAAAAATGAGCCATATTAAAATAAAACTCAAATCTGTTTCGGATGGTAAGGGATTCGAAGCTTACAGCTTCAGTAGACCTTTTGGACAGATTGGTTCGCTTCGCTCCCAATCTGACTCAAAAGCTTTTCGAACCCCACGCAACAGTTCCCCGAACTGTTGCTTTACCTTCCGCTTACAAAAATGCACCCTTACGGGTGTTTTTGTTTTAGCGGAAGGTAAGGGATTCGAACCCTTGGAACCCGTAAAGGCTCGGCAGTTTAGTAAACTGCTGCTTTCGACCACTCAGCCAACCTTCCGTGTATAATATTTTGTAAGAACGCTTCTTTCGTTGCGGGCGTTTGACTTGGTTTCCTCCTTTGGTCTGTTCACTTCGTTCACAACGACGAATTCTGACTATTGTCAGAACCGGATGATTTGAGACGCAGGTCTCAAATCATCCACTCAGCCAATCCTCCGTATTTTTATTTTGTAAGAACGCAGCGCCACCAGTATAACCCAAACTGGTGATTTGGGAACCTGTTTTAATTCATGGTGGTTATTCTAGTAGTGGTTGCAGCACTGGTGCGATACGGTCGGCGATGATCTGGTAGCCAGCGTTGTTGGGGTGGATTGGGTCGGACATAAGCAACGGCCGGCCAAAGACACCATCTAGTACATTGGGCACAAAAGCGGTGTTGTACTCTGCCGCCAAGTCAGCAAATTGCCCAGCGTACTGGTCGCGCAATACTCCCCCACGCACACCAAGCAGCACCACTATCGAGCCCGACTGGTGAATGGTCTCAATTAATTGCGCTAGGTTAGCGAAGGTTTCTTCGGGCGGAATTTGTTGTAGATAATCATTCCCTCCAAATAATACCAGCACTACTTTTGGGTCTGTCGCTAGCACTTGATCTACTCGAGCCAGCGCGTCTCTAGTGGTATCACCAGGAACACCCTGATTGATAATCGGTACCCCGACTTGTCCTGATAACAAGCTGACAAAATCTTGACCACTATTTGCTCCTACACCAGATACCAGACTATCACCAAAGGCCACTACGTTGGTACCGTTCGCTGGGTAGTTGGTGATCTGTGTCGCTCCACTACTCAACCACCACAATATACCCGCTACCAAAATTATTCCCCCACCAAAATACATCCAAACTTGCATACCAACACTATACCAAATATCTGGTGACCGATGGCTAATCAGACTGAGACAGAACTGTCGTAGATATGGTAAGTTCCATCAAACTCATACGTCTATGGTTGTTGGGAAGTCGAATCTACCGTACACTAGCGCAGACCTTACATTAATTTATACTTATATATGAAGAACCTTATTCTTGGTGGCGCACTGTACGCATGTTTACTAGTAGTGACACCAGTAGCGGCCGATGGTGGCATGACCGCTGCGAGTGCTCCCACAGCTGAAGTGGCAGCGGGCAGCACCCTAGTCGAGCAGATCAACCAACTAGTAGCAATGACCCTGCAGCTATTTACTTGGACCAACTCTGACGGAGCGATTGCGTTTACCGATACTAACTACAGCGTGCAGTACGACTGCAACACTATCTTTGGAACCTACGCCGTCAACCGAACAGCCATTACTCTCAGTACCCCAGCCTCAACCCTGATGGCTTGCCCCGAGGCAGCGATGGACGCTGACCAAGCGCTGATCGCTGACCTATCAAACATCACAGCTCTAACGTTTAAAGACGGACAGCTAGTGATGACCGGTGGAGATAGCGAGCTGACCTTTGCCGCGACGCTGGTGGCTGAAGAAGAGGCAGCTGAAGTGGCGACAGACTATGTCGGCATGACGGTAGCTGAAGCAGAGGCCGCAGCCGCAGCCAACGGCGTGGCCTTCCGCATCGGTACGCTTGATGGTGAAGGTATGGCGCTAACGGCTGACTTTGTGATTGGTCGCGTGACGGCTGAGGTTGCAAACGACATCGTAGTTTCATTTAACGTTGAAGCTGAGTAGTCAGATAAAATAGAAACAGAGATGAAAAAGAAAAAGCGCCTACCGGCGCTTTTCTTATCTTCGACGTATCAGCCGACAACACATACAGTGCCGAGTCAGGCTCGGTAAACATCAACGGCAAGATTGCAATTTGAAACATGTTAGTTGTAGTCACCTGAAGTAATTTGTGATACTGCTGTTAGTTTTTGTTTTGATAGTAAAACATAACCCACAATACACACTACAGCTACCCCACCCAGACCAACTATCAAGTCCATCATGGTATCAAATAGACTAGGCTGCATGAGGTTGGAAGACCAACCTAGCTGATCAATGCAGAATTCATACACTTCCCACAGGGTTAAGATCAAACCAGATCCAGACACCACAAACATCGTATGAAAAATTGGTGCAGCTGCCACAGCTTGGGCTCGTACCAGCCCAAACAGCCAGGTATACCCGACTATCGCCAAACCAGCACCAGCTACGATATGCAAAAACATATCCCACCAACTAAACAAGTCATAGAATTTATATATTTCTCCTAAAACCAAAGTACACAGTGTAAACAGAACGATACCTATTCGGATAAATTGGTTGCTCGTGACATCATAGTAATGAGTCAAAAAGTACGGAACGAGAGCTAGACCAGTAGCTGCGACTACTACAAACACTTCAGACCATGAACCTTGCCACACAAAATATCCACCCTGCAAAATGAGAATGACAAACAACATAATTTCTGTCCAACTAATTTTCATGTTCATAATTATAATATATATGAGCCAATTGATTCACCCAGAAACGCCGTTATCGTTGTGACACTAATCCCAGCTAGAATTAAAATTGGGGCGATTTTTACATACTGGAACCCAAGCGCCACCAAGGCAAACATAACTATATCGTTTGGAATCGGTGACAAACCCAGAATCACAAACAATCCACCGTACACCACGTATCGCGGATATGCATCGATATATGATCGGTAGCGTTCGATTCTATCCTGCCACTGTTTTCCTACATCCTTGAAACCATAGGAAAATAACCCAAAAATAAACGAATCACCAATTGCGATACCAATACCACCAATCAGACCAAGCAACCAAGGATTCGCTCCACCCGAGCTAAATGTCGCTACAGCAGCGTAAAACACACTACTAGTGATAGAACTCAGACCACCAATTGCAGCAATCAAGAACGTTGCAAGGTAACTATTTTCTACACCAATATAATCGACAATTGTATCGGGTGGAAATTGATACAACAGACCAGCTAGTCCGGCGAGGACTGCCAGCGCGGCATATAATGTCTGATATTTTTTAAAGTGAGAAAACATAGTGTAGTAGTTTGTAGTTTATTTAGAAAACATCGCGCACAGCGATGTTTTCAGGTGTACTCTTAGGAGTGTAGGGCGTTGTCATTTGAAAATCTGTCGCTCCATTTAACTTTTAGGTTTTGATATGACCCTTCGATTCGAGCCATATATTCGTCTAGCTTTGCTTCGGTTAGATCCACCCAAGCTTCTCCTAGTTCTCGGGTAAAGCCGTCACGTTCTTGCTCGTATTCAATGCGAGCTTTCGCGTCCAGCTGATCAAGTTTTGCGTCCCATTCTTTGAGGCTGGCTTGATATGATTTCAGTCGCTCTTCAAAATTCATTTTGTGTTCCATAGTGATAGTTTATAGTTTAAATACTGATACAGTTATTCTTCATCTGTTCGCACGTCTTCTTCTAGCATGAGGACTAGTCCCCCAAACATTTCTAATGCATCAGCTGATTCGGTTCGAACTGATTGTTCTAATTGCTCTAGTTCAGCGTCCAGTTCTTGCCACTGCATTTGCGCGGCACCGGTTGTATTTGCATAAGTCTGATCCAAATCAGCTCGCAGGTCTCTCACCTGCTCTGTTGCCGCTGCGTAATTTTCTTCAGCTGCTAGTTCGGCTTGCATTGCTAGTAGTTCAGCTCGCGCTTGCACTCGGGCAGCTGAATTCTGGGTAGCTGTCATAGCACTGTCTGCCGCTGACCCGATCTCGTTACCGAGCTGGTCAACTGATTGTCCAGTTTCTGCGGCAAGTTCTCCGGTTTCTCGTTCGATCTGAGTTGTGAGGTTTTCTCCAGCGCGGTTGTATGCCGTCCAAGCTAGTACCAGCGCTACAACGCTGATAATTCCGATTACCCACATCAGTACGGTGTTGTTTGATTGATTTTGTTCCATACGATACATAAAATTAAATGATAAATATTTAGTGAATGAGGCTGTTATCCTCGCACTAGTTTAACGATCCAAAGTAGAACCGATGCTCCGACGATAGCTACTAGTAAGCTGTATAGGTTGAATCCAGTTACTCCATCTGCTCCAAAGAAACTAAACACAAATCCTCCGATACTCGCCCCTACGACTCCGACGATAATGTTGAGAAAAATACCTTGTGATCCGTTTGTACCCATAAACATAGAAGCGATCCAGCCCGCTAATCCTCCAAGTAGAATCCATAATAGAAATGACATAAATTATTTTTTGATTTAAGTGCTGGTTTTTGCTTGCGCTCACCGCACGATTACTAATTCCGTCTACAGGTATAATACTGACAAATTATCAATATTTGTCAAAAAAATATGACTGTTAGTAGCAAAAATAACAAAATAGTCGCTATATTTGCTTAAAAACTAGCTTTTTTGACAAAATTTGTTATTATTTTTTAACACAATATGGAATACAAAATTCAAAAACAACTGAAGTCTTTTGGCCTCAATGACAAAGAATCACAGGTGTATGTCACCCTACTAGAAAACGGGTCAACCACCGCCAGCGCCCTCTCAACCCTCAGCGGGCTCAACCGGTCAACTACCTATGTCCAGCTGACTTCCCTAATGTCTGCGGGCCTAGTAACTAGTTACAAAGACAACAAAAAGACTAAGTTTACAGCGGAATCTCCGAAAAAATTAGAGTACTTACTAGACCGCAAAATCCAAGAGCTAGGCGAACAAAAGAGTCAAATCACTCAATTACTACCCGAGTTGATGCGGTCATTTGGTCAACATAGCGTTACGCCAGTCATTCGCCATTTCCAAGGAAAAGACGGTTTGACCGCCATGCGTGACGAACTGTTTGATTCAAAAGATGCCAAAATCCGCATGATTATGAATTATGACGACTTGCAGAGACTATACACGCCAGACGAACTCAAATCATACAGTAGTCGGCGTAAGCAGCAGACTATTCAGTCACATATTCTATACAGCATCGCCAAGGGTCCAGATTTTAAGCCACTTGAATACCAACACTTAAAGCGCCTACCCGATACGGGGATGCTCTTTGGCTGTGATGTATACATATACGGCAATACCGTATCTTTTGCCGCTATGAAACGAGAAATCGTCGGAGTCAGTATCGACCAAAAAGACATCGCCCAGACTATGAAGACGCTTTTTGATACGTACTGGGATACGTTTGGTATGGTCAAATAGTGATGCAGGACATGATGTGCAGACGCAGTTAAAGCCCGCACATTTGTACGAGCCTTTGCAAAAGAACATTATTCACGTTTATACAACACCCACAACTATCATCACCTTTGGCCTATACCAAAACTTCAAACGTAGCAATGCTGTACCCACACCTATAGCTAGCCCCACTGGTCAGAATCATCTGCCAGCGAACCACTACGACACGGAACGAAATACTGTTGGTTAGTTGGTTGCCCGACGCGGACCGTAATCCGCGTCGGGTAGTTTCATAGCTGTTCGCGACCTTTGGTCACGCCGATGATTTCCTGATTCTTAATCAAGGTATCCATCTGAGCATATACCTGAGCAACGGTAAATTTCTCCTTCCCGCGAACTGTTTTTGGGGTGATTTGGTTTGCCATTGGGTTGTTAGCTCCAACGGGGATCAGGTACGGTTGCCCATCGTCGTTTTTTCCTTTCTGATATTCGACTCTGAAGCAAACTACACCATCTGCCATTTCTTGGATTTCCAGCGAGATTGATTCCTCGACTGGCAGGTCGTTGAGTCGCTCTTCGGTTAGTTCAGGGCAATTGAAACGCCCTTGTGCGTCTCGTGTTACCAGCAGACGTTGGATATCCTCTACTTCATCAAGACGTTTGCCAAGAGTCTGCAGAACTGCTTTGGTAGCAGTATGGTTTTCGCCATGCGCCTTCAGCAGCGCATCGGTTTCTGTCTGCTTGGTACGTTGGGCAGCCTGCTCTTCCTCGATATCTTTCGAGCGTTTACGCAGTCGCCACATCAAACCAAGCAAAACAGCCACAGTCAACGTCAGCGATACCAGCCACCAAAGCAAGTTTTGATTTGCATTAGCGACTGGCCGATCAACCAACACCTGCACTTGATCGGACAACTCCGCCACCGCTTCTGCGCTCGCAACGTTTGCGAGCCCAGCGCTGACCTCGTCTTTGATCACCTGCACCAGCCGAGCTTCCACTACACTCATCTCAGATTGCAATCCAACCAGACCATTGATCTGACTAGCAAGTGCAGCAAAATCAGCTGCACTTGGCCCAACTGCAACAGGAGTATCGTTAAGTGATACCGATTGACCGTTTTGCACTGCCGTTTCGAGTTCTGCCAATCGAGTCAGCACAGCTACATTATCAGCCATCCGGTCAGCTTGCAGTTGCTTTCGCAGGTCTGCCAGCTGCCGCTCGACAGAAGTTATCAAGGCTGTGTTGTTTGCTTGAAGCAGCTCGAACACCTCCTTTTTTGTCAGCTGTGCTGGTTGAGCGGCTGCAAAAGCAGCAAGCAACTGATCGTGGTCGGTCAGAAACCCTGTCGGAGACGTAACTGTTTCAATCGGCACTATTGGTGCCGGCGTCGCTACCATAAGATCAAACGGTACATGCGGTACCCACATACTTTGGCCAACAGGCAGCGAATCGTGGTCAGTCACACCTGACAATATCTCAGATGCAGTCAAGCAATCAGCGGCCGTAAACGCTGGATTATTGAGCACTTGCACAAACTGATTGCACAACCGCCCGACAGAAGTATCTCCTTCTTCAAGCAACACCTCTTGCCAGTGCTTCCAACCAGCGGTTTCGGCGAACTCTACGGCACCCGTGTATTCGTACGCGGCTGCAGGTAACCCCACTACGGTAGCAACCGCAGTAGTAAACAGAATATTTCGAATCGTCATGACGACCCTCTCCTTTGTGTTTAGGTGAACAGTTTTTGTTCACGTGAATTTTAGTTGTAAATAGCGTCTGATCTGAACATATCTAAAGAAAATTACTTTGTCTATGGACAAATATTAATACTTGTACTTTAATACAAGAATTAGATCAAAGATCTGTTTGTACGATTTCTTTTTACTGTCCAGTCGCTTAAAATTCTTTGTGTGAACTATAAAAATAGCCATCAGTACTAACTGTATTTAAAGTGTCTAAGTTTTTAACTACACTTTCATGAAGTCATCTTTTACTGAAATTGGGACGATATCAATACCGGATTTATAATCGTTTTTACTGTCATATGTAAAAACACTAAGCTGACCGCCCAGCTCTAAAAAAGCAAACTCCACTTCGCCCGTATTGCGAACTCCATTTGATCGCAGCTCTGAATACAATTCTTCTAGAGTGTAACTTTCTGCTTCTAAAGCATCGTGCAGAACTTCACCTTCTTTGATAAATAAATTAGCTCGACTATTGTTGGTTACACAAACTAACTCCCCCGCACGCCGGCAGCCAACATATCGAGCGCTTGCTGCATGTCGCCGGCGCGCTCTACCCTGCCGGCGTTGACGAAGTAAATTTCGTCTGCGTTTTCGATGGTGTTCAGGCGGTGCGCGATGATCACCTTGGTGGTTGCGCGGGGCAACTTAGCGAGGACATCTTCGAGGATCTGTTCGGTGACAGTGTCGATGTTGGCGGTGGCTTCGTCGAGGATGAGTAGGTCTGGCTGGCGCAGAATGCTACGCATAAACGCGATCAGCTGTTTTTGCCCGAGTGAGAGACCGCCGCCACTATTGTCGACCACTGTAGCCAGCCCGCCATCAAACCGATCGAGCAGTGGCTGCAGGCCACGCTGGTTGATTAGTGCTTCCAGTTCTGCGCCGCTGCACGCTACCAAGTCCGCGTTGCCGTACAGTATATTGTCGCGGATGCTGCCGGAAAATAAGATGGGTTCTTGCAGGATAAAACTGATCCTCTGCGTCCGCTGCGTGTTGCTATAGCTACGGATATCGCGCCCACCAAGCTGTACCAGCCCAGTGGTTGGGTCGTATAACCGCGCCATCAGTAGCGCGGTGGTGGTCTTGCCGCCACCGGTGGGACCAACTAGCGCGTAGGTTTTGCCGGGCAATAGTTCTAGGTTGATGTCGGACAATACACACTGGTCGGGGGTGTAGCCAAACGAAACGTCCGTAAATGAAAGTACCGGGGCGTCGCCAACGCTCGCTTGCTCTGGACCACCCTCTTCCACCGTCGGCATGGCGTTTTTCAGGCGCAAGATAACCGCGATGCGATCCCAGCTGGCCAGCGCTACCTGGGTGTTGGCCCATAGCTCAGCAATCTGGCGCAGCGGGTCATAGAAATTGGTCACGTAGAGCAAGAACCCGATCAGCAGTCCAATCGTCAGCTCACCTGCCGTGATCAAATAGACGCCATAGACCAGCACCGACAGCTGTGCAGCGTAGGCCGCAAATTGAAACACCGGGCTAAACGTACCATTGGCAACGCCGGCTGTAATAGCTTTTTGGTAGTTGGTTTGATTGACCGTCGCAAAATTATCAGCAAAAAATGCTCGTTGGTTGAACGCTACGATGACTTTAAAATTGGCAATACTTTCAGCTATCTCACCAGACAGATCACCCGTAGCGCGAGCGGCGTTTGTGTTCGACCGCTTAATCCACGGCGACACCAGCCGCACAAAGGCAATCAATATCAGAGCCGGCACCAGAGCCGCCAGCGCCAACTGATAATTGAGCACCACCATAAACAAGATCGCCCCGAGCATAATCACCGCACTCATAAAAAACCTGACTAACGTCTGTGAGAAGAAGCTATCGAGCTTGTCGGTGTCGTTGTTAATGCGCGATATCAGGTCGCCGGTTTTGTTGGCGTCAAAAAACGCTACCGGCAGCGTCAGCAACCGACCAAACAACCCGTCGCGCAAGGTAAATAATACCCGCTGCCCCACCCCACCCATCATTTTGGTTTGCAGATAACTCGTGACCGCAGCCACCAGATACAACCCGAGTAAGATTGCCGCGTAGGTCAGTACGCCCGAGAAATCAGCCGTCACAATATACGTGTCAATCACATGCGCAATCAGCAGTGGTGCGACCAAAGTCGCCGCCGCATTGATCAGTGAAATACCACTGGTATACACCAGCACGTGTTTTTCATTATCAAGAAACTGCAGGAGCGATTTGATCGCCGCCCAGGTTGATACCTTTGGTTGGTCTTTAGATGATTGTTCGAGTTTATAGTTCATAAGCGCTGGTTGATCGCTGCGAGTTATAAATCTGCATATATTCAGGCGAGGTCGCGAGCAGCTCGTCGTGCGTGCCTGTAGCAATAAGCTCACCTTGCATCAGCAAGAGGATCTGGTCGTAGGATTCAATCGGGGTGATTTTTTGCGTGATGGATACGAGCGTGAGGTCGGGGTAATTACGCGCAATGTTCGCCAAGATAGACTGCTCGGTTTTGGTATCAACCCGAGCGGTAAAATCATCGAGAAATAATATGGTCGGACTAAGTACGAGCGCCCGCGCCAGCATCAACCGCTGCTTTTGCCCACCCGAGAGCGTACTGCCTCGCTCGGACACGACGGTATCGAGCTCGGCTGGTAACCGATCCACGAACTCATCCAGCTCTGCGGTATCAATCGCCAGCTGCAGTGCAGCTTCACTCACTTCCGACTTGAAGACGATATTTTCGCGTACCGTAGTATTAAAAATAATGCTGTCTTGAAACACAATCGCGATTTGAGAAAAGAAACTGTTCGGGGCGAGGTCGCGTAGCGGGACGTCGTCGTAGGTGACAGTACCATTGTCTGGCTGCGTGAGCCCGGTCAGGATGTTCAGCAGCTGCGTCTTGCCGGCCCCGGTTGGGCCGATGATGGCGGTCTTAGAGCCGGCCTTGATGGTAAGCGCCACGTCAGTCAACGCTGGTTTGCCGTCGAACGATAGACTGATGCCGCGCGCACTGATCGCACCACTTAGTTCCTGGGTAACTGTCCCAACCGCTTCCACGTCTGGCGCTGACAACACCGCGTAAATACGCTCGTACGAGGCACCCGCCTGCGCAATAATAGTGCTGACAAATCCAATGGTGATAATCGGGAAAATCAAAATCCCAATGTAACTGGTAAACGCCACAAACGAGCCCAGCGTCATCGTCCCTTCAATCACGTAATAGCCACCGAGGACCACCACTATCAGTGTGGCCACACTCGCCACTAGCGTAATCAGTGGCACCAAGATAGAAAACAAGTTCAAGATATTCATCCCGATGTCTTTGGAGCGAACGTTTGCGACGGTAAATTTGGCCTGCTCGGGGGCGACGGCGTTGAGCGTGCGGATCAGTGCGGCGCCGACGATAGTTTCTCTAATGGTGCCGTTGAGCGTATCGATAATCTCGCGACTGGCGGTAAACAGTGGCCCCAGCAGTCGAAATATCAACCAAAACGCAATCCCGATAATCGGTACCACCAAGAGCACAGCCGCCGCCAGGCGCGGATTAATAACGAACAGTATCACCGTCGCACCAACAATCAGTACCAGTGACGACACTAGTGTCGCCACCACCTGCGCCACAAACACCTTGACCGAGTCGATGTCTGAGGTGATGTTCGTCAGCAGTTTGCTCGGGTTATTCGCCTGTACAAATCCCACATCCTGCTGGGCAATTTTCTCGACCAGCTGGGTCCGTATCTGCCGCGCGACGCGCTCAGAGGCAAAGGTCTCAGCAATACTCTGCCCGTACGCAAACACCAAAATAGCCAAGGCCAACAATCCAAACTGCCAGGCAAAATCGTTCAGTAGCAACTCCCCCGCCTGAAACGTATCAATCGCGTCCGCGACCAACGTCGGGATCAAGAGTGTCAATCCACTCGCAACCACACTCAACAGCAGCACCGTGATGATGAGGGATTTGTACTGCGTGAGTAAACCAAAAATTGAGGCTGGTTGAGACTTGGGCATAGGCCCATCTATCTTACCTTGAGAGACGGTGGTTGGTAAGGTACCAAAAACCAAAGTAGGAAATGATTGGTTTCATAGGTAGATTATATATTACTTGCCACTTGATCAACAAAGAAAGCGATGTCTTTGTCGACATTAAACTCCTTGAGTTCAACTAGAAACTTTTGTACGTCAGCGTCTTTTGATTTTCGCATACTACAATATTTACTAAGAGGTTTCCAAAGACATGTCATTACACCCTCTTTTACCACTGACAGTCTTGCCAATCGGTAAACATATGAAAAAGTAGCCCAACGGCAATTATTTGTACGTACACATTGGGTACAAAAAGTAGCAAACCATACAACCCAATAGCGTAGTACGAATGCAGTGGATGAAACCCAATACTGCACCGCGCTGGATCAAAGATCGGTCGCGCCAACAGATGATCGAGGTCAACCAACATAGTAGCAATCATCAAAACCCAAGCGACCTGCCACATATCAGGAAACAACAGCCATGACAAAAGTCCGGGAGCGAGGAAATGTAACGTGTAGTGAATGGTTATGCGCAGGCTCATGATTATAGTTGATACGTAGTATTGTAGCTGGTTTTGTTAATTATCTTAATCCTGTGAGGTAATGACTCCAAAATCACTAATCCCGCAGTTTGACCGTCAA
>Ga0136559_1000601_pt1 | contig 12210 bp, 11 predicted proteins | sample AntRauMeHopE1496_FD_104633 | JGI IMG/M metagenome (GOLD analysis project Ga0136559, IMG submission 104633) | Saline lake microbial communities from Rauer Islands, Antarctica - Metagenome Hop E1 #496 | ecosystem: Environmental > Aquatic > Non-marine Saline and Alkaline > Saline | place... | reverse complement strand
TCGCCCGGGTAATATGCTGGCGCCAGCGCGCGGCATCCTGCACCCGGTCCCCCTCCTCGGGCGATCCGCCCTCCTCCTCCAGATCCGCCGTAAATTCCTGCGCTTGCGCATAGGCCTGTGCGGCGCCCTCGCGGCTCGATCCCTCACCCCCCTGCCCACCCAGCGCGAAATAGAGCCGCTCTGCATCCCACTCCGCCAGAACCTGCGCGCCATCTGGCCTGCGCCCCATCGCCTGCGCAATCAACGCACCCGCCAGCACCGCCGGGCGCGGCAGCGCGTGATCGCCCGCCAGCACCGCCTCGTTGATCAGCGCATCAGCCGCCAGATTGAACAGCTCCGCGTCAAAGCCCGGGCCCAACCGCTCCGCCAGCGCCTGCGCGCGTGCGGAATGGCGCAGGGCCACATGCAGGATGTGATGTGCGGCCAGCCCCATCTGCTCGTGCAGGGGCAGCGCGGCAAAGCTTGGCCCGTAGGTGATCACCTCGCCCATGGTCTGCGTCTGATCGCCATCGCGGTGCGTGCACCAGAGCGACAGGGCCGCAATCGCCGGATCGGCTTCGGCCAGCGCGCGCAAGGCGGGGCTGGCGCGGGCACTGTGCTGGGGCGCGCTCACGCGGCACGCGTCTCCAGATAGGCGGCATAGGCCTCGGAGCTGCGAAACGCCTCCTGCCAGCCATTGGCCAGCGCGCGGTCGATCAACAGCTCAAAGCCGTAGGTCACCAATTCGCCCAGCGGCAGGGCCGCATCGCTCGGGCCCCGCCGCACCTGCGCCAGCGTGCCGATGCCCGCCATCACCTCGATCACCGCGCCCAGATTGTCCTCCTCCGCCAGTGTCACCAGCGCATAGACCAGCGCCGTCAACCCATGCAGATTGGCCGGATAGAGCGCCAGCCGTGCAGCACCGCGCTCCTCCAGCATCGCCTGCGCCTGCACCGTCGCCGCGATATCATCCGCGATCAGAATGAACTCCGCCGCCGCCTGCTCGCCCAACGTACCGGCCAGCAGGATATCGCGTAGCGCCTTGTCGGGCGTGGCGCGCAGGATCACCCCCGCCCGCTCCCATGCGCGCGGCGTACAGGCGATCATCTGGCCGCGTAGCAAGGCCTCCTCGGTGGTGTCCAGCAGATCGGGGCGCGTGCGGATGAAGGCCGTGACCGCCGGATGCACCCCTTGCGGCACGGCAAAGGACGCCAGCCAGTCGCCCGCCTCCGCCCGCAGGCTCAGATGGATGAGCCGGTCCGACAGCGCCGTGCCCATCTCATAGGCAATCGCGCCATCCTCCACCATATTGCCCGCCGCAACGATGAAGGTGCTGGCAGGCAGCGCGTATTGCCCCACCCGCCGCTCCTGCAAGAGCCCGTAGACCGTGGGCTGCAGGGAAGGCGCCGCCGCCGTCAGCTCGTCCAGAAACAGGATTGCGGGGCGGTCCGGATCGTCGGACTGCATGCCGGGCAGATCCTCGGGCGGATACCAGACCGTGCGCCGCGCCGCGTGATCATAGAACGGCAGCCCGCGCAGATCCTGCGGCTCAATGGTGGTAAGGCGCAGATCGAACAGGCGCGCGCCGGTCTCCTGCGCCAGTTGCTGCACGATCTGCGTCTTGCCGATGCCGGGCCGCCCGTGCAGCATCCAGGACGCCGTCATCTGCCCCGCCGCCTGCGCGGCATAGCCTGCCCGCAAAGCGCCCAGCGCGCGGCCGGCGGAAATGGGTGTGGTGTTGACGGTCATGACACGGCTCCCTTTGCGGCGAAAGGGTAGCGGGGCGGCGGCGGGATGCAAGAGGGGCCGGGTGTTCCGGATCCCGAGAAAGGTCGGCTAAAATATTCCGACTAAAACAATCAAGATTGTTGCAATCCGTGCCAGAATCAGTAATTGAGTAAACCCATCGGAATTAACATCAATGAGGATCCATCATGGCCCGCTTTCCAAAATCCCCCCTCGTCCTTGCCGCTCTGGCCGTTGCCGCCGGCACCTGTGCCGCCTCCGCCCAAGGCGAGCTGAACCTCTATTCCTCGCGCCACTATGATACCGATGAGCGGCTTTACAGCGATTTCACCGAGGCCACCGGCATCACCGTGAACCGCATCGAGGGCAATGGCGATGAGCTGATCGCGCGGATGCAGGCCGAAGGCGCCAACTCCCCCGCCGATATCCTGATCACCGTGGACACCTCGCGGCTGGAGCGGGCCAAGGAGCTGGGCGTGCTGCAAGGCATCGACAGCGCCGTGCTGGAAGAGCGTATCCCCGCCAACCTGCAGGACGCCGATAACCAGTGGTTCGGCTTTTCCCAGCGCGCGCGGATCTTCTTTTACGACAAGAACGACGTGACAGAGCCGCCGCTGGACTATGTCTCGCTCGCGGATCCCAAGTTCAAGGGCATGATCTGCCACCGCTCCTCCACAAATGTCTACTCGCAGACCCTGCTCGCCTCCGTGATCGAAAATCACGGCGAGGAAGCCGCGACCGCCTGGGCGCAGGGCATGGTGGACAATTTCGCCCGTGAGCCGCAGGGCGGCGATACTGACCAGATCCGGGCACTCGTCTCGGGCGAATGTGACATCTCCATCGCCAATACCTATTACTTTGCCCGCGCCCTGCGCACGGATGTCGAAGGGGTGAGCGGCAGCATCGAGCAGATCGGCTGGGTCTTCCCGGCGCAGGAAGCCGAGGGTGCGCATATGAACCTGTCAGGCGCCGGTGTCGCCGCCAATGCCCCCAACCGCGACAATGCGGTGGCTTTCATGGAATACCTTGCCTCCGATCAGGCGCAGCAGTATTTCTCGGCAGGCAATGACGAATACCCCGCCGTGCCCGGTGTGGCCCTGAGCGAGAGCGTCGCACAACTGGGCGACTACAAGGGCGACGATGTGGATCTGTCGGCAGTGGCGGCAAACCTCGCAACGGCGCAGAACATCTTCAACACCGTGGGCTGGAAGTAACCCGGCTGAGCTGAGCCTGAAAAACCCCTTCGCCCCGACCGGGCGGAGGGGATTTTCGTGTCCTTCGATCCTTTCATTTCGCACAATCAATGCTACCAAAGGGGCACACATCCCAAGGAGACCGCAATGTATCTGGCCATGAACCGCTTTACCGTCACTGCCGCAAACGCCCCCGCCTTCGAGGATCTGTGGCTGGGCCGGGAGAGTAATCTCAAGTCCATGGAAGGCTTTGTGGAGTTTCACATGCTCAAGGGCCCCGAAGTTGACGGGCGGATCGTCTATGCCTCACATACCGTCTGGGCTTCCGAGGACGCCTTTCGCGGCTGGACCAAGAGCGATGCCTTCCGCAACTCCCACAAGGGCGCCAAGGAGACTGCCAAACTCTATGAGGGCACGCCAGTCTTCGAGGGGTTCACGGCGATCCAGCATATCGCGTAACCAGTGCAGGCAGCTGCGCGTAGTCGTCAAAAGCCACCGCATGGGGGATCTGCTCCACCGCTGATTTGCGGTAGCCCTTGGTATAGAGCACAAAGGGCACGCCTGCGCCGAGGGCCGTTTGCGCGTCCACCTCGCTGTCGCCCACATAGATCCACGGGCCATCGCCCAATGCGGCCAATGCCGCGCGCAGGGGGGCCGGATCGGGCTTGCGCACCGCAAGACTGTCACCGCCCCAGAATGTCTCGAAAAACGGCGTCAGCGCCAGATGGTCCATCACCGCCATGCACGGGGCCAGGGGCTTGTTGGTGCAGATGCCCAGCGCATGACCCTGCGCCTGAAGGATGCCCAGCGTCGCGTGCACCTGCGGGTAAACCGTCGTCAGATCCACCCCCGACAAATAGGCCTGCTGGAACCGTGGCAGCAGATCCGCGTGCAGCGCTGCCGGCAGAGCCACCGCGGCCAGCATCCGCTCGATGAAAGTGGCGACCCCGTTGCCAATGAAACCATGGGTCTGCGCCAGTGTAATCTGCGCGCCATGCGGGGCCAGCAGCCGGTTGGCGATGGCGCGGATGTCCGGCGCGCTGTCAATCAGCGTGCCGTCCAGATCAAAGACAATGCGCGTTCTCATGCCGCAATCTGCCGTGCAGCGCAGGCCGCTGCCCCGGACCGAACCGCCGTGGTGCCACAGGCCTGCACCCCGCCCGCGATCTCCCGCGCATCCGAGTTTCCAACAGCCATTGTCTTCTCCTTCAGGGTCACCGCCGCATCCTTGCGTCCGGCCTTCGTGGCACACCCTTTCCGTGACCGCCGTGCTGGTCAACCCGAAAGCCTCTGTGGCTTTTGCGATGGCGGTGTACCCTTTGCCTGCTGTAGCCGTTTGAAGGTTGCATAATTGCGCAACACTCAGATCCCATGATGGCCCGACGCGAAGCACGCGGCATGGGCATGATGAGCATCAGTTTCAGAACAGCGGACGGGTTTGTCAGTGCCGATCCTGCCGTGACCCTCACCCATATCTGCGACAACGCAGGTCAGGGTCTGGAGCCGGGCAGGATCTGGCGCCAGACGGCCAGCGCGACACTTCAGGCACCCGCACATTCAGTGGCACCGGTCCGGGCCTCAACAACTCCGAATGCAGTGTCAAAGCCCATTGCGGGCGCACCGGATTCGCGCGCAACACCGATGGAGGGGCTACCTTCTTCTTCATGCTCGCGCGACACGCCCGGTACAGCGGGTGGCAAAGCCGCCCGGCCGCGTTCGGCGGCGGTGCCAGTCCGGGATCCGGATCAGGCTGACCCATCCAACGCAGGCTGCCCCCGCGCTACAGTGACCGCAGCAACAGCGTACCCGACAGCATCAGCACAAACAGGCCCGCCGCGATCTCGATTGCAGGCATCACCCAGACCAGCGCGCCCGCCTGCGCCAGCGTGCGCCAGATGCCGCCGCGAAACCCCGCCGCCATGACCCCCACCGCAACCGTGACAGAGGCCGTGCCCAGCGCCATGGCAAAGGCACCCGCAATCCCCGCCATCGCAATGTCCATCTGCCATGTAATGATCAGCACAAACAGCGCCCCGGTGCAGGGGCGGATCGCGATCCCGCCCACCAGCAGCAAGGCATCGCGCAACGTGCCCGTCTGCTCCGCTTCCTCAATCGAGGGGCCGTGGCGATGGCCGCAACTACCGCAGGCATCGGCTGCGCCCTCATGCGCATGGCCATGGGTGTCGGGGTGTACCGTCTGCGTGGCCCGCAGCCGCCGCAGACCGCGCATGGCCAGCCACAGACCGATTGCGGCGACCATGGCATAGCTCATCGGGGCCAGCCAGTCTTCGGCAGCGCCCACCATCCGCTCGCGCGTGAGGCCCAGCAGCCAGAGCCCGCCATAGGCCAGCAAAATCGCCGTGACCGCCTGCCCCAGACTGGAGGCCAGTGCGATCAGCGACAGGCGCAGCACCGGCACCTTGCGCGCAAGGCCGTAACCGCCCACCAGCAGCTTGCCATGGCCCGGCCCGATGGCATGAAAAAATCCGTAGGCAAAACAGCTGCCCAGCAGCAGCGCATAGGCGCCGCCATCACCGCTGCGCAGGGCGCGCAGGGTCCGCGCAATGCCGTTCTGAAAGGCGCGCTGCTCGTTTGCGGCCCAGATGGCGATGCCGTCCAGCCCGCCACTGGCCCAAAGCCAGCCCAGCAGGGCAATCACCGCCAAAAGTGCGAGGCTCAGCGTGCGGCGCATGTGATGATGATATCCGTGGCGAATTTTGTGCCGATGTCGCCAAAGCCCAGCGCTTCCATGTCGTAATCTTCAGGCAAGGCAGCCACTTCTGCCTGCAGCAGGGCCAGCCCGCCCGCAATATCCGGCACCTCGACCCCGATGTCGCAATCCTCACGCCCCTGCACGGAGACCGGCAGGGTCACATCATAGGCGGTGTAATAGGTGATGTCATAGGGCCGCCAGAGCAGTGGCCCATCGAGCAGTGGCGCGCCCTGCACCGCGCGCCGGTGTGTGGTGATGATCTTGCCATCCACAAAGGACGCCGTCGGCTCCGTGGGCTGCGACAGCACCAGCGGCACGCCCCCCAGCATCCCCTCCAGATCGCCGTTGAACCCCTCGATCCACTGCATGTCGAAACCGGTCAGCCGGGCCATGTCATCCGCCGTCAGCACACCGTCATAATCGCTGTCGATCTGCATGTCTTCGGTGACCAGCAGGGAATAGAGCTCGTCATACTCCCAGGTGACCTGCACATGGGTCAGCCGGTTCTGGGCGTCAATCACCGTCGTCAGCCCCGCATTGATAAAGATATGCGGATGCGCGCCCAGAGGGGCGGCAGACAGGCACAGACACAGGGCGGCGAGGGATCTCATGAGGGGCAATCTAGGCGCAGCAGCGCCGCTGTTCAATCGCCCGTTCCCTCACAAGGCGGCGGCAATCAGCCGACCCAGACGCGCGACCCCCTCGTCGATGGCCGCCTCACCCGTGCGGCTGAAACTCAGCCGAATGGTGTTCCGGCCCGAACCGTCGGCAAAAAACGCATGCCCCGGCACAAAGGCCACCCGCTCGGACTTCAGCGATTGCGCCAGAAGATCGGCACCGTCCAGCTGCGCGGGCAGGTCGATCCAGATGAACATGCCGCCCTCGGGCCGCGTCCAGCTGACACCGCCCGGCATATGCGCCGCGAGGGCCGCCAGCATCCGGTCACGCCGCGCGCTGTAGGCTGCCTTGATCTTGGCCACGTGGCTGTCGAACTGCGCTGCTGCCACCGTGGCGATCGCCATCTGGTTGATCGTCGAGCTGTGCAGATCCGCCGCCTGCTTGAGCAGCACCAGCTGGCTGATCACCTCCTGCGCGCCGCAGACCCAACCGACCCGCAGACCGGGGGCCAGCGTCTTGGAGAAACTCCCGCAATAGAGCGTGCGGCAGGCGTTGATGTCACCCTTGCGCACAATCTCGCGGGCCAGCACCGGCGCCAGCGCCTCACCCTCGTAGCGCAGGCTTTGATAGGCCGCGTCCTCGATGATCGCGATGTCCAGCGCATCCGCCAGATCAATCACCCGTTCGCGCATCGCCGCATCCAGCGTCTTGCCCGTCGGGTTGGCGAAATCCACCGACATATAGGCGAATTTCACCCGGCCCTCCCCCGCCGCTTCGGCATAGTCCTGCGCGCTGCGGTTCGTCTCCGGGTCCAGCCGGTCATAGCGCGGCTCATAAGCGTTGAAGGCCCCCAGCGCGCCCAGATAGGTGGGCCAGCCCACCAGCGCCGTATCCCCCGGGCTCAGCAGCAGCTTGCCCAGATAATCAAGCGCCTGCTGCGATCCGGAGGTGATCAGGATGTTGTCGCGCGTACACGGAATGCCCAGCCGCCCCATCTCGCCCACGATCCAGTCACGCAGGGGGGCGTAGCCTTCTGATACGGAATATTGCAGCGCGGTCGCCTGCTTTTCCGGTGTCAGCGCATCTGCAAAGGCGTCCGAGAACGCCTGAGCGGGGAACAGATCCGGATCCGGAATGCCGCCCGCAAAGGAAATGATGTCGGGCTGGTCCAGCAGCTTGAGAAGCTCGCGGATCTCGCTGGCTTTCATCCGGTCGTTGCGTGTCGCGAAAATTCCGTGCCAGTCCATAAGTTCCTCCCCGAACAGCTGCAAGCGCGACAAAGCACGGAATTGCGATTTGGGTCAACAGCCATGTCCTATGCGGTAGCCCCGCCGCACCATCCGCTGATTGCAACCGGCCCCGCCCCCCGCTATTGAAGGCCTGTCCCGACCCCGCCAGAGGATACGCGCCCCATGCCCTTCGACCGCTCGATCAAAATCGCCCCTTCCATCCTTGCCTCCGATTTCGCGAACTTCGGTGCGGAATGTGCCGCCGTGGAAGCGCAGGGCGCGGACTGGATCCATGTGGACGTGATGGACGGCCATTTCGTGCCCAACATCACCTTCGGGGCCGCCACCTGCGCCGCCATCCGCCCGCACATCAAGGGGATCATGGATGTGCATCTGATGATCTCGCCGGTTGACGCGTTTATCGAGGATTTCGCCCGCGCCGGTGCCGACATCATCACCGCCCATGTGGAAGCGGGGCCGCACATCCACCGCACCCTGCAGGCGATCCGGGCCAGTGGCGCAAAGGCAGGTGTGGCCCTCAATCCCGGCACCCCGGCCTGGGCAGTCGAGGGCCTGCTGGACCTTGCGGATCTGGTCTGTGTGATGACCGTGAACCCCGGTTTCGGCGGACAGAAGTTCATCGACATGAGTGCCAAGGTCCGCGCGCTGCGCAGCATGATCGGGGATCGCCCCGTGCACATAGAGATCGACGGCGGCGTGGATGCAAAGACCGCGCCCCTTGTGGCGCAGGCCGGTGCGGATGTGCTGGTCGCAGGCTCTGCAGTGTTCAAAGGCGGCTCGGTTCAGGATCCGGCACCCTACGGCGAGAATATCCGCGCCATCCGCGCAGCGGCCGCAGGCACCTATACCTGAACGCTGCGCGCACCGCTCAGGGCAGCGCGCCGCCCAGAACTGCGATCATCTTGTGCTTGAGCAGCTTGCCCGTGGGGGCCGCAGGCAGCGCCGTGGCTAGAACGATATGTTTGGGCCGCTTGTAGCCCGCCAGCCGCTCTTTCACGAAGGCGCGCAGCTCCTCCACCGTGGGGCTGTCACCCTCCGCGACCTGAACAAAGGCCAGCACTTCCTCGTCGCCCTCCACACTGCGCCCCACCACCGCTGACTGGATCACCTGCGGATGCTCGTTCAGCGCCGCCTCCACCTCCGGCGGATAGACATTGAAGCCGCCGTGAATGATCAGCTCCTTGGAGCGGCCCAGAATGTGCAGCCGAGCCTGATCGTCGATGCGGCCCAGATCGCCGGTCCGCATCCACCCGTCGTTCGTAAACACCGCCTCCGTGGCAGCAGCGTTGCGGTAGTAGCCTTTCATCACATGCGGCCCGCGCAGCAGCACTTCCCCCTCGTCCACGCCATTGCCACCCGGCGCATCCACATCGATCCGCGCCTGCGTGCCGGGCGTCACCGGACCCACGGAGATGTCGGGATCCCCGATGGCATTGTCCGTGGCAGACGCCCCCGAGGACGATTCCGTCATGCCAAAGCCGTTCTGCAGCGCCAGCCCGTAGAAGCCTTCGGCCTTGCGCTTCCACGCCGGATCCAGCGGCGCGCCCCCCGAGGAGACATAGCGCAACCCCGGCGCGTCAAGCCGGGTCATCCCCTGTTCTTTGGTATAATGCATCATCATCGCGTGCATCTGCGGCACTGCCGGCAGGACCGTGACGCCCCCCATCACCGCCCGATGCAGCTTTTCGGCCGAAAACCGCGCCTCGATCTGCACGCAGGCACCGGTATGGCACGCCCCCGTCAGCACAGAGATGAGGCCGAACACATGGCTCATCGGCAGCGCGCCATAGACGATGTCATCAGGCACCAAGCGCCGCAGATTGCTCGATGAGATGCCGCCAAAGCGGACGTTGTCATGGGTCAGCATCACGCCCTTGGGATCGCCCGTCGTGCCGGTGGTATAGAGCAGCACCGCCACCCCTTCGAGGTCCGGATCAGGGTCCGTCACGCGCGGGGCCAGCAACAGGGTGCCAAAGGCGCCCGCCACTTCCTGCGCGCCCATCCGCGCGCCATGGGTGGCTGCATCCGCGGAAACATGGGCCGTCAGCAGAACCGCGGCAGGGGTGGCGTGGCCGATCACCTTCTCCACCTCCGCCTGCGTTTGGCGGGCATTGAAAGGGATGGCGACCGCGCCCACCTTCCAGGCCGCGTGCAAAGCCGCCACCGCCGCCGCGCAATTCTCCACCAGCAGCAGCACGCGGTCATTGCGCTGCACGCCAGCCCGGCGCAGATGTGCGGCCAGATCATCGCTGGCACGGTCAAGCGCGCCGTAGCTCCATGCTACGCCGCTGGAGCAGCGCAGCGCGGGGCTGTCCGGTGCTGCGGCCACCCGGTCGCGCAGAAAATCCTCAACCCGTGCCATTCGGAAACTCCCCCTCAGCCCGTTCAGCCGTAGCTCGGCTGGCGCTTTTCCAGAAAGGCCCGGATGCCTTCCGCCGCTTCCGGCGTGCCCGTGGCATAGCCCATGGCGTCCCGCTCATGATCGAGCTGTTCGGCTTCGGTCGCATCATAGGCCTGAGCGACCATCGTACGGATCGCCGCTTGGGCATCGCGCGGACCTGCGGCAAAGCGGTCCGCGTAGGCGCGCGCAGCCTCCATCGCCCCGCCCACATCGGTCAGGGTGTTCACGACGCCCAGATCATGCATCCGCTCCGCCAGCACCGGCTGCGCCAGCAGACACATCTCCATCGCCAGCTGCCGGGGCAGCGCGCGCGCCAGATGCGCCGTCAGCCCGCCATCGGGCACCAGCCCCGCCTTGACGTAGGCCGCCACAAATTTCGCCCCGCGCGCGGCCACGATGATGTCACAGACAAGCGCAAAACTCAGGCCCGCCCCCGCAGCACCGCCCTCGACGGCGGCGATGATCGGCACGGGACAGGCGCGCATGGCGCGGATCACATCGTGCAGCCCTTCAATCCCCTGCCGGCGCTGCTCCTCCGGCATGCCCTGCCGGGCGATCAACACCGTCAGATCTCCGCCCGCACAGAAAAACGGCCCCTCGGAGGTGAGGATGATGCTGCGGATCCGCCGCTCGGACGCCATGGCGCAGGCCTGGAGGATACACTCATAAAGCTCGGGCGACAGCGCGCCGCGCTTTTCCGTATTGCCGTTCCAGATGATCAGGCGGTCACCTGCGTCCTCGATCCGTGCGCTCATATCCGTTTCCTCATCCTGTAAATCTATACGCTATGTCAGCTGATCCTGGGGCACGCGCTTGAACACGCCGGTCGATGTGGCGACCAGTGTGCCGTCCTCGTGGCGCAGCTCGGCGGCGATGAACAGCAGGCTGCGCCCGCCGCCTGTCACCGTGCCTGTCGCCGTCATGCGGCCCGGCCTGCCGGATCCCACGAATTGGGTGTTCATGGAGACGGTCAGAAACGGCGCCTTACCCGTGGCATCCACGGTCAGCGATCCGGTGGAGCCGCTGGCATTGTCGAGCAGCGTCACGGCGATACCGCCATGCAGGACGCCGTGGCGGTTTGTGTGATCGTCCGTCACCTCCAGAATGCAGCGCGCATGGGCCGGATCGCGCACATCCACGACATAGCCGATCAGGCGCTGGGTGCCGGTCTCATTGTAGATGAAACCGGCCTCTTCCGAATACTGCTTTTCAGGCTGTTTTTTAGGCTGCGGAGAGGGCAATAAACCGCTCCAGATGGTGGTCCACATCGCCAAAGCGGTGATCGGCCATGATGATCCGCTTGGCGATATGGGCCAGCTCGTATTCCTGCGTCATGGCGATGCCGCCGTGCAGCTGGATGCTTTCCTCGCCCACCAATCGGCCCACGCGGCCAATCAGGTTCTTGGTGGCGGAGATGTTGCATTCGCGCAGCATCCGGTCTGCTTCCAGATGCCCGGCAGCAAGGATCACGGCAGAGCGCGCCTGCTCCATCTCGATCAGCAGATCGGCCATGCGGTGGGCCAGCGCCTGAAAGGTGCCGATGGGCCGCCCGAACTGCTTGCGCGTGCCGAGGTAGTCCTTGGTCAGCCGGCAGGCCGTCTCCATCGCGCCCAATGTCTCGGCAGTTTGCGCCACAGCGGCAGCGGCGATGCGCGCCTCGATGGCGGGGCTTGCCTTGCCCGCAGCACCCAGCCGCGCAGAGGCGGGCAGCACCACATCGTCAAGCGTCACTTCCGCCGCACGCCCCCCGGCCAGCAGGGCATAGCCCTGAACCGTCAGACCCTTGGCACCTTTCGGCACCAGAAACAGCGAGATCCCCTCCGCCTCGTCCTGCCCGCCACTCTCGCGGGCGGAGACGACCAGCACATCGGCAGCCTCGGCATTGACCACCACAGCCTTGCGGCCGTTCAGGATAATCTCATCGCCCTTCCCGGTCGCAGTGGTGCTGACGCGCGTGAGGTCATAGCGGCTGGCAGGCTCGCCATGGGCAAAGGCCAGCTGCATGGTGCCTGCGATGATCTCCTCGATATGCGCCTGCTGGTCTGCGGTGCCCAGATCGGCAATCAGGCCCCCGGCCAGTACGGCTGTATCCAGAAACGGCTCCACCACGCCCGCGCGGCCCAGCTCCTCGAAGACCACCGCGATGTCAAAGCCCTTGCCGCCGAAACCGCCCTGCTCCTCCGAGAAGAGCGCGCCGATCATACCCAGCTCGGCCAGTTCCGCCCAGATCTCGGACGACATGCCGGTGTCTGAATCGAGGATCTTGTTGCGCGTCGCCGTATCGTAGCGGTCGCGCAGGAAGCGGCGCAG
>Ga0136559_1000598_pt1 | contig 12235 bp, 9 predicted proteins | sample AntRauMeHopE1496_FD_104633 | JGI IMG/M metagenome (GOLD analysis project Ga0136559, IMG submission 104633) | Saline lake microbial communities from Rauer Islands, Antarctica - Metagenome Hop E1 #496 | ecosystem: Environmental > Aquatic > Non-marine Saline and Alkaline > Saline | place... | reverse complement strand
GGTCTGCAAAGCGAATGCCTCACAGAATGCCAACCCCGGTCGCGTGCAGGTGATTGAAGCAGCGATCGATTATTCGGGTGCCGCCACAGTTTTTTTCGATTTCGGCCATAACGCACATACCGGACAGGTTGCAAAATCCGGCGTGCCCGTTACGACAGTTACGCTGACGGATGTCATGCGCAACCTGCCCGAAGGCGCTGCCGCGCTGATCTGCGACATCGAAGGCGCAGAGCTTGCGCTTTTTGCCTCAGAGGGCGCGCAGCTCTCACGGTTCGACACGATCATTCTGGAGACCCACCCAAACCTCTATCCCGAAAAAAACGCAAGCCTTGACGAGATGGTAAAACAGATCCTCTCCAGAGGATTTACACAGGCCGACGTCCGAGAGGACGTTTTTGCCTTCATACGCCCAGCGCCATGAAAATACCTGGCTACTTCATCAATCTCGACCGTGCCACCGCGCGCGCCGAACATATGCACGCAGAGGCCGCGCGCCTTGATTTACCGATACTCCGCGAGGCTGCCGTAGATGGCACTGCACTTACGGATGATCAGATTGCAGAGCTTCACAGCCCCGTTGATGGTATGCACAGGCTGTCAGGACCTGAAGTTGGGTGTTTTCTGAGCCACCGAAGCGTTTGGAAGCGGATTGCTGATGGCCCTACTGATTTTGGGGCCGTCTTCGAGGATGACGTTACATTTGCCGATGACACCCGGACGCTTTTGAATGACGATAGCTGGCTACCAAGTGGCGCGCATATCATCAAAATAGAAACTACCGCCCGGAAGGCGCTGCTGCTGCCCCCCTTCGAGCAGGTACCACATGACCGATGCCTCGGCCAATTGGCCTCCATGCATATGGGGGGCGGCGGCTACATCCTGTCGCAGGAAACAGCGGTACAACTGGTCGCCGCAACACAGCGTTTTGGTGCGCCTGTGGACTATCTGCTCTTTTCGCCAGAGCATATGATTTTTTCACAGATTCCGCGCTGGCAGTTGTTCCCCGCAATCTGTGTTCAGCAGGTGCGCAGCAAACTCAGCTTTCTGCCGGACGGCGCGGAAGCATCAGGGCTGGACGCAGCCCGCGTCTCGCTCAAGCTGAAAGGCTGGCCCAAATTTAAGCGGGAAATCACCCGGCCTTTCACGCTGGGCGCGAAAGAGTTTTCCGCCAGACATGCCGCGTGCAAGTCTGGCGGAAAATGGCTTTCTATTGAGTATCGCGCCTGACCCTATTGCGCCTAACCGGGCAGCTTCGTCATTCGCAGATAGGGCAGCATGGTTTTGAATTCACCAAAACGCGCCGTAGCATCGGCGTCAGAGACGCTGGCGGGAATGATCACATCATCACCGACATTCCAGTTCGCAGGTGTCGCCACACCCTGCCCGGCTGACGTCTGTAGCCCGTCCAGCGCGCGGAGCACCTCGGCAAAATTGCGGCCCACGGTCATTGGATAGGTCATCGACAGCTTCAGTTGCTTGTCCGGCCCGATGATGAACACCGACCGAACGGTGGCACTATGCGCAGGGGTGCGCCCATCGGGCAGATAGGCCTCGGCAGGCAGCATATCGAAGGCCTTGGACAGTCGCAGATCCGTGTCGGCCACGATGGGAAAGCCCGCAGGCGCGCCGCCCACGGTCTCAATGTCGCGCTTCCACTTCTTGTGATCCTCCACCCCGTCCACCGAAACGCCCAGCACCTTGGTGCCGCGCTTTTCCCACTCTGGCGCCAGCTGGGCAACCGCGCCGAATTCCGTGGTGCACACGGGCGTGAAATCCTTGGGATGGGAAAAGATCACGGCCCAGCTGTCGCCTACAAACGTGTGCAGCGTAATGGTGCCCTGATCGGTCTCAACGGTCAGATCGGGAATGGTGTCATTGATTCGCAAGCTCATCGCTCGGGTCTCCTTTGATTGATGCGTTACCCCCTAGTTAGTCATTCGCGCCCTGACTTCCAGTGCTTGCTTGCAGGTGGCTTGGTGCGGTGCCACAATGTCGTCAAACTGCACATAAGGAGCACAACCAATGCTGGAACATCGCAACTTCTACATCAACGGCGCATGGGTCGCCCCTGCCGTTGCTCATGATTTCCCCGTGATCGACCCCTCCACCGAAGAGCAATGCGCTGTCATCTCTCTGGGCGGTGAGGCGGATACGAATGCCGCTGTCGCCGCCGCCCGCGCAGCCTTTGACAGCTGGTCGCAAACCACCAAGCAGGAGCGGATGGAGCTGATCCGCAAACTGGCGGCGATCTACGAGGCGCGACAGGAAGAAATGGCACAGGCCATGACCCTCGAGATGGGCGCGCCCATACTGCTCAGCCGTCAGCAACAGGTTGGTGCCGGCAGCTGGCATATCCAGGGGTTTCTGAAAGCCTTTGAGGCCTATTCCTTCGAGGAAGATTTCTCCGCCACCGAGAAAACCCTGCGCGAGCCCATCGGCGTCTGCGCGCTGATCACGCCCTGGAACTGGCCGATGAACCAGATCATCCTGAAGGTGATCCCGGCCCTCGCCACCGGCTGCACCGTGATCCTCAAACCCTCCGAGATCGCGCCCCTGTCCGGCGTGCTGTTCGCGGAATTCGTCCATGAGGCGGGCTTCCCTGCAGGTGTGTTCAACCTCGTGAATGGCGATGGCCCCGGCGTGGGCAGCCAGCTGTCTGCTCATCCGGATGTGGATATGGTCAGCTTCACCGGATCCACCCGCGCGGGCATCGCCATCTCCAAGGCAGCCGCAGACACGCTCAAGCGCGTCAGCCTTGAGCTGGGCGGCAAAGGCGCCAACATCATTTTCGAGGACGCAGAGCCAAACGCCGCCAAGCAGGGTGCGATCAAATGCTTCCGCAACTCCGGTCAATCGTGCAATGCGCCCACACGCATGCTCGTGCACAAATCCCGCTATGACGAGGCGGTGGCGAGTGCCTCCGAAGTGGCGACGAACACCCATGTCGGCCCCGCCTCTGAAGAAGGCAAGCACATCGGCCCCGTCGTATCAGAGGCCCAGTTCAACAAGATCCAGGGCCTGATCGAAAAGGGCATGAGCGAGGCGCGTCTGACCGCCGGTGGTCTTGGCCGCCCCGACGGGCTGAACCGCGGCTATTATGTGAAACCTACGGTCTTCGCAGACGTGAACAACACCATGACCATCGCCCGCGAGGAGGTCTTTGGCCCGGTTCTGGCGATCATTCCCTTCGAGACAGAGGAGGAAGCCATCGCCATCGCCAATGACACGCCCTACGGCCTCACGAACTATATCCAGACCACAGACGCAGAAAAACGCCGCCGCGTCGCCCGCCGCCTGCGCTCCGGCATGGTAGAGACGAATGGTCAGGGCTTCGGTCAGGGTTCCCCTTTCGGGGGCTACAAGCAGTCCGGAAATGGCCGTGAAGGCGGTGTCTTTGGCCTGGAGGAGTTCCTCGAAGTCAAAGCTGTTTCGGGCTGGGCCGCCGAATAACCAGCTTAGACACCAGCGATGAAAGTTGGCTGCCTGCGGGCGGCCAATTTTGTTTTCAGCGACAGCGCCCGCAGATGGTCGGGGTTTGTGTTGAATGTCACTCAAAACTGACCCGGGAGAGGTCAGAATTACCCCTGAGGAATGAGCCATGTGCACCCTTGCCGCTGACCGGATGTGTCAGGCGACATTGGAGGGATAGGCCACTTTGGCTGCGGGCCAGAACCATAGCGTGTCACTTCCCGATTATCGGATGCATGCTGGACCACCCCTCGGGGGCCGCGTCACATAGTGCTGCTTGAAAACCCGCTCTGCACATGGGAGGGGGATGACCATGGACGCATCGTATTCCCCCCCCATGGACCCACTGGAGGTCCTGCATCTGGACCATGAGGTCATTCTGCTCGACAAGCCCGCCGGGCTCCTCTCCGTGCCGGGTAAGGGCGAGGGTCTGACCGATTGCCTGCTGGCCCGTGTGCAGGTTGCCTTTCCGGATGCGCTGCTGGTGCACCGGCTGGACCGCGACACATCGGGCGTGATGATCTTTGCCCTCACACGGCACGCGCAGCGGCATCTGGGCCTGCAGTTCGAAAAACGCATGACCCGAAAAACCTACGTTGCGCGCATCTGGGGGGTGCCCGCACAAAAAACCGGGACGGTCGATCTGCCGCTGATCGTGGACTGGCCAAACCGCCCGCGCCAGATGGTCTGCCCGGAGACCGGGAAGCCTGCCCAGACCGACTGGCGTCTGCTCAAGGATGATGGGGAGACCGCCCGCGTCCGCCTGGTGCCCCATACCGGCCGAAGTCACCAGCTGCGGGTTCATATGCTGAGCCTTGGCCATCCGATCCTTGGCGATCCGTTTTATGCGACCGGTGCAGCGCGGGAGTTTCCGCGCCTTATGCTGCACTCGGAAGAGCTGCGATTCAAACACCCCGACGGCGGTCAATCAACGCGCGTGCGCAGTCCGGTTCCTTTTTGACGCTGGGGCCAGCGGTCGCGCAGGGCATGTGTCGCGCCAAGGTTTGCGTGGCTGGACAGGTTGTCCGCTCCCCGGCAGTCGCTGCTTGCAGCAATGAGAGGGGAGAATGACCATGTCAGCTTTGCGCCCTGTCGGGGCCAGGTGTGTGATCGGATGGGGGGCGAAAATCTCGCCCTTCAGAGCACTTTCGAGGAGCCAAGGTGATTGGTCCCGCCATCCAGTCGATCATCTCGCGGGGCCCTGATCCCGGTCTGCCTTCGTCCGCTGACGGCCTACAACTTCACCCGCGGGCCCAAGACCCCCGGCGCTCTCACGCCCTACGAACATATCTGCAAAGACTGGACAGAAGAGTCAGATCGATTCGATCTTAATCCGGTCCATCAGATCCCGGGACTGAAGAACCAGCCAGCCCTGAGTTACGCGCGTGTCGCCCGCATCTGGCGCACCATGGAGACCGTGTAGATCACCAACGCCAGCCAGATCAGCGGCAGGGCAATGGCGCGGGCACGGCCGAACGGCTCTCCGAAGATGAACACGGCGTTGAGCAGGATCATCGTAGGCGCGATATATTGCAGGATGCCGATGGTCGAGAGGCGCAGCCGCTTGGCCCCGTTGGCATAGAACAGCAGCGGCACCGCCGTCACCACGCCGCAGCCCAGCAGCAGCCAAGTGTCAGCAGAGCTGCCCGCCAGAAAATGCGAGGTGCCGGTGGAGGCCGCATAGGTGGCATAGATCAGGGCGGGCGGCAGCAGGATCAGCACTTCCATCAGGAACCCCTGATTGGGGCCAATCGGCAGGCTCTTTTTGGCCAGCGCATAGAACCCCCAGCTGAGCATCATCCCAAAGGCGAGCCATGGCGTGCGCTCTGCGTCGAAGATCAGCACCAGCACCGCCACACCGGCGATGCCCACGGCGACCCACTGCGCGCGGACCAGCCGTTCACCCAGCAGCAGCGCGCCCAGAAACACGCTGAACAGCGGGTTGATGTAATAGCCGATGGCCGCGTCCAGCGCGTGATCGGTCACGATGGCATAGACATAGATCCCCCAGTTCACGGAAATCAGCGCCGCCGTGACACAGCCCATCGCCAGCATGCGCGGATTGCGGAAAGCCTCACGCAGGGTCGCGGTGCGTCCCAGCGCGATCAGCACCACAGTTGCCACGGGCACGGACCAGATGATCCGGTGCGCGATCACTTCGGCCACGGGAATATGGCTCAGCAGCTTCATGTAAAGCGGCAGAAACCCCCAAAGGAAATAGGCACCGCCCGCGAACAGCAGCCCCTGCGGACTGTCCTTGTTCTCGGTCGGCGGTAGGGTATCGGTGGTGGACATCGCGCGCTCCTCTTGGGGCAGGGGTAGGGCATGGGTGCCCTGCCGGAAAGGGCTTGATTGTACCCGTTACACCTTTACCCGCTCAGACGTGGGATCATACATCGGCCTGAGCGAGGCCTGCGCCCGCACCCGCGTACCCATCACGTCGATCTCATAGGCCGAGGCCAGCACCTCTGCAGCACTTTCACCCTTGCAGGGCACATAGCCGAGGCCCATCGCAGCACCCAGATGGTGGCCGTAGGCGCCGGAACTGATGTAGCCCACGATCTGGCCGTCGCGCAGCACCGGCTCATTATGATAAAGCAGCGGTTCGGGATCTTCGAGTTTGAACTGCACGAGGCGCATGTTCAGCCCCTCCTCTTTTTTCTTGAGCACTGCCGCACGGCCAATGAACTCGGGCTTGGTGGTTTTGACGGCAAAGCCCAGACCCGCTTCCAGCACGTGATCCTCGGAGGTGATGTCATGGCCGAAATGTCGAAAGCCCTTCTCTATCCGGCAACTGTCCATCATGTGCATCCCGCAGAGCTTGAGGCCGAAATCCTGCCCCGCCAGCACCAGCGTCTCGAAGACATGGGCGGCCTGATCGGCGCTCACGTAGATCTCCCAGCCCAGCTCGCCCACATAGGTCACGCGGTGCACACGGGCGAGCCCCATCCCGATCTCGATCTCCTGCGCCGTGCCAAAAGGGTTCACCGCAGTGCTGAAATCATTGGGCGAGACAGCCATCAGCAGATCACGCGCGCGCGGCCCCATGACGGCCAATACCCCTTCGCCCGCCGTCACATCGGTGATCACCACGTTGAAATCGCCCACATGGCGGCGCATCCATGTCTCGTCGGCCAGCCGTGTCGCAGCGGGGGTGACCACCAGATAGGCGGTCTCCGACAGGCGGGTCACGGTCACATCCGCCTCGATCCCGCCGTGCCGGTTGAGAAATTGGGTATAGACGATCTTGCCCACCGGCACGGAATAGTCCCCGCCGCCGATGTGGTTCAGGAACGCCTCCGCGTCGCGGCCCTCTACGCGGATCTTGCCGAAGGACGACATGTCGTACATGCCGACGTTGCTGCGCACCGCGCGGTGTTCTTCAGCCACGTTGTCAAAGAAGTTCTGCCGCTGCCAGCTGTACTGATACTCGGGCGTCTGGCCCTGCCGGGCGAACCAGTTGGCCCGCTCCCAGCCTGCCAGCTCTCCCATCACGGCGCCACGCTCCAGCAGGGCAGTGTGGAAAGGCGTGCGCCGGATGCCACGCGCAGTGGCTTTCTGGCGGTAGGGAAAGTGATCAGCGTAGAGCAGGCCGAGGGTCTCCTTGGACCGTTGATAGAGATACGTCTTGTTGCCCTGAAAGGGCTGCATGCGCGCGATGTTCACATCGCCCAGATCAAAGGGTTTCTCGCCCGCGTCCATCCACTGGCTCAGCGCCATGCCGGCACCCCCCGCAGACTGGATTCCAATGGAGTTGAAGCCCGCCGCGACCCAGACATTGTCCATCTCGGGCGCGAGGCCCAGATGATAGGCGTCATCGGGCGTAAAGCTTTCGGGGCCGTTGAAGAAGGTGTGGATGCCTGCATCGGCCAGCATCGGCATCCGCTTCACCGCAGCCTCGAGGATCGGCTCGAAATGGTCGAAATCCTCAGGCAGCTGGTCGAATTCGAAATCGTGGGGGATGCCCTCCATCGCCCAGGGCTTGGCATGCGGCTCAAACGCGCCGAGCAGCATTTTCCCGGCGTCTTCCTTGTAATAGGCGCATTCATCCGGCACCCGCAGGACGGGCATCTGGCTCAGCCCCGCGATCGGCTCGGAGACGATGTAGAAATGCTCGCAGGCGTGCAGGGGCACGTTCACGCCCGCCATTTTGCCCAAGCCATGACCCCACATGCCGCCACAGTTGACGATCATATCGGCGGTGATGTGCCCCGTCTCCTCGCCGCTTTGCCAGTCCACGCCGGTGACGCGGCGGCCTTGGCGCGTGAGGCCGGTCACCGCCGTGCGCTCAATCACCGCTGCGCCGCGCATTCGCGCGCCCTTGGCCAGTGCCAGCGCGATGTTCGAGGGATCGCCCTGCCCGTCCTTTGCCAGATAGACACCACCCGTCACCCCCTCGATGTTCAGATGGGCATAGCGTTCCTTGACCTCGCGCGGCGAGATTTCCTCCACGTCCACGCCAAAGGCCCGCGCCATGGCGGCCTGCCGGAAAATCTCCTCGCGCCGCTCCGCCGTCAGCGCCACGGTGATGGAGCCGCAGCGTTTGAAGCCGGTGGCGACACCCGTCTCCTCCTCCAGACTGCCGTAGAGTTCCTGGGAATATTTCGCGAGCTTGGTCATGTTCTTGGTCGCGCGCAGCTGCCCGATGAGCCCCGCCGCATGCCATGTGGTGCCGGAAGTGAGCTGCTTGCGCTCCAGCAGCACTACATCCTTCCAGCCCAGCTTGGTGAGGTGATAAGCGACGGAGCAGCCAATCACGCCGCCCCCGATGATGACAACGCGCGCATGGGCAGGAACAGCAGACATGGGAAAACCCCTCTTTCAGATGATGCTATGGCCTGCGGCGCGCAGGCGGCGGGCGATCTCGGCGATATGGGCGGGGCCTACTTCACAGCAGCCGCCCACGATGGTGGCCCCGGCGCTGATCCAGTTCATCGCGTGATCCGCATAGGCAGCAGGCGTCAGATCCGTGCGCGCGCTCAGGGCGTCCACGGTAGGCGCATCCTGCAGGAAGGCCTCCGTGATCTTGGTGAAGCCGTTGGCATAGGCCCCGAAGGGCAGACCGCAATCGGTCAGCAGCGGCAGCCCTTGGGTGATTGCCTCCGGCTGGGAGCAGTTGAGCAGCACGGCGGCGGGTCCGTAATGGGCGATCATGGTGCTGACCACCTCCAGCGGCTCGCCCGAGCGCAGGCGGCGTCCATCACTGTCATCGACGCTGAACGCCATCCAGAGCGGCTTGGTACTGCCCGAGGCGGCATAGCCCTGAAAGATCCCTTCGGCTTCCTGCAAGGAGCAGACCGTCTCGGCCAGCAGCAGATCGACGCGGTCACCCAGCAGCGTGATCATCTGTGCGAAACCCTGCGCGGCAAGGTCCACATCAGGCGTCAGATCGGGCCGGTAGCTGGCCAGAAACGGGCCCAGCGCGCCTGCGATCCGGCCTGTGCCATGGGCACCGCGCGCCTGCACCGCCTGATCGACGGCCATGTCGATCAGCAGCGCCTGCTGGTCCCCGATCCCGGCCCGGTCCAGCCTGCTGCGGTGCACGGCATAGGTATTGGTAGAGGCGATTGTGGCACCGGCGGCAAAGTAATCAGCATGCACCGCGCCCACCAGATCCGGGCGCTCCATCATCACGCTGGTGGACCACAGGTTTGTCGCCGGGCCCTCATAGCGGGTGACCAGCTCCTGCCCGATGGAGCCGTCCAGAAGGGTAATCGACGTCATGCGCGCAGTCTTTCATTTTGCGGATCCCAGAGCGGCTGGTCCGGTTGCACCGTGGCCGCATACATGCGGCCGAATATGTTGATCTCGAGCCGGGTGCCCGGCACTGCCAGATCCGCGCGGATGGTGCCGAGTGCGATGGATTTGCCGATGCGGTAGCCCCAATCGCCACTGGTCGTCTCGCCCACCACTTTGCCCTCGTGGTAGACCGTGGACATGTAAGGCGCATCCTGATCGCCCGCCTCCACGGTCATGGTCACGAAACGTTTCTTGACGCCTTCCGCCTGTTGCTTGGCCAATGCCGTCTTGCCGGGGAAATCCTGCGATTTGTCCAGCTTGACCCAACGCTCCAGCCCCGCCTCCAGCAGGGTGTAATCGGTGGAGAGGTCGCCCTTCCAGGCCCGGTAGCCTTTTTCGATCCGCAAGGAGTTGAGCGCGAACATCCCGAAGGGCGCAGCCCCCGCAGACAATACGGCAGCGTATAGTCCCGGTATATCCACATTGGCCGCATGGATTTCCCAGCCCAATTCCCCCGCGAAAGAGACCCGGGCAAGGGCGCAGTCTGTGCCCGCCACCACAGCAGGCTGGATCGAGAGCCAGCTTGCCGCGAGATCGGCCTGCGTGCCGATAGCCTCGAACACCCCGCGCGACTTCGGGCCGGTGACGATCAGAGTCGAGAAGTCGTCCGTGTGATCGGTCAGGCTCAGCCCTTCGGGCAGGTCCGCGTTCAGAACGTCGAAATCATGCCATTGCGCGGTGGCGGCGGTGATCAGGGTAAAGACATCATCCCCGTGGCGCAGGATCGACATCTCCGTGAGGATCCGCCCGCGATCATTCGCGAAGTAGGCGAGGTTCATGCGCCCGACCTTGGGCAGACCGCCGGTGATCAAACCGCGCAGATACTCCGCTGCCCCCACCCCCGAAAGGTTGAAGCGCGAAAACCCCGGCAGATCCAGAACGCCGACAGCGTCGCGCACCGCCTCGACTTCCTCACGGATCCGCAGCGCCCAGGGCCCTGCCCGGTCCCATGTCTGGGCTGCCACCTCAGAGGTGTCATCGCCGGGCTTTGCGAACCAGTTCGCCCGCTCCCAGCCGTTGTAGGCGCCCATCTGGCCGCCCTGTGCCACCACCTCTGCATGCACCGGCGACAGCTTCCTGTCACGGCCCGCAGGCCAGGCGTGGCGCGGGAAATGCATCGCATATTCATGGCCGTAGGTCTCCAGCGCCTTGGCCAGCGTATAGTCGTGATCGGCGTATCCGGTGTAGCGGCGCGGATCGACGGCCCACATGTCCATCTCTGTCTGGCCATGCATGATCCACTCGGCCAGTACCTTGCCCGCGCCGCCGCCCTGCGCGATCCCGAAGGTAAAGCTGTGCCCCTCGAAAGCGTTGCGGACGCCCGGCATCGGGCCGATCATCGGCAACCCGTCGGGGGCGTATGGAATGGGGCCGTTGATGTTGCGGCCAATACCTGCGCGCCCGAGGATCGGCACCCGCGCCATGGCATCCTCGATGTAGAACTCCAGCCGGTCCAGATCATCGGGGAACAGCTGAAAGCTGAAGTCATCGGGCATCGGATCCTCGGGCGTGACCCAATGCGCCTTGCAGTTCCGCTCATAGGGGCCAAGGTTCAGGCCGTATTTATCCTGCCGCAGATAATAGGAAATATCGACATCGCGGACGAGCGGGACCTTGTGGCCCTTCTCCCGGGTCCATGCCTCCAGCTCGGCAATCGGCTCCGTCAGGAAATACTGGTGCGACAGCGTCACCATGGGCACACGGCGCCCGCCAAAGGGGCGGAACATCTCTCCCACCCGCTGCGCATAATAGCCCGCACAATTGGCGACATATTGTGCGCGGATCTCGCCCTTCTCGGTCTTGACGATCCATTCGTCGCCGTCGCGGTCGATCCCGGTCACGGGACAGAACCGCTCGATCCGTCCGCCTGCCTCCCGCGCGCCTTTGGCCAGTGCCTGCGTCAGCTGTGCAGGATCGATGTCCCCGTCCAGCGGATCCCACATCCCGCCCTGCAGGTCGTGGATCTCCAGAAACGGGTTGTAGTCCTTCAGCTCTTTCGGGCTGAGCATTCCCATCTCCAGACCTTGATAGGCGCCCATGGAGGCGACCCGCTCGAACTCCATCATCCGCTCGCGCGTATGCGCCAGCCGCAAGCTGCCGGTCACGTGGTAGTTCATCGGATAATCCACATCCGTGCCCAGCGTGCGGTACATCTCCAGCCCGTAGCGCTGCATGTTCATCACCGCCCAGCTGCTGGAAAAGTTGGGGCAATTGCCCGCCGCGTGCCATGTGGAGCCTGCCGTCAGCTCGTTCTTTTCCAGGAGCAGACAGTCGGTCCAGCCGCCCTTGGCAAGGTGATAGAGCGTCGAGGTGCCGACGACGCCACCGCCGATGACGACCACGCGGGCCGTTGTTGGGAAATCAGACATGAGGGTCTCCTTGGTTTGGCCTCAGGATGGCGTGCGGGGGTGCTGGCGCTGACCAGTCAGACGCCGCAGTCAATATGGTGATGCGCCCGGTGCTGCCCCGGACACAGAGCATGCGGAACAGGCGCGCTTGTGTGAGGATCGCGCACACGCCGACAGGGGACCGGCGCAGGCCCGGCGTCACACGATTGTCGGGGCATCTGACCGCAGCAGGCCCCGGTATGGTGACGAATACGACCCGGAACGGGGCTGATATAATCCATCCGACAAAGCTCATTACATAACGGCCTAATACACCGGCGGGGCGATGACCCAGATCGCGACAGCAGGGTCCGGGGTGCGGTTGGCCCAGCGAAACGGCTCTCCGCGCACGCGGAAACTGTCACCTGCGCTCAGGGTGTGGCGGATGCCGTCAATCTCAAGCTCGAGCTGGCCGGAGACGATGAACCCCACCTCCTGCGTGGGGCGCGTCACCGGTGTTGTGATTTTGCTGTGGGGCAGGAAGGTGGAATGGACCACCTCGAAATCATCAGTGAGATCTGGCGAAAGCAACTCCTCCACCAACCCGGTCACCGAGGATCCGATGGGCCTGCGCGCGCCCG